>OBYP01000991.1_pt1 | contig 17734 bp, 10 predicted proteins | sample 1501461 | NCBI WGS metagenome assembly OBYP01 (sample SAMEA2580201, study PRJEB22360) | human gut metagenome | biome: human gut; feature: human-associated habitat; material: faeces | place: Denmark | collected 2008/2010 | reverse complement strand
TGGCGCCGGTGAATGCCCCTTATTTTGACGGAGCCAGCCTGCTGGTTGCCGCGGATTGTACCGCGTATGCTTACGGCAATTTCCATCAGGATTTTATCCGCGGTAAGGTGACCCTTATTGGCTGCCCCAAGCTGGACAGTGTGGATTACAGTGAAAAACTGACGGAAATCATCCGTCAAAATGACATCAGGAGCCTGACTATTGTAAGGATGGAGGTGCCCTGCTGCGGCGGTATCGAACACGCGGCGGTGACAGCCCTGAAAAACAGCGGCAAATTTATCCCCTGGCAGGTGGTAACGATATCCACTGACGGCCGGATACTTGAAAAATAAAAGGAAAAACAGGGTGGGAACCATCGGCAGCCTTCCCTGTCAGGGTATGTTTCCCGTTTTGGAGTCTGATACCGTTCAGGTATCAGGCTCCTTTTTGGTATTGCGGTCCTTTTTGCCGTCCCTTTTGGCATAGATGTCCCTTTTGGTATAGATTGCGTAAATAAAACTTCTGTGATAAAATAATCTAATGCAAACATGGACAGAGTTTGAGGGGAAAATGTAACTTCTGTTCCATAAAACATAAGGAAAGGAACAGATAAATGAAAAATAAAGGAACAGCAAATATATGCGCAGCGGTTTTGGCATGCATTTTTATTCTGGCGGGCTGCGGGAACGGCAATCAGGTGGTGAATTATGAGGAGACAGACCGGGAGAGCATTACGCTTACCTTTTTTGGAAATAAGTATGAACCGGAGAACGTTCTTATTATAGAAGAGATCATATCGGATTTTATGAAAGAAAATCCGGGTATCAGGATATCTTATGAAAGCCTGAAGGGGAATGCATATTATAATGCGCTGGAAAAGCGGATGGCGGCGGGAAAAGGCGATGATGTGTTTATGGTCAACCACGATATTTTGCTGGAACTGAAAAACCAGGGGCTTGTGGCTGATTTATCCGGGCTTGGCACGATTTCAAATTTTACGGAGAGTATGCGGGGACAGATGGAGGAGGACGGCAGGATATACTGGGTGCCAACCACCGTATCCATTTTCGGGCTTTACTGCAATCTGGATCTTTTGAAGGAGCATAATCAGAAGGTGCCGGAAAATCTGGGAGAATGGATGGCGGCCTGCGAGTATTTTGCGGGACAGGGAATCACTCCTGTGATTGCCAATAATGATATTTCGCTGAAGACGCTTGTAATCGGCAGGGGATTTTACTCCCTGTATCAGGAGAAAAGGGAAAAAGAAGTATTTTCCAGTCTGAACAGCGGTGAAGAGGCATTGAGCGATTATCTGGAACCGGGCTTCCTCCTTGTAAAAGAAATGATTGATAAGGGGTATGTGGATGCGAAGAAAACGGTGGAAACCAGGAAGACATCCGATGATTTACAGGAATTTACCAAAGGGGAAGCCCCTTTTATGCTGACCGGGGCATGGGCGGCAGGAAGAGTGGACGGGATGAAACCGGATTTTTTATTTGAGGTGATTCCTTACCCTGTACTGGAGGATGGTTCTCTGCTGGTAATCAATGCGGACACAAGGCTGAGTGTTAACGCGGGCAGCGAACATAAGGAGGAGGCCATGAAATTTGTGGAATTTTTTACAAAGCCTGAAAATATAAGCAAATTTGCAGATCAGCAGTCCTCCTTCAGTCCGCTGGAGGGAGGGGAGCCTTCATCGGTGAAAGAAATACAGACTCTGATACCGTGCTATCAGCAGGGCAGGACCGTTATCGGGACGGATGCATTTCTGGAGGTACCGATATGGAACCTGACTGCGCAGGCAGTACAAAAGCTTCTTGCGGGAGAACCGGAGGAGACGGTGATGGACTGGCTCGATGAACAGGCCGGTGAAGAAAGGGGAGCGGAGTGATGAAAAAAGAGAGGGCCGTAGGCAGCAAAATAAAATTCGCTCTGGCTGCTGTTTTTGTCGTCACTGTGCTCAGCACTATGACCTTGCTTTTTGTGCAGGGAGTGAAAAAACAGCTATGGGAACAATCGGTAAGCACGATTATCGAAAGCACAATGCAGGGCTGCAATACGCTGCGTATACAGCTGGAGGATGAATATCAGTCCATGGGGACCGTTGCAGGTTATATGAAGGAATTTTCTTCGCAGCAGAAGGAAGAACTGCAGCTGGCGCTGGAAAGCTATGCAAAGACGGATCAGGGTGCGGCTTTGTATCTGTCTGACGGCAGGGTTCTACCGGCAGGGACGGGGAAGGATGAAGAAGCCCAAAAGCAGCTTTGGAAAACCAATAAGAAGGATGGGATTATAAATCCGCATATAAGCAGCGTCACAGGGGTGAATGTATTTGACCTGTTTGTCCGGATCGATTTGCGGGACGGTGAGACGGGGTTCCTTGTGAAGGAATATGAAGTGGAAAATATTGTGGACAGCTTTTCCCTGTCATTTTATAATGATGCGGGTTTTTCCTATGTAATAAATACAACCGGGGACGTACTGATTCGTCCGCCCCATCCCAACAGCAATAAGACGGTCCAGAACCTGTTTGATATGCTTCTGGTCACTCAGAACAGCGAGACTAAAATCCGGGAGTTTGCCAAGGCCCTGGAAGATTTCCGTACGGGCTGGGCTGTATTTGCATATCAGGAGGAGCAGATGGTATTCTGCTATACGCCGCTGAAGCTGCAGTCCGACTGGTATCTGATTTCCATCATTCCCAGGAATGTGGTGGAGAAGCAGACGAATGAAATCCTGATGCGTACAATGACGCTGATAGCCAGCATTATTCTTGGGATTTTCCTGCTTGTGGCATTCTATGTCCGCTATGTGAACAGGACTGACAGAAAGCTGGGCAATCAGGCGGAATACATAGGGCATTTATATAATGCGGTGCCGGAAGGGATTGCCCTTATCACGCAGGAGCAGCCGCTATGCATTCTGCAATTGAACAGGGAGGGACTCAGATTGCTTGAATATCCGGAGGATGCGCAAAACGACGCGCCCAAAGGCAAAGCCATAAAGGATATCGTCCACCCGGAGGATTATGAGCAGACGATAGGTATTTTCAGGGATACAGCGGAGAATGACAGGAAAAACAGGTTTGAAAACAGGGTGATGCGCCAGGATGGTACCTGGTTCTGGTCATCAGTCATAGTGGAGAAGATGAAGGATCCTAACGGAAATCCGGTTCTGATCGCAACCTTTCATGATATTACGGAGGAAAAGCTGGCCAAGGAAGCGGCGGAAAGGGCGAAGCTTCAGGAGCGTCTTACGCTGGTCGGGGCGATTTCCAATGCCTATCCTGTGATTATCAGCATAAACCTTACCAGGGATACACTCAATTTTATCTATGTCAAGCCGGATCTTATGGTTGATTTGGGTAAGCAGAAGTCGTACTCTGAACTGTTTGAAGCTATGCTTCCCACCATGCATCCTGACGCGCAGGAAATATTCAGAAACCGTTTTTTAATGGAAAACCTGCGGAATGCGCTGGGGCAGGATAAAAATGAAATCTATCTGGAAGCAAAACAGCTGATGGCGGACGGGAAGTATCACTGGGTCTCCACGCAGATCATTTATGTGGATAATCCATATTCGGAGGATAAGCTGGCCATTCTCATTTCACGCAGGAATGATGAACAACGGTATGAGGAAGAGCAGCGCAGGCAGGCGCTTCAGAGCGCGCTGGACAGCGCGAGGGCGGCAAGCAGCGCCAAGAGCCAGTTCCTGTCTAATATGAGCCATGACATCAGGACGCCTATGAATGCGATTGTGGGAATGACGGCAATCGCCACGGCCCATCTGGATGACAGGGACCGTGTGGTGGAATGTCTGCGCAAAATCAGCCTGTCCAGCCAGCATCTGCTCAGCCTGATCAATGATGTGCTGGATATGTCTAAAATCGAAAGCGGAAAGCTGTCGCTCAGGGAGGAACCCTTTAACTTCGCGGAGCTGGTGGCGGATGCGGTGGAGCTGGTACGGCCTCAGGCGAATGCCGGTCATCTGAATCTGGAAATCCAGTTTACCATGCTGAAAAACGAAAAAGTAATCGGAGATCCTCTCCGTATCCGTCAGGTCTGCATCAATATTCTGAGCAATGCAGTGAAATATACGCCGGAGGGAGGAAGCGTTCTGGTGGAGGTCAGACAGGAAAACAGTACGCGCAGGGGATACGGGAATTATATTTTCCGGTGTGAGGATACCGGTGTGGGAATGAATGAAGAATTCCTGAAAAAGCTGTTCCAGCCCTTTGAACGTGCGCAGGATTCCACTATCAGCAAAATTACGGGAACCGGTTTGGGAATGGCAATTACTAAAAATGTGGTGGAGATGATGAACGGCGACATCCTTGTGGAAAGCTGTCCCGGGAAAGGCTCTGTCTTTACGGTAACTATGCCCATGCAGCCGGAAAATGCCCAGGCTGAGGAGGTCCCCGGGGAATGGATCGGCGTTCACAGCCTGATTGTGGATGATGACAGGCAGACGTGCGAAAATGCTGCGGAGCTTCTGGATAATATGGGGCTGCGCGCAGAGTTTGTGACGGATGGCAGAACTGCCGTGTCCTGGGTAGTGCAGGCCAGGGATACGGCGGACCCTTATCAGCTTGTTATCATCGACTGGAAAATGCCCGATATGGACGGCGTGGAAACTGCAAGGCGTATACGCAGTGAAGTGGGGCCTGATATCCCGGTCATCATACTCACTGCCTATGACTGGGCGGAAATAGAAGGAGAAGCCAGGGAAGCCGGGGTGACGGCCTTCCTTGCCAAACCCTTTTACCGTTCCAAAGTATGTTATCTGCTCAGTGAGCTGAGTGAAGACAGGGAAGGTACGGAACCTGTACGGCCCGGCTGGAAGGCAGATTACAGGGACAAAAGGGTTTTGCTGGCAGAGGATAATGAAATCAACCGGGAAATCGCCAGGGAGCTTGTGGGAGAAAGCGGCGTTGTCATTGAGGAGGCCTGTGACGGAGCGGAAGCGGTCAGGATGGTGCGGGAATCAGAAGAAGGTTACTATGATCTGATACTGATGGATATCCAGATGCCTGAAATGGACGGCTATGAGGCAACCAGGGAAATCCGTGCCCTGGAACGGCGGGATGTGAAAAGACTGCCGATTGTAGCCATGACGGCGAATGCATTTGCAGAGGATGTGCAGGCGGCCTGCCGGGCAGGGATGAACGCCCACCTGGCAAAACCGATCGATCTGAATGAGCTGGAACGGATACTGAAACAATACCTGTCGGAAGGGAATGCTATGGAGGAAAGACCCGGGAAGGGAGTAGGAACAGTGTAAAATAACAGTTTTTTTCTATTATATTTCAAAAAAAGTAACGATATTTTGAGAAAGGATAGAAAGAATTTCTGATCCGTGTTACAATATAAAACACAGACTGAACGAAATGTAGTGAAATGGAAGGAATATCAATATGAAAAGGCCTGTCAGATTCCCGGGAAGAAATAAAGGATGGCTGCTGCTTGTCATGCTTCTCATAATAGAAATGCTTTATCCCTGTATAAATATTCAGGCAAAGGAGCCGGAATCGGAACTGGTGCTGCGCGTGGCCTTCCCTGAAGTGGATGGATTTACGGAAATCGACAGGGAAGGCAACCGTCACGGTGTAGTAGTGGACTATCTGAATGAGATAGCCAAATATACCGGATGGAAATATGAATATATTCCTACGGACAGTGAAAGTATGACCGACAGATTCCTGGCGGGCGAATTTGATCTGATGGGGGGCACCTACTACAGAAAAGAGTTTGAAAAGTTTTTTGCCTATCCAGATTATAATTCGGGCTACACCAAATCAGTGCTTCTGGCGCGCCGGGACGATATGAGCATTAAGGCCTATGACCTGAAAAGTATTGAAGGAAAGACAATAGGCGTATATGAGCGTGCGGATGAGAATATCCGGCGTCTGAAGGTATATCTGGAAAGCAACAATATTAACTGCAATCTGAAATATTACACCAGCGAACAGCTTGTGGACGGGAAACTGTATGTATATCTGGACAGAGGGGATGTGGATATACTGCTTGGCAATAATGTGGATGATTCCATTACCTACCGTATTGTCACCGAATATGACTCCCAGCCTCATTATATTGTGACCAATGTGGGAAACCAGGAGGTGCTGGACGGGCTGAATATGGCGCTGGCGAAAATAATGGATTCCAATCCCAACTTTGCCGAAGAACGCTATAAGGCCAATTTTCCGGACGGCAGCATTGCAGGCATTATCCTGAATGAAGAGGAAAAAGAATATATCGCGCAGAAAAAGACGGTTTCCGTTGCGGTAGTGGAAAACTGGCATCCTCTGTTCTGCGCGCAGACGGATAATGATCTGCATGACGGTATTATATCAGATGTCCTGGGTGCCGTAGCCGGATTCACCGGACTGGAATTTGAGTATGTGTATACGGACAGCTATGCGAAGGCACTGGCTATGGTACAGGAAGGAAAAGCGGATATGCTGGGCGCGTTCATGGGAAACGAAGAGGAAGCCGCACAGATGGACCTGGCGCTTTCCGCTTCCTATGCTTCCCTGAACGATATCCTGGTAAGAAATAAGGCGGTCAGTTACCCGTCGGAAGGTCTGGTCGGCGGTATTATAGAGGGGCGGGAAATGCCTAAGGAAGTAGCCGCCGCCGAAGTAAGGTATTTTAAAACCGTACCTGAGGGCCTCATGGCAGTCAACAGCGGTGAGATTGATTTCTTTTATGATCTTTCCATGAGAATGGAGCAGGAAATACAATCCCATCATTTTACCAATGTGATCCCGAATTCCCTGATTAACGACAGAAACGATATGTGCTTTGCCATGAAGAGCCCGGCCCAGCCGGAACTGCTGACTGCCGTCAATAAGGCGCTCAACAGTCTGACAAGCGATCAGAAGGAAAACCTGGTAAATAAAAACATGATATCCGTCGGCGTAAGTGAGTTTTCTTTGATTGATTTGATTTATGCTAATCCTGTTATGGTGGTGGCGGTGACGATCTGTATTTTTGTCCTGCTGGCGGTGCTTGTTATTGTAGTAGCACGATCCAGGGTCCATGCTGCGGAAATGCACAGCAGCCTGGAAAAGGCAGAGGCGGCCAATCGGGCCAAGGGAGAATTCCTCTCCCGGATGAGCCATGAAATCCGTACGCCAATGAACGCTATTGTGGGATTGAGCGATTTAACCTGCATGGAGAAGAACGTTCCCGAAAATATCCGTGAGAACCTGGGGAAAATACGTTCCTCCTCCCATTATCTGCTGAATCTTATCAGTGACATCCTGGATATGAGCAGGATAGAGAATGAAATGATGACAATAACCAGCGAACCTTTTTCCATGGGACGCGTGGCGGATGAACTGAAAAGCATGATGACTGCGGAGGCAGGCAGACGAGGGTTGGAATTTGTCCTGGAGGATGGGATAAAGGATGATATTCTCTCCGGGGATGCCATACGGCTGAAGCAGGTGCTGATGAATCTGATTTCCAATGCCTTCAAATTTACGCCGGCAGGCGGCAGGGTAATAGTGCGAATCAGACAGACCGGGGAAAAAGAGGGGAAAGCGGAATACAATTTTCAGGTAATCGATAATGGAGAGGGTATCTCTGAAAAGAACCAGAAGCGTATTTTTGAGGCTTTTGAACAGGTGGGAACCAATTATTCCAAGAGCCAGGGAACCGGCCTGGGCCTTGCCATCAGTAAAACAATTGTTAAGCTGATGGGCGGGGAGCTGAAGCTGAAAAGCGAACAGGGAAAGGGCAGCGAGTTCTATTTTACAGTGGAATTTCCGCTTGCCATGTTGGAATCGGAAGAGGAAAAAGAGGAAACGCCGCAGTCTCTGGGAGAAATCAGGATATTGCTTGCGGAAGATAATGATCTGAATGCTGAAATTGCAGAGGAGCTGCTGCAGATAAAGGGAGCGCAGGTTTGCAGGGCTGAGAATGGCGAAACGGCGTTGAAAATGTTCCGCGACAGCAGTGAAGGCGAATTCCAGGTGATTCTCATGGATCTCCAGATGCCGGTAATGGACGGGCTGGAAGCATGCAGGGCCATCCGGAAGCTGGAACGGGCGGATGCGGCGGTGATTCCCATTATTGCCATGACTGCGAATTCCTTTAAGGAAGATGCCGATGCGGCTGCGGCGGCAGGGATGAACGGCTTTGTTACAAAGCCGGTGGATGTGGATTATCTGTATCATGTTTTGAACAGGGTTATGAATAAAAGCAGGCAGAAGCCTCAGGCCGGGGATTAACCCCAGCCCGGCAGTTCCGTGAAAAGCTGTGTTTCAGAAAAGAGCATCCAGCCCTTTTCGCTTCCATCGGTGCGTTCCATCTTTACAAAGATGAGTTCTTCCGTACAGGGAGCCAGGGCCAGACAGTACATCTGGTCTCCGGGATCCAGTATAAAGGACGGTACCCCGGAAGGCTGATCTTCCGGTGAATCAAAGAAGGGCAGCGCCGCCTGTGCTGTATAGACAAAGGGTTCTCCATACATCCAGGGGACTTTCATCTCATATTCGTCCTGTTGTAGCTGAGTGAAGCCGTTATCGCTGCAGCGGAAGGAAAGCTTTACGTAATAGCATCCAAGACCATTTACGAATACCGGTGTGTCGGCCCAGACAGAAAGGGTGCCGTCACCCGGTATTTTTATGTAATTTCCATATCCCTCATCCCAGGATGAGATGCGGTAAAGATTTCCGGTGCCGTTTAAGACGGAGGTCTCCGCCAGATCGCCAAGCTCTTTGAGCGCGTCATTTTCATAAGACAGAAGCTTCAGCATGAAAATGCAGTCATTTTCTTCCTGTCCCTTCAGAACCAGTTCCTTTTTCCCATCGGCCGCGTCCAAATCTGTTACCCAGACATAATATCCTGCGGCTCCCTGCTTCAGACTCCAAACCTCGCGTCCGTCAATCTCAATGCTGATGCCCTCCGACCGATACGATTCCTCGTCATAGTCCGTCTTGAAACAGATCATCTCCGGCAGGCCGTCTCCGTTCAGATCGTACCATGCATTCTCGTTTGGCTGCAGGGCTGCAAACAGGCCGTCCTGTCCATTGTTTTTCTGATCCCAAAGGCTCTGCAGGGCATTCTGGCCGCCAAACCAGTCCGCTGAGACGATTTCTCCGATTAAGGTGCCTGACAGCCCGTCGTTTTCCGATATGACAGCCAGACTGCCGTCTTCCATAGCGCAGGCAACGGTTTTATTCAGTGAATTATCCGTCATGTTTACCTGGATGAGACCATTCCCCCGCAGCCAGATTTCGCGTATCCAGTAATTCTCTGCCTGGAAAGGGGCAATGCAGTCCGCGGCGCCTTCCAGGGCCAGAAATTCCTCCTGGGTGAGGGGACAGGAACCGTACTCATGAAAAGCGCCGCCGGCATAGTAAAAATAGCAGGGCTTATAAGAATGGCCGGTGCCGTCGGTTCCCCCATCGAAGGAGCTTTGGGTCAGGAAAAAATTGTCATTTCCATCCTTTGTCAGGTTCATTCCCTTCCCTGAAAGGACAGTTTCGTAGGGGCTGCCGTCCTGAATTCCCCAAAGAAAGGAGAGGGTGGAGCTGGCGCCGTCTGTTTCCACGTACCAGTAGCAAAGGCCATCGGCAGTTTCCAGGACAGCGCTGCGATCCTGAAAATATTCAGGCTGATCCCCGACAGTTTGGCCATCCGGCGTCTGCCTTCTGGGAGTCAGCTGCTGCGTCCCCCCTGCGCCGGCAAACCAGATATGTCCCTTCAGATAACCATCCTGCCTGGTTCCGGTAAAGGCAAAGGCCTCCCGGACTCCGTCATTATCATAATCCGCACAGTCGAACAGTAAAACCTCTTCTTCCGAAGCCTCCTGCAGGGCGGCCAGAAGAGACGAGTCCTCTTGTGACAGGGCTTTCCCGCCGAAGCTTTGCCCGGCGTTATCTGTCTGCGCGCCGTTTTGTGTTTCGGACACGGCATGGCTGCCATCCTGGCTTTGCGCGCCGGAAGCTGTTCCCGCGTCAATAACCGGATCCGCGGCATTATCCGCAGGCAGGCCGCACCCGCCAAGAAGGGTGACGCTGAGTAAGAACGCGGTGGCAAGACTGGTAAGGGCGGGAACGGTTATAGGGGTATTTTTTTCCATAGATGCTCCTCCTTTGCTGAGGAAGGTGGTTTCCGGCAGATGAATGCCGTTATTAATTGTTCTGATTTTATGTTATATCCTGGAGCGGATTTCCGCAAGATGTCCGGGGAAAAATTAAAGAAATCGTAACTTTTGAATTTTCGGTGTATTTTCACAGTTTAAAGAGTGGCTAAGATCGCAGATACGTAGTATACTGGTTGCATTGAACAGCCCTGGCTTTAATGGATAAGCGCAGGAAAATGCGCGGATGGGAGTAAATATGACGGAAACAGATGTAAACCGGCTTTGGGAAAAGCTGGCCGGATGCCCCGCTGTGGAAGCGATTGCGCTCGGCGGATCCCGGGCAACAGGAAAAGCGGATGAAAAATCCGATTATGATGTATATGTTTATCTGCAGGGAGAATTCCCGGCCTGTGAGCGGGAAAAATTACTGAGTGAATTTTGTCCGGTTATGGAAATCAACAATTATTTCTGGGAGATGGAGGATAACTGTACCCTGGGAAACGGAGTGGATTTGGATATTATTTACCGGAGGCTGGAGGATTTCGCAGCGGGTATCCGCTGGGTGGTACAGGAAGGGAATGCTTCCAACGGCTATACCACCTGTATGTGGCATAACCTGAAGACCTGCCGGATTCTTTATGACGGCACCGGCCGCCTGACCGTGCTGAAGAAAGACTTCGATGTGGAATATCCCCGGGAGCTGAAAAGGAATATTGTGCAGCGGAATATGAAGCTGATGAACGGCGTCCTGCCCTCCTATGACATGCAGATAAAAAAAGCGCGGCAAAGAAGGGATCTGGTAAGCATCAACCACAGGACGGCCGCATTTCTGGAAAGCTACTTTGATGTTATTTTTGCATTGAACGAAATGACGCATCCCGGTGAAAAACGGCTGATACGGCTTTGCATGGATCAGTGCCATATCCTGCCTGCCTGCTTTGAAGAGAACCTGGAGGGGCTTTTCACCCATATGTTTGACGGGCAGGGGGAAGAATATCTGTGCAGGCTGGTAAAGGAGCTGCAGACGGTTTGTGCCGCCCAGGGCTTCTAAAGGCCCGCTGACTGTTCTTTGATATATGCTTCAGCTTCGGCTGCCGTGAGCCTTCTGATTTCTGTATGGGGAAATTCTCTGTATTCAGGCCTTTTGTAAACGGGCCGCATTGCAGTACAGGATTTTCCCCTGTTCTTTTCCAGATATTCCTTCAATGTAAATTCATCTCTGAAAATCTTAAAGGATTTCCTTCCATTGGAAGCTGTGATTTCGTATATGCCGCAATTTGTTTTTTCGGTGGCATCTGCTGTCCGCAGGTAGAGCTTTGCTGTTTCCGCTGATTGAAAGGGGAAATTCCATCTTTGCAAGCCGTTTTTTCCCGTTTTGTTGATGCAAATGCATCTGCCGCAGGTACCGCAGATGTATTGCAGATGATTTTCCAGGCAGTCCCGTGGGTTTTGCAGCGGGGTTGCTCTTTTTTTGTTGCTGTAGCATTCCGGGCATTCAGTCATATTTTTTCTCCTTTAGTAGGTTATATTAGTGGGATGTAAGGGGAAGCAGGTTCTTTTTTTGACAGGCGGGAAAGCCGCCGGAATGGATTAACAGCTGTATGCACTATCACTCCACAGTTAAAGTATAGACTCAGACATAATGGGAGTGTCAAGAAGAAAATAAAAAATATAAAATTTATTACTAATACGTATTGATTTTGATTTCTTATCGATTTATCTTCTTTTTAAGGATATCCTTCAAAACAGGGAAGGAGGAAGTCTATGGCGTTTATGCCGAAAAATAACAGGCCAAAAAAATAGAGAACATATTTATTAAATAAGAAGAAATTAACTGCCCGGCGCCGGGCGGTTACAGAGGATTGATATATGAATGAAGAAAAGATAACGGCATTGGAGAAAAAAATTCAAAAGGAGCATGGCAATATTGCGGGCATGGTGGTTCTGAAAGACGGCAGGACGGTATATGAAAATTATTTTAACGGCTGCGGGGCCGATGATACCATCCATGTATTTTCGGTGACAAAGAGCATTGTTTCCATATTGGCGGGCATTGCCATTGACAGGGGGTATATTGGGAGCGTTGCTCAGAAGGTACTGGATTTTTTCCCGGATTACACGGTGAAGAGGGGAGAAAAAACGATACAGACGATTACGCTTAAGAATCTGCTTACCATGACGGCCCCGTACAAATTCAGATCGGCGCCGTACACCAGATTTTTTTCCAGCGAGGACTGGGTGATGGCGGCCCTTGATTTACTGGGAGGAAGGAAGCCGGCGGGTGAATTCCGGTATATGGAAATGATAGGGCCGGATATTTTATCAGGGATCCTTTCCAATGCAACGGGGCAGCCGGTGCTTGATTTTGCCAGGGAGGCTTTATTTGAACCGCTTCATATTGCCGTTGCTTCCAACATTGTTTTATATACTCCGCAGGAGCACGTGGCATTTATAAAAAAGAATTGTGCCAGCGGCTGGGGTGCGGACGAAAAAGGACATAATACGGTGGGGGCTTACGCTCACCGCTGTGGACATGGCAAAGATCGGACAGCTGTATCTGGACGGCGGGAAATGGGAAGGCAGACAGATTGTTTCAGAGGAATGGGTGGCGGAGAGCACAGCGGAACACAGCCGTTGGGAGAAGGAAAAATTGTCTTACGGATATCTGTGGTGGACTGGTATATTGAATGGTTATGCCGCCATGGGAAACAGCGGGAATATCATTTATGTTAATCCTGCGGATAAGATGGTGGTTTCCATTGCCGCACTGTTTAAGCCCACTGCCAAAGATATTATGGAATTTATTGAAAAGGATATTAAGCCATTGTTCTGTGGGGCCGAAGGGTGAAACAAAGGGTGTACAGGTGCTTGGAAGAAATAAGAAAGAAGCCCGATTGCCTGAACGGGTGCGGAATCTGTAAAATTTACATGGCAGTCTGAAGAATTTCATATATTTTTTGCCGGCTTCTGCTTTTATAATGAATGATAGGACGGATATCTCAGAACGGCGCGGATGAGGAACTGTTTCCGGAAAGACGGATACCCTGCCGGGGAAGGCGGGGTATACGGTCTTTGCGGGATACACGGGAAGCGTATGGTATTTTTTCTGCGGGCCGTGGGAATAAAGGGTTAAATGAAGAAGGGAGTTTTATTCATATGAAAGCAGCACTTGTTTATACGAGTACCACACCGGAGCTGATTGAACTGGTGGAACGGGAGGTAAGAAAAAATATCGGGGAGGAAGCGGAGCTTTTGAGCCTGCAGAATCCGGAGATATTGGCTATGGTGAGAGATGCGGGCTATGTGACGCCCAGGGCGGCGGCAGAACTGATTTCCATGTATATGGACGCGGTAAAACAGGGGGCGGATGTAATTCTGAATATCTGCTCCTCCGTGGGGGAGGTTGCTGACAGTATGCAGGCGGCCGCCGCTTATCTGGGGGTCCCGGTGGTAAGGATTGATGAAGAGATGTGCCGGGAGGCGGTTCGCCGCGGCAACAGAATCGCTGTGCTGGCAACGCTTCCCACCACGCTTGAGCCTACGAAGAATACGGTTCTGCGTGTGGCCAGAGAAATGGGACGTCATGTGGAACTGGTGGATGGTCTGATTGACGGCGCATTCGGCCTTGATCAGGACAGCTTCCGCAGGTTGCTGCTTCAGAAAGCGGCGGAGATTAAGGAGAAAGCGGATGTAATCCTTCTGGCGCAGGGCTCCATGGCCTATGTGGAAGAGGATATTTGCAGGGAGCATGGAATCACAACCCTGTCAAGCCCCGGATTCGGAGCCGTGGAACTGAAAAAAGCACTGGAAAAGAAAGGCTTGTTATAGGAGGAAGATATGCTGACAGATACCAGAAAATCACCTAATGCCAGACTGCAGGGAATTCCTTTTTCCGATGTGGAGTGGACGCATGGACTGTATAAGGAGCGTTTTGATACCTGCGCCGGTTCCACGGTACCCCATTTGCAGAATATGTTTGAACGCAGGGAAGTCAGCCATGTGCTGGAAAATTTCAGAATTGCGGCAGGGGATGCGGACGGGGATTTTGACGGAACCGTATTTGGGGACGGAGATTTCTATAAATGGATGGAAGCGGCTGTTTATACGGCGGTGCGGACGGATAACAGAGAGCTCCTTGCGCAGCTGGAGGATTATATTGCACTTATCGGCAGGGCGCAGCAGCCGGACGGCTACATATCCACCAAACAGATTATCGGAGAAAGAAGCGGAAAGGCTTCCAGGCTGGGGGACATTAATGATTTTGAGGTCTATAATTTCGGTCATCTTTTTACTTCAGCCTGTCTTTATAAGCGGCTTACCGGAAGAGACAGCTTTCTGGAGATCGCAGAGAAGGCGGCGGAGTATCTGAATAGGCTGTATGCGGAAGCGGAAGAAAAGGGCGAGGTGCAGACTGCTGTGTGCCCTTCCCATTATATGGGATTGGCGGAGCTGTACCGGACCACAGGGAATCCGGAATATCTGGCTCTTTTAAAGAAAGCAGTGATGCTGCGGGATTCTGTAAAGGAAGGAATGGACGACAACCAGGATCGCCTTATGCTGAAGGCTCATGATAAGATTATCGGGCATGCGGTACGCGCCAATTATCTGTATGCAGGTGTAGCGGATTTGTGTCTTGAGGAAGAGGATCCGGAGCTTATGGAGGTGCTGCATAAGGTGTGGCGCAGCCTGGTGACACAGAAGCTGTATATAACAGGCGGATGCGGCGCGCTTTATAACGGCGCTTCCCCTTATGGGAACTTTTTCGGCCACCAGCTGGTTCATCAGGCCTATGGCTACGAGTATCAGCTTCCCAATGTCACGGCCTATAACGAAACCTGCGCGTCCATCGGCGGTGTTTATTGGGCGTGGCGTATGTTCTGTCTGGAAAAGAAGACGGAATATGCGGATGTGCTGGAACGTATGCTGCTGAATGTTAACCTGGCTGCTGTCAGTATGGACGGAAAGCGTTTTTTTTATGAAAATATGCTGCGCAGGGCCAAAAAGCTTCCTTATGAGCTTATATGGGGGCAGGAAAGGGCGGAGTATATTTTGAGCTATTGCTGTCCTCCTAACCTGGCCAGGCTGATGGCACAGATGAGTGAGTATGCCTATGCGTTGGACGAAAGCGGCGTATATACGGTTCTTTACGGCGCGAGCCGGGCAAGGATAAGCCTGCCGGGAAGAGGGGAGGAGGCTTTCATCCTGATTCAGGAGACGGAATATCCGTATGATGGAGCTGTGCGTTTTACCTTTGAAAAGGAGAGGGAGCAGCAGAGGGAGCTTAACGGTTTTGCCCTGCACTTGAGGATTCCGGCCTGGGTGCGCAGCGCAAAGCTGCGGCTTGGAAACAGGACAAATGGCAGGGAAATCAGCCTTCAGACGCTTCGACGGGAGGATGCGGGGACGTATCTGACCGTTTGGGTGGATAAGCCCCAGGAAACGGAGGTGCTTCTGGAGCTGGGAATGGAGGCCAGGCTTACCTGTGCCCATTCCCTGGTGGAAGAAACGGTAAACCAGGTGGCTGTTGAGCGGGGACCTCTTGTGTATTGTATGGAAGGAATGGATGCACCGGTGGAAACCATCGATGATCTTTTTATCCCCTCGGATATCTCTTTACAGCCGGAGCTGTTTGAAATTGGCGGGAGAACTGTGACAGCCCTCACCGGAACCTTCCTTAAAAAAAGGACGGATGGAAAAGATGGCTATGACAGGCAGGCGCTGTATCAGGATTATGTGGATCGGGGATATGAAAAGATAAAAGGCAGGATGATTCCCTACTTTGCATGGGATAACCGTGGAATGGATGAAATGCGTATCTGGATGCCGGTTACGGACGTGCGTTCATTATAAATGAGAGAACAAGGAGGAGAATTCCTCTGCACGCCAGAGGACTCGCATTTTTCCTGGCAAAACAATTAGGAGGAATAAAATGGGACAATATCATAAACTGCCTATATCGGTCCTGGATACCTTTCCCGGGGCGGATGCGGAGGCGGTGCATGGACTTTTTCTGGAGGAATTAAGGGATTTCCACCGGAAAATCGTGGTGCTGGATGATGATCCTACCGGGGTCCAGACGGTTCATGGTGTATCTGTTTATACAGATTGGGAACAGGAAAGCCTGATGGAGGGAATACAGGAGGAAAACAATATGTTTTTCATCCTGACCAATTCCAGAAGCTTTTCTGCACAGAAGACCGAAGAGGAGCACCGGCTGATTGCAGAAAGGTCGGCAAAGGCCGCGGCTGCCTGCCATAAGGAGCTGCTGTTTGTTTCCAGAGGGGATTCCACGCTGCGTGGGCATTATCCTCTGGAGCCGGAGGTGCTTAAGGAAACGCTTGAGGAACAGAACGGGAAGTCTGTGCACGGACAGATACTGTGCCCTTTCTTCCTGGAGGGCGGGCGGTTTACCATTGACAGCATCCATTATGTGAAGGAAGGCGATTGGCTGGTGCCTGCCGGACAGACGGAATTTGCAGCGGATAAAACCTTTGGGTATAAAGCCTCCCATTTGGGAGAATATCTGGAGGAAAAAAGCGGCGGACGTTACCGGAAGGAGGACGGCATTTATATTACGCTTTCCCTGCTACGGGAGCAAAAGCTGGCGGAGATTACTGAGCTTCTTATGCAGGCGGAGAATTTCCGGCCGGTGTTTGTGGATGCCATTGCCCAAAGCGATGTGGAAGCCTTTGCCGTCTGCCTGCTGCGTGCCATAAAGGCAGGAAAGGAATTCATCATCCGCAGCGCAGCGGCGGGTCCCCAGGTGCTGGGAAACGTAAGCGACAGGCCTCTGCTGGGGCGCAGGGAGCTGTTAGGCGGAGTGGATGCGGGAATGGAAAAGGGGGAAAAATGCGGGGAGACCTCTAACTATGGAGGCATCGTACTCATTGGTTCCCATGTAAAAAAGACAACGCAGCAGCTGGAGGCGTTGAAGGATTCCGGTGTCCCCGCAGAGTTTCTGGAGTTCAGAGTGGACGCCTGTCTGCAGGAGGGCGGCCTTGCCGGGGAAAGGGACAGGATAATAGCCGAAGCGGAGCGGGTAATGGGGCAGGGTAGGACCGCGGTGGTTTACACCAGCCGGGAACTCCTGGCGCCGGAAGGAATGGACAGGGAAGATATGCTGAAGCTTTCCGTAGAGATTTCTGATGCCGTAACAGGAGTAATTGCCGGTCTGCACCGCAAGCCGCGGTTTCTGATCGCAAAAGGGGGAATAACCTCCAGCGATGTGGGGACAAAAGCCCTTGGAGTCCGCAGGGCCAGTGTGCCGGGGCAGGCGCAGCCGGGGATTCCGGTTTGGAAGACCGGGCCGGAAAGTAAGTTCCCGGGATTGTCTTACATTATTTTTCCGGGAAATGTGGGAGATAAGGATACGTTGAAAAAAATTGTGGAGCTGCTGGCTTAAAATATATATGACAGATAACTGTGGAGAAACTTAACAGTTACGATTGGAGTAAAAAGGATATGAGAAAAGTGATTATTTCGCTGGCACCGGTGGAAGCGGAGAAGGCGATAGATAAGGAAAAGCTGGTGGAGGATGTCGTGCGGTGCGAACAGGCCGGAGCAGCTATGTGCCATCTGCACTGCAGACGGCCGGATGGGTCTTTGACACCGGATATTTCGGAGCTTACGGATACCTTTGAAAGGATTGCTGAAAAGACGG
>OBYP01000986.1_pt1 | contig 17824 bp, 16 predicted proteins | sample 1501461 | NCBI WGS metagenome assembly OBYP01 (sample SAMEA2580201, study PRJEB22360) | human gut metagenome | biome: human gut; feature: human-associated habitat; material: faeces | place: Denmark | collected 2008/2010 | reverse complement strand
GAATGCCTGACAGGCGACGCCTTTGGCTCCCTGCGCTGCGACTGCGGACAGCAGCTTGCCGCGGCCATGGCCCGGATTGAGCAGGAAGGCAGGGGAGTTCTCCTCTACATGCGCCAGGAAGGCAGAGGCATCGGGCTTCTCAATAAGCTGCGGGCTTACGAACTGCAGGATCAGGGCATGGATACCCTGGAAGCCAATCTGGCCCTGGGTTTTCCCGGGGATTTGAGGGAATATTTCATAGGCGCCCAGATATTAAGGGACCTAGGTGCCAGGACCCTGCGGCTTCTGACCAATAACCCGGATAAGGTATACCAGCTCTCCGGCTTTGGCCTGGATATCAAAGAACGGGTGCCGATCCAGATGACGCCCACAGACCATAATCTGTTCTATTTAAGGACAAAGGAACAGCGCATGGGACATTTGACACATTATTAAGGAACCTGACACATTATTTTAAGAAACCATCACATGCTAAGAATAGGAGAATACGCCATGTATATATTAGAAGGGAAACTTGTTCCAAAAAAAATAAGGATAGGCATTGTCGCATCCCGTTTCAATGAATTCATTACCTCCAAGCTCCTGTCCGGCGCCCTGGACTGCCTTCGGCGCCATGAGGTGCCGGAGGACGCTGTCACGGTAGCCTGGGTTCCGGGCGCCTTTGAGATTCCGCTCATCGCCTCCCGTATGGCTTCCAGCAGACGCTATGACGCCGTCATATGCCTGGGCGCCGTAATCCGGGGCAGCACCAGCCACTACGACTATGTGTGCAGCGAGGTCTCAAAGGGCATTGCCCAGACCTCCCTTACCACCGGGGTCCCGGTCATGTTCGGCGTTCTGACCACGGAGAACATCGAGCAGGCCATTGAACGGGCCGGAACCAAAGCAGGCAACAAAGGCTATGACTGCGCTGCGGGAGCCATAGAGATGGTAAACCTGATACACGAACTCCGCCAAAGGACGGCGGATGACAGCTTATCCGCCATGCCCCCGGTCCAAAATGCAAATCCATGACTCCGCAGTAAAAGCTGTGTTCCCCGGCCCGGTCCAGCTCCTCCGGCACGCGGTCTATGCGCATTTCATGGATTATCAGATCCCGGTCCTCCGGGGCATTGATATTACCCTCCAGAACATAATTCACCCTGCCGTCCATGCCCCAGGCCAGGGAGGCTGCCACGCCGTGGGTGCTTATGACAGGCTTGTCGCCAATGTTCATCATAATGGAAGAACCCGTGCCGTATGTTGTCTTAATCATTCCCTTTTCCAGGCATCCCTGTCCACAGTCCCCAGGCCCAGCTTCCCCTCGGATGCCTTTTACCGCCCCCCCCCCACCCAAAAAAAAACACACACCAACCCTCATCCCCCACATTTTTTTTACGTTTTCCATGAACCACGCCAGTTTTGAGGCTGGAAAGAAGGGCGACAGATTGATTCCTGTTGTACGGCGCACCCATTCCGCTTTTCCCGATTCCTCCACCCGCGCGCAGATATCCTTTGCCCTGGAACACTGCCATACGATGGCATCCGCCAGCGGATGGCCGTCCGTCCTGTCCCGGACAGCCGACGTCTCCCTCTGGTTGCTGATTCCCAGCCCCGCCACCTGTTCTCTGCGAATCCCCGCCTTTTCAATCACATCCCTTACCACCTTAAGGGTGTTGGCGTAGATTTCATTCAAATCATGGGATACCCACCCCGCGTCGTTTATAATCTGCCGGTGGGGCAGATCTCCCCCGCATATCAGGTTTCCCTCCCTGTCAAACAGCAGGGCCTTGGTTCCCTGGGTGCTCTGGTCAACCGATAAAAGATACTGCTTTTCCATTGCGTCTCCCTTCCTTTTAGAGCTGTCTCAGATTAGAGCTGACTCAGAAGTTCCTGTATTTTTCCGGCGATTCCCTGCACCTCTCCCTGGTAAACAGTCAGGTTCAAATCCTGGATGAAACCGCTGTCCGTGATATGCTCCAGCTCCAGAAGAGGAATGCTTTTTGCCTTGTCCCGTCTGGCGCGCCCAGCTGCTCGCATATGTACCTGCGTGCCTTGTAGGCTCCCACCACATCGTCGCCGCCCACAAAAGCGTCAATCACGCTTGTATCACTGATTCGCGTATCAGAGTTCACTATTTTAATCCCTGCTTCCCTGGCCTTCTTGATGGCCGGAATCACGCCGTCCGAGCTGGCTGCCGACACCACGATGGCATCCACCTTCTTCTCAATGGCAGCCTCAATCATGGATACCCGCTTCTCCGGATCCACCTCCTCCTGGGGAATGGCGATAGTCAGGTCCACGCCCAGATTATCCGCTGTCTGCTGCGCAAAATCAGATACGGAACTCCACCAGGGATTGTTCAGTGTCTTTCCCACCCAGTAAACGCCGATGCCTTCCTTTTTCTCAGTACCCGCTTCCGCCTCCCCGGCAGTGTCATTGGTGGCGGATACTGCCTCCAGTCCATTGGACATGCAGGCTGCCAGGCTCAGGGCCGCCATATCAGTCAACAGGATAGTCCTCAAGGACTTCGGACAAAAAAAGAGCATATACAGCATAAAATGCCGTATGCTCTGCTCATCTTCTATTTTTGATTTGTTTTAATCTGTTATTTTTTTCACACTTCCGCGTTTCACCAGGCTGGTCCCTATCTCCATGCCGCACAGATAGGCCACCGCCTTGCTGGTGCCCTGTACATTGTTGATTCTCTGCTCCTTCAGCATGTATCCGCAGTCCATTTCCTTTATTTTCTGAATGATTTCCTGGCGGCGCTTCTCACCCACTCCTGGTTTGTTATTTAAAACCAGAGAAACCGTAGCCGTGGACACCCCCAGCATTTCCGCTATGTCTTTTGCTCTCAGCGCCATTTACAGACCCTCTTGCCATACAATTAAGTTGATTTTACTAAATTATTAACTAAATTGCAATACCAAAAGGCATTCCGGATATCTCCGGACATCTCCATGGAAAGCCTAGATTCTTCCGCTGCCAAGCTCCAGCAGCTTCACGCTCCCGCTCTCAAGAGTGGCTCTGAGATTCAGAATGCGCTGGTTGGAGGACCCCCGGAAGGGAAGGCTGATATCCTTAAGAGCCTCCACGAACCGACCGTCCACCAGCACGTCAATCATGGAAAGCATCCGGTCCGTATATTCACACCTGGCCCGGCCGTCCTTCAGAAGGTCCTGTTCCAGGGTATATCCTGTATAGCACCACAGATTCTTCTGCGGATAGCGGGCCCTCACCTTTTCCAAAAAAGGCACCAGCACCTCCTGGTTCTCAGGCTCAAAGGGCTCTCCCCCCAGAAGGGTGAGACCCTCTATATAATCCGGAGCAAGGGCTTCCAGGATTTCCTCCTGCGTCTCCCCTGTAAAGGGTTTCCCGAAGTTAAAATCCCACGCCTCCTCGTTAAAACAGCCCGGACAGTGATGGGTACACCCTGACACAAACAGGGATACCCTCACGCCTGCGCCGTTGGCAATATCATTCTTCTTGATTGTACCGTAATTCATCTTATAAATGGAGTACCCTTTCCTTGATTTCCTGGGTCCTGCCCTGGTTCCAGAACTGAGTTCCGATATAGCCGCAGGTTCTCCTGGCCACGTTCAGCTTGTTCTCGTCCCGGTTGCCGCATTTGGGGCATTCCCACACCAGCTTGCCGCTCTCATCCGTCACAATCTGAATCTCGCCGTCAAATCCGCATTCCTGGCAGAAATCGCTCTTTGTGTTTAACTCCGCGTACATGATATTGTCATAGATATACCGTATGATCCCCAGCACGGCCGGAATATTGTTCTGCATATTGGGCACCTCCACGTAGCTGATGGCTCCGCCGGTGGAAAGAGCCTGGAACTGCGACTCAAATTTCAGCTTTGAGAAGGCGTCAATTTCCTCGGAAACATTTACATGGTAGCTGTTGGTAATATAGCTTCTGTCCGTCACGCCCTCGATGATGCCGAAACGCTTCTGGAGGCATTTGGCAAACTTATAAGTGGTGCTCTCTATGGGCGAACCATAGATGCTGAATCCGATGTTAGTCTCATCCTTCCAGCGGTTGCAGGCCTTATTCATGTACTCCATGACCTCCAGGGCAAAGGGAGTGGCCGCCTGGTCAGTATGGGACTTTCCGGTCATGTACTTCACGCACTCATAGAGCCCCGCATAACCCAGGGAAATAGTGGAATAACCGCCGTAAAGAAGCCTGTCAATGGTTTCGCCCTTCTTAAGCCTTGCCAGAGCGCCGTTCTGCCAGAGAATGGGCGCCGCGTCGGACAGAGTGCCTCTCAGACGGTTGTGGCGGCACATCAGGGCCCGGTAGCACAGATCCAGCCTCTCGTCAAATATCTTCCAAAAGGCTTCCATATCCCCGCCGGAGGACAGGGCCACATCCACCAGGTTGATGGTCACCACGCCCTGGTTGAAACGGCCGTAGAATTTATAATTCCCGTTCTCATCCTTCCAGGGGCTTAAGGCGCTGCGGCATCCCATGACAGGGAAGCAGTTCCCTTCCTTTAATTCCATCATCTTTTTCTCGGAAATATAGTCGGGAACAAGGCGCTTGGCCGTACATTTCGCGGCCATCTCGGTCAGGTAATAATACTCGGTTCCCTCGTTGACATTATCCTCCTCCAGTACATAAATCAGCTTGGGGAATGCCGGCGTAATCCACACGCCCGACTCATTCTTCACGCCCTGGCAGCGCTGCTTCAGAGTCTCCTCAATAATCATGGCCAGGTCCTTTTTCTCCCGCTCGTTCTTAGCCTCATTCAGGTACATGAACACGGTCAGGAAGGGGGCCTGTCCGTTGGTGGTCATCAGTGTGATAACCTGATACTGGATGGTCTGGACTCCCTTGGTAACCTCCTTACGAAGTCTGTTCTCCACCACTTCGTGGATGACTTTCTCGGAAGGCATGCAGCCAAAGGTCTTTACCTCTTCCTGAACCTCCGCGTATATTTTCTTTCTGGACACATCCACAAAGGGAGCCAGATGGGCCAGGCTGATGCTCTGCCCGCCGTACTGGTTGCTGGCTACCTGGGCGATAATCTGAGTGGCGATATTGCAGGCCGTGGAAAAGCTGTGGGGCTTCTCAATCCTGGTCTCGCTGATAACCGTGCCGTTCTGCAGCATGTCCTCCAGGTTCACCAGGTCGCAGTTGTGCATGTGCTGAGCAAAATAATCGGAATCATGGAAATGAATGATGCCCTCCCTGTCCGCCTCCACGATATCCTGCGGAAGGAGCATCCTCTTGGTCAGGTCCTTGCTGACCTCGCCGGCCATGTAATCTCTCTGCACACTGTTAACCGTTGGATTCTTGTTGGAATTCTCCTGCTTCACATCCTCGTTATTGCACTCAATCAGGGACAGAATGCGGTTATCCGTTGTATTGGCCTTGCGTATGAGGGAGCGCTGGTAACGATATCTCACATAATCCTTTGCAAGCTCAAACGCGCCTGTAGACATGATCTGGTTCTCCACCATATCCTGGATCTCCTCAACGGACACGGCCCTGTTAAGTTTTACACACTTGTACTCAACGTAATCCGCGATGTCCTTAATCTGCTCCAGACTCAGCTTGTTTTTTCCGCCAGCCGTATTGGCCTTTGCCACAGCCACCACGATCTTATTGTTGTCAAAATCCTCTTCCGCGCCATTCCTCTTAATAATCTTCATCGTCACTACACTCCTTTTATCCAAATGCTCTCCCACGCTGCCTGTATTCAGGTAAACGGTTTAAAGGCATCTTATCACAGAATACTGAAAAAATCTGTTGCTTGTGCAACAGTATAAGATTTTAGCACTAAATGTTGTGTTTTTCAAGAGGAAGTATACGATAAGATGTATTTCAGAAAAATAAATCAATTGGCTGAAATCCCGGCCAAACCCGAAAATAAGTCTGACAGCAAAAGGCGTCCTATTTCAGGTAGTCACCTGCCGGGGATGTGTTATATTGTTTCAGTATCCCAATCACCACAGAGCCGTCCGGTTCCCGCACAGCTCTCCCTCTCCACCAGGTGGTGGGGAACAATGATTTTCGTAGCCACCAGCTCCGGATTTTCCACATGGCTTATCATCTGGGCGGCTGCCTCGATTCCCAGCTGGCAGGCATTCACATCCACGGATGTCAAAGGCGGAAATGTAAGTCTGGAGAGAAGGGAATTATTAAAGGACAGGATGGATACATCTCCCGGAATGGATAGTCCCAGACCAATACAGGTCTTTTCCAGGGCCACTGCCAGTATGTCATCGCTGACCAGCACGGCCGTGGGTCTGTCCTCTCTTGCGAACAGGGCTTCCAGGGCCTGGTCCTGCTCCTCCGGCACAGAGGGCACCTCCACGCACAGCTGGCCGTCAAAAGGAATGCCCCTCTCTGCCAGGGCCAGCATATACCCCATTTTCCTGTCATGGTTATACAGAAGAAAGTGGTCTCCGGACAGGCATGCAATCCTTACATGGCCCAGATTCAGCAGGTACTCAGCCGCCTCCCTGCCCGCGAGCACATTGTCGTTATCCACATAGATGGTCTGGTTCACATTCCTGCATGCCTTTCCTATGAGCACATACAGCAGTCCCTCTTCATAGAGATAATCCAGAACCGGGTCCTGCTCCCTGGAGTAGAGCACGATAAATCCCTCTGCCAGGCCGGTTCTCGCCATGGTCTTTATGGCCTGCAGAACCTCATCCTCATTCTGTCCCGTGATCACGGTATTGATGTACTGCTTCTGGTTGCAATACTGGCTGATTCCCCGTATCATCTCCAGATAGAAGGGATTCTGGTAAGCCTCCCACTCCGACGGGGGCAGAATGATTCCCACGGTGCGGGAATTCTGGGTGGCCAGGCTGCTGGCTTGAAAATTCGGTTCATAGCCCAGCTTCGCCATGGCCTGCCGGACCTTTTCCTTGGTCTGGCGGCTGATAGAGGGATGATCCCTGCATGTCCGGCTTACGGTTGACGGCGACACCCCCGCAAGGGCAGCCACGTCTTTGATTGTAACAGGCATAAACAGCCTCCTTAATATACGTTTCATTTTCATCGTCACGGGGATGTATATATACATGTTGACCGAATCCATCACCGCAATCCATATACACCCTTCCTATATTGTAAAGTTTAATGCAATTTTTGTCAACTTGTTTGCGCTGTTTTTGCGTAATCTTCTCCCGCTCGTTTGCATTCCCCTTTAAGAAAACTGTACAAATACCTGGCGCTGTTTTTGTTCAAAACGTAGAAAACAACGGATTTTCAAAATATCTATTGCATTCTTCAGACAGCCGGATTATATTTAATGCAATCGGTTGCACAAATAGTGCAACAATCAAACTCAGGAGGTTACATATGAACAAGAACACTGACGGCTGTATTGGAATCAGGATTCTCTCCCCTTTAACCGGAACAGCGGTCCCATTGGAGGAAGTACCGGACCCTGTATTTTCACAAAAAATCATAGGAGACGGCGTTGCCATCCTGCCTCAGGACGGCAATCTGGTCAGTCCCATTGACGCAGAGGTGGTTTCCATAGCAGAGACCCTCCACGCCTATGGCCTGCGTTCAGAGAACGGCATAGAGGTCATGATCCACTTCGGCCTGGAGACCGTGGCCTTAAAGGGAGAATGCTTCCAGTGCTGTGTAAAGGTTGGAGATAAGGTAAAGGCCGGCGAACTGTTGGCAAAAGCCGATTTAAAGGCCCTTGAGGAAAAACAGGTCAATACCGTCACGCCTGTCCTCATCTGCGGCGGAACGGAAGGCCGCTCCATGAATGCCTTCACAGGTCCTGTAAAGGCGGGAACAGATGCCGTGATAACGGTTTTAGACCATTGTCCGCCGGACGGGACCGCAGAAGCTGAGACAGCCGCCCTCCAAAATCCAGACGGCGCCCCGGCGGCAAATGCGTCTTCCCTCACAGACACCGCGGACAGGAAAACAGAAAAGACCCGAAAATCCCTGATAAATTTCGACTTTCTCCAAAAGCTGGGCAAGGTTCTGATGACAGTCATTGCCGTCATGCCCGCGGCCGGACTGATGATCAGCGTAGGAAAGCTGATACAGATGGCAGGCGGGGATATGGGCGCTGTCCTTACAATCGGAAGCACCATGGAAACCATAGGCTGGGCCGTAATCAACAACCTGCACATCCCGGTTGGCGTAAAGCCTGATGTTTGCCGTTGCCATCGGCGGCTCCTGGGCAAAGGAACGGGCGGGCGGCGCTTTTGCGGCTGTCATTGCCTTCATCCTCATCAATGTCATAACCGGAGCCCTCTTCGGCGTCAGCAGCGCTGACTTAAATGATCCGGCCGCTGTCACCCGGACTCTGCTGGGCCGGGAAATCCTGGTGAACGGATATTTCACCTCGGTTCTGGGAGCTCCCGCGCTGAACATGGGCGTGTTTGTGGGCATTATATCAGGCTTTGCAGGCGGAGTCATTTACAATAAATATTATAATTACAGGAAACTGCCGGATGCCCTGGCCTTTTTTAACGGCAAACGCTTCGTGCCCATGGTGGTCATCCTCTGGTCCGTCATCATCTCCCTGGCGCTGTCCATCGTCTGGCCCGTGGTTCAGACCGGCATCAACTCTTTCGGCGTATGGATTGCCAACTCCTCCTCCACCTCGCCTGTGCTGGCCCCCTTTATCTACGGAACACTGGAGAGGCTGCTCCTCCCCTTCGGCCTGCACCATATGCTGACCATACCCATGAATTATACCTCCTTCGGAGGCACTTACACCGTCCTTACAGGCGTCAACGCGGGTTCCCAGGTCTTTGGACAGGATCCGCTGTGGCTGGCCTGGACAACTGACCTCATCAATCTTAAAGACGCGGGCGACATGGCGGGATACCAGAATCTGATGACCGCCATCACCCCTGCCCGTTTCAAGGTCGGACAGATGATTGGCGCCACAGGGCTCCTTTTGGGCATTGCCCTGGCCATGTACCGCCGTGTGGATCCGGATAAGCGCCGCAATTACCGTTCCATGTTTATCTCCACTGTGCTGGCTGTATTTCTTACAGGTGTCACGGAGCCCCTGGAGTTCATGTTCATGTTCTGCGCCCTTCCGCTGTACCTGGTATACGCAGTGCTGCAGGGATGCGCCTTTGCCATGGCCGGCCTCATCCACCTCAGGCTTCATTCCTTTGGCAACCTGGAATTCCTGACGCGGGTTCCCATGTCCATCCGGGCAGGACTCGGCGGGGACCTGGTCAACTTTATCCTCTGTGTGGCTGTATTCTTTGCCGCAGGCTACGCAATTGCTTATTTTATGATAGGAAGGTTTCACTTCGCCACCCCGGGCAGACTGGGTAACTATACCGACGACTCTGCGCCAGAGAGCAGCCAGGGCCAGACCGGATCACAATCATCCGGAAACAGCCAGGCAGAACGCATCATCTCCCTCCTGGGCGGCAGGGATAACATTGTCCTGGCGGATGCCTGCATGACCCGTCTGCGCGTCACGGTAAAGGACGTGGATAAGGTTGCCGAACTGCCCCAATGGAAGGCGGAGGGCGCCATGGGACTGATTAAAAAGGATGGCGGCATCCAGGCCATCTACGGACCAAAAGCAGATGTGCTCAAATCCGATATCAATGATATACTGTAAACAGGCCGCTGCCACTGACGCACCGCAGCTGCCCTCTGTAACCGAAAACCACCGGAGGCAGGTAATATGAAAATAATGACGCTTAACACACACAGTCTGGCGGAACCGGAATATGAATCCAAGCTCGCCGCCTTTGCCGGCTCCCTTGTCCAAATCAAACCGGATATCATCGCCCTCCAGGAGGTCAACCAGTCCAGGGACGCTCTCCCCGCAGCCCCCGGCCGGCTGCGGGAATCCTGCTACGTCCCCTGCCGCGCCATAGGCTTAAGTACGGACTCCCCCTGCGCGCCACGCGCAGTTATCCGCGCAGACAACCACGCCTTTAACCTGGCGCTGCTCCTGGCCCGGGCCGGTGTTTCCTATCAATGGACCTGGACTCCGGCCAAGGCAGGATACGGAATATACGACGAGGGCCTGGCCGTCCTCAGCCGTTCTCCCATACTGGGGACCAGCCAGTTTTACATCACCGGCATCCGGGATTATGAAAACTGGAAGACCCGTAAAATACTCGGAATCAACACCCGGACAGAATACGGAGATGAATCCTTTTACAGTGTCCACATGGGTTGGTGGAATGACAGCGAAGAACCCTTTGAGGGACAATGGAAACGCATATCCAGGGGCCTGGCCCCCTTATCCGGAAAACAGCTGTGGCTCATGGGGGATTTCAACTCCCCGGCCCATGTAACCGGCCAGGGACGGGACCTGATACTGGCCTCAGGCTGGTTTGACGCCTACGACCTGGCTGTCTCCAGGGATTCAGGCGTCACGGTGGCAAATGCCATTGACGGGTGGAGGGAACAGGGAGAGATATCGGGAATGCGCATTGATTACATCTGGACCAGCCGCAGGGTGCCGGTTATTTCCATCAAAACCATATACGACGGCATATACGGCCCCCTTGTATCAGACCACTTTGGAATCATCACAAAATATTAAACAGGGCAATGCCTGCAAAAAACAAGGAGCATATAGAAATGAAACGAGAAAGCGGTATCTTACTATCCATCGCCAGCCTTCCCTCCAGATATGGAATCGGCTGCTTTTCAAAGGAGGCCTACGAATTCGTGGACCGTTTAAAGGAGGCCGGCCAGTCCTACTGGCAGATTCTCCCCCTGGGCCCCACCAGCTACGGTGATTCTCCCTACCAGTCCTTTTCCACCTTTGCAGGCAATCCCTATTTCATAAGCCTGGAGGACCTTATCCGGGAGGGTGTTCTTACAGAGGAGGAATGCAGCCGGGCCGACTTCGGCAGCCGGCCGGATTCCGTGGACTACGCAAAGGTTTACGAAGAACGGTTTCCCCTGCTCAGAAAAGCCTATGAGAGGAGCAGCATAAGCCTTGACCCGGAGTTCAGGAAATTTATGGAGGAAAACAGATGGTGGCTGGAGGATTACTCCCTCTTCATGGCAGTAAAGGCCCGGTTCGGCCAAACTGCCTGGACCCAGTGGGCGCAGGACATCCGCCTGCGCTGGAAGAACGCCCTGGATTACTACCGCAGGGAGCTGTATTACGACATAGAATTCCACCAATACCTTCAGTTTAAATTCAGCCAGCAGTGGAAAAAACTAAAAGCCTATGCCAATGCCAACGGAATCCGCATCATAGGGGACATTCCCATCTATGTTGCCATGGACAGCGCCGACACATGGGCCCATCCCGAACTCTTTGAGCTGGACAGGGAGAATCGGCCCACCGCAGTTGCAGGCTGCCCTCCTGACGGCTTTTCCGCCACAGGACAGCTCTGGGGAAATCCCCTGTACCGCTGGGAATACCACCGCAGCACAGGCTATGAATGGTGGCTGTCCCGGCTGGCCTACTGTTATAAACTGTATGATGTGGTGAGGATTGACCATTTCCGGGGATTTGACCAGTACTATTCCATTCCGGCCGGTTCCGCCACTGCCATTGGAGGCCATTGGGAGCAGGGACCGGGAATCGGCTTCTTCCACATGGTAAAAAACAGGCTGGGAGAAAAGGAAATCATTGCCGAGGATCTGGGATATGTGACAGACTCTGTCAGACAGCTTGTAAGAGAAAGCGGATTTCCGGGCATGAAGGTGCTGGAATTTGCATTTGATTCCAGGGATTCCGGCTGTGCCAGCGATTATCTTCCCCACAATTACCCTGAAAACTGCGTGGCCTACACCGGCACCCATGACAATGAAACCATCAAAGGATGGTATGCCTCCATCACGGCCCAGGAGCGCAATCTGGCCAGAGATTATCTCTGTGACAGCTGCACCCCCGCAAACCGCCTGCACATGTCCTTCATCAGCCTGATTATGCGCAGCCAGGCCAGAATGTGCATCATCCCCCTCCAGGATTACATGGGTCTGGACAATGACTGCCGCATCAACACTCCCTCCACCATTGGCACCAACTGGAAATGGCGCCTTCTTCCCGGCCAGATATCGGACCAGTTAGTAAAAACCATTGCCTCCGTCACACTGCGCTACGGGCGCTGGAACTGGTGACAGGGCATGGGATAGACGAAACGGCCGCAGGCCAAATCCAAGAGAATTTGGCCTGCGGCATTTACTCCGTATATGTTTACTGATTTCTTATAATTACACCTGTCAGTATATGGCCCGTTCCCTCACCAGCACAGTGGGGTACCCCATGTTTCTCAGGTTCCTCTCCATCTGCACCGCATAGTCCATATTGAGGAAAGCACCGACCCTCACCTTGTACAGCCCGTCGTCGTAAACCAGGAAGGCCGGGAGGCCGCTTGCCTGGAGCTCATTCACCAGCCTGTCTGCGGGCATCCTGGTGCGGAAGGCTCCCACCTGGACCTGATAATATTCAGGCCGTTTTGCCTCCTGCTGCCGGATAGTTTCCAGCACACCGTCTGCTATGGCCTGGGCAATGGCGTCGAAATTCTCATCAAAAAACCGGTTGTCTTCCGGATTATCAATAAATCCCACTTCTACCAGTACAGCAGGCATCTGTGTCTTTCGCAGCACGATAAGTCCGGGGCGCTCCTGTACTCCCAGGTCCCTGAACCCTGTTTCCACCAGATTGCGCTGGATATTATCCGCCAGCATGGCAGGCACGCCTGCATCCTGATACACCAGCGTCATGGCGCCGCTTGCCCCTCCCGGCACAGGGAAGGCATTCCGGTGAATGGACACAAAATAATCAGCCCCGGACTGGTTTGCTATCTGGGCCTTCTCCAGAGGTGTGTCGTATATATCCATAGTCCTGGTGTATACCACATCTACCCCATTATTTTCCAATATCTGTCCTATGGCAAGAGCTAGCCGCAGGGTATCATCTTTTTCCCGGCGCCCGTCGTACATAGCGCCCGGCTCTTCGCCGCCATGGCCGGCATCAATTATGACTCTCTTAACATCTGTCATACCAGATTCTCCTTCATATATGACTCTACATTATACCATATGTGAAAGTAAGACAAATGTTGACTGAACCTGGAACTAAATTTCGTCCACATCCACCCCTCTGGGGCCCACATGGGTGGAAAATACGATTTGTGTACTTGTCCTGCCGAATTTCTGCAGCTGCCCTATGAACATATACCCCAGCTTCACCGGGTCCACCGCGGCATCACGCCCTGCCGCCGTTACTGCCTGAGGGCCTTTATCCGTTTTACAGCCTCAACCGTATTCTCATAGGTGCCAAAGGCCGTCAGGCGGAAATACCCCTGGCCGCTGGGCCCGAAGCCGCTTCCCGGTGTACCCACCACATTGGCCTGTTCCAGAAGATAATCAAAAAACTCCCAGCTGTCCATCCCGTCCTCCACCTTAAGCCAGATGTAAGGGGAATTGATTCCGCCAAACACGGTGTAGCCCGCTTCCTTCAGCCCGTCATAGATAACCCTGGCATTCCTCTTATAATAGGCCACCTGCTCCATGACCTGCCGGCTGCCTTCTTCGGAATATACGGCTTCCCCGGCTCTCTGCTCAATATAGGGGGCCCCGTTGAACTTGGTGCCGTGGCGTCTGGCCCACAGCGAATGGAGCGTCACATCCCCGCATTTCAAATCCTTTGGAACCACGGTAAATCCCAGACGCACGCCTGTGAATCCGGCTTTTTTTGAGAAGGAACGGAACTCAATGGCACAGGTCCTGGCTCCCTGAATCTCAAATATACTGTGAGGCACATCCTCCTCGGATATATATGCCTCGTAAGCGGCATCATAGAGAATTACAGCCCCTATCCTGTTTGCGTAGTCCACCCACACTTTTAACTGGCCCCTGGTCAGCGTGGTTCCTGTAGGGTTATTGGGCACACACAGGTAAATAAGGTCCGGCGTTTCCTCCGGAAGCGCCGGTACAAAATGATTCCGCGCCGTACAGGGCATGTAAATCACATTGCTCCACACGCCCGTGGCAGGGTCATAACTGCCTGTGCGGCCTGCCATAACATTGGAATCCACATACACAGGATATACGGGGTCACACACCGCAATGCGGCTGTCCTCGCTGAATATCTCCTGGATATTGCCGCAGTCGCTTTTGGCTCCGTCCGATACGAATATCTCGTCTGCCTCCACATGGCACCCCCATGACTTGTAGTCCTTTTCCACAATCGTCTCACGCAGGAAGGCATAGCCCAAATCCGGCGCATAGCCGTGAAATGTCTCTGCATGTCCCATCTCGTCCGCCGCCTTGTGAATGGCCTCCACAATGGCCGGGGCAATGGGAAGGGTCACATCCCCGATTCCCAGCCGTATGACCTGCCTGTCCGGGTTGGCCTTTTCATATGCAGCCACTTTTTTTGCAATGGCGGAAAAGAGATAGCTGCCCGGCAGCTTCAAATAATTTTCATTGATTTTAAACATGTCCGTTTCCTCCTGTCCTCTGTCTCTGATAAATAGGAAAACACTCCCAAAAACCGGATACACCTTTCGTCGCGGGACACATTGCCATGTCTTTCCCATGACCGCCTGTGTGCCGCAAAAGATGTACCAGGACGCACGCCGTCGTGCGTCTGGTTCCTGAGAGTGTATAGTAAACATTTTCGCTTTAAAGTATTGATTGATGAAATTCGCCTCATCAATCATAATATATTTCTTCCGGTATGTCAATAGAGCCCCGGAACACCTCCACGGCCGGCCCTGTCATAAACAGATGGCCGGACTCCCTGTCATACCGTATTACCAGCTTTCCACCGCGCAGAGCTACCTCCGCCTCATCCTCCGTATATCCCATGAGGATGGAAGCCATGACGCTGGCCGTTGCCCCTGTACCGCATGCCCAGGTTTCACCGCTTCCCCGCTCCCACACCCGCATATCAAGGTGTTTCCGGTCCACCACATGAATGAACTCCGTATTCACACGGTCAGGCGCAAACCGAGCATGATTCTCAAAGGCCGGTCCAATTCGCTCCAAATCCAGACTGTCCACCTGGTCCACATAGTAGATTGCATGGGGATTTCCCACATTGATTCCCACAAACCTGTATTGCTCCCCGTCCACCGTAATATCCTCCGGCAGCCGGGATGTGAGGGCTGCTTCCCCCATATCCACGGTAACAGACACCGCCCTGCCATCCTCAGTCTCCAACTCCAGCGTCTTGATTCCCGCCAGTGTCTCCACTGTGATGGTCCTTTTATCCTTATCCACCAGACCGTGGTCGTAAACGTATTTTCCCACGCAGCGCACACCGTTGCCGCACATGATTCCCTGGGAACCGTCCGCGTTGTACATCTCCATTCTGCAGTCCGCTGTCCGGGAGGGACATATGAGAATCAGTCCGTCCGATCCGACGCCAAAATGGCGGTCGCTCACATAGATCGCTGTCTTTGCCGGATCCCTCACCGTCTCCTTAAAACAGTCCACATACACATAATCATTGCCGGTTCCCTGCATTTTTGTAAATTCCATTTCCGTCTCCATCCTGCCGTGTTACAGGCATTCTATAAATATTTCCCTTCCCCATCACACATGAATGAGGCTGATTACCATCTGGGCTGTCTCCACCAGATTGGTGCCGCTGTCCATGCTGCATTTCTGTATATACCGGTGGGCTTCCGACTCCGTCATATTGTTCCGTTCCATCAGCAGTGTCTTTGCCTCTGTTATGATATCCTGCTCCTCCTTGCTGCGCTCCCTGGGCCTGCTTCTTCTCCTTCTGCGGATTCTCTCCTGGGCCTGCACCATCATCTCCAGGGTATTCAGCAGATCGTGGACCTTTAGGGGCATGGGCAGGCAGATGACCCTGTCCGGGGACTGTCCGCTCCACCTGGCAGGCGATGAAATCAGAAGCATGTCAAATTCTCCCGGCAGGCACTGGCGCAGTTCGTCGTACATCATATCCTCAAACCGGTAACCGCTCACCACGATTCCCCCGTTCAGGCAGTCCGCGGCCGACAGAACCTGACCTCCTGAGGTGCAGACTGCGACTACCTGGAAACCGTTGCGGACCAGTATGCTTTTTATGTTCTTCCCGTCCTCCGGCTTGGAGAACGCTACGATGATGTTAGTCACATGTCCCACCTCCAGGTAAAACCTTATTCACAACTGCCGGCGCCATCAATATTTGTAAAGATACTGGCTTACTTCCCAATCCGTTACCTGGGCCCGGAAATCCCGCCATTCCTGCTCCTTGGCCTCCAGATACTTGGTATAAATATGCTCTCCCAGAACCTCCTTCATGAAGGAATCCCCGTTGTACGCCTCAATGGCATCACCCAGAGTCTCCGGAATCCGCTCCACATTCCTTTCCCTCAGCTCCTCCGGCTCCATGGTAAACATATTTCCCTCCACACACGCGGGAAGTCCGATTTTCTTCTCAATTCCGTCCAGGCCGGCCGACAGGCAGGCTGCCAATGCCAGATAAGGATTCATGGCAGAATCCGGGCATCGCAGCTCAATCCGCGTGCTCTCCCCTCTGGGGGATGGTATGCGAATCAGGGAACTGCGGTTGGAGGTAGGGGACCAGGCAATATAAATCGGTGCGTCGAATCCAGGAATCAGCCTCTTATAGGAATTCACAAGGGGGTTGGTCAGGATGGTCATTGCCTTCATGTGCCTGAGGATGCCGGCCATGAAATAATAGGCGTCCCTGCTCAGTCTCAAAGCATCCTGGTCATCCGCAAACAGGTTCCTGCCCTCCTTGTCTGACAGGGACATATTGATATGCATGCCGGAACCGTTCATCCCTTCTCTGGGCTTTGGCATGAAGGTGGCATGGAGCCCGTGGCGCTTTGCTATGGTTTTGGCAGCCATCTTAAAGGTCATGATATTATCCGCGGCCCGAAGCGCATCCGTATACTGGAAATCAATCTCGTGCTGGGCCGGCGCAATCTCATGATGGCTGGCCTCCACCCGAAACCCCATCTCCTCCAGGTTCAGCACAATATCCCTTCGGACATTTTCCGCCAGGTCAATGGGGGACACGTCAAAATATCCCGCCATCTCATGTGTGCTGGTGGTGGGCCTCCCCTCCTCGTCCGTGTGAAAGAGAAAGAATTCACATTCCGGCCCCACATTGAGCACATATCCCATGTCCTGCGCCCGCTTTACAGCCCGTTTGAGCACATATCTTGGGTCGCCGGAAAACGGGGTTCCATCCGGGTTATACACGTCGCAGATAAACCTGGCCACCTTGCCCTGCTGCGGCCTCCACGGAAACACCTCAAAGGTATCCAAATCCGGATACAGGTACATATCCGACTCGTCAATCCTCACAAAACCTTCAATGGCAGAGCCGTCAAACATGCAGCGGTTATCCAATGCCTTTTCAAGCTGGCCGGCAGTGATGGCCACATTCTTAAGCATTCCGAAGATATCCGTAAACTGGAGGCGGATAAACTCCACATCCTCATCTTCCACCATACGCATGATATCCTCTTTACTGTATTTGCTCATATTAATCTCCCTCTCTTGCAAACTGTGATACCGACAAACACGCAGAGGCGGGAACCTCTTACCATGCTCCCGCCTCCTTAAAATTCATCGGGCAGGGACAGAGCGCCCCTTGAGACGTCCTCGTCAACCTTCCCTTACTCCTGTTTTTGTTATAAAAATATATCAGCAGATATTTCATTTGTCAATGAATTTCCTCAATTTTTTTGATATCACTTTAACGCGCGAAGCTGTTCTGTGAAATGGCTTCCCAGTTTAATGGTCCCCACATACCCCACATCGCCGGTCATGTGAACCACACCTTCCCCGTCGATCTCCAGCTCCAGGGTGCCTCCCGGCATCTGCACAAACATCTTGGGGTCCGTAAGCCCCAGACGGTAAGCCGCAGCCGCAGCCGCACAGCAGCCGCTTCCGGAAGCC
>OBYP01000981.1_pt1 | contig 17970 bp, 13 predicted proteins | sample 1501461 | NCBI WGS metagenome assembly OBYP01 (sample SAMEA2580201, study PRJEB22360) | human gut metagenome | biome: human gut; feature: human-associated habitat; material: faeces | place: Denmark | collected 2008/2010 | reverse complement strand
AATCCCCGTCATGGAATGGTATTTTATGTATGTAAGATTTCAACAGAGATAGGAAAAGCCGTATGCGGGAAAGCCGCACGTACGGTTCTGGAAAGGATTTCATATCGTGAGATATGATTTTACTAAATTTTTAAAGATCAAATAAGCATAAATGCAAGAAAAACTATTAAATTCAAACAGGAGGAAAGGTATGAAAGCAAAAAAGATTATGAGTGTATTACTGGCGGCATGTCTGACATTGGGACTGGGGGCATGCGGGAGCGGTACGGCGGGGGAAAATACCGCCGGAACCGTATCCGAGCAAAGCGCGCAGGCGGAGGAAGCTGCGGAAAGCCAGGCACAGGGGACTGCTGCGGATATATCGGAGGAGGTGACCCTGCGGATTTATGCAGTGGGTAACAGCGGAGATATCCATCAGGATGAAATCTATCAGCGGATCAATGAGATTACGAAGGAAAAAATTAATGCGGTCATTGAAGTAACCATGCTTTCCTGGGGGGATTATGTTACCAAACTTCCCGCGATTTTAGCATCCGGTGAGGATTATGATCTCACCTACACCTCCAGCTGGTGCTATTACAAAACAGAAGGACCCAAAGGTGCTTTCTGTGAACTGACAGAGGATATGTTAAAGACCTACATGCCTAAAACCTATGTGGAATATCCTCAGGAGGCGTGGGAAGAAGCAAAACTGGATGGCAAGATTTATATGATTCCCTGTGTGGGTAATGAATTTGAATCACATGGCTACATTATCAGAGGCGACCTGAGAAAGAAATACGGTGTGAATGAAATCAAGACCTTGGATGATCTGGAAGCCTATTTTGCAGCGATTAAGGAAAATGAACCCGGCATGACACCGATTAAAGGAACTGCAAATGAAGGACTGAATACGGCGGCAGTCGTCTTTCCCGCGGATTATGTGCTGACCTATGCGATTACCACGGACGGGTTGGTAACACCCTATGATTCTCCGGCGGAGCTGAATGACAGGGCATATATGGAAGAGGTTCAGGATTTCTACAGACGGACGAAGGGCTGGTATGACAACGGCTATATTGCGAATGATATTCTGTCCTCGAAAACTACCAGTGAGGATTATTTTAAGGCCGGACAGTCGGGACTGCTGTTTACCAATATTAATAATGCTTCTGATAAGAGAAAAGCGATTCTGCAGGATAACCCGGATTGGGAACTGGAGTATGTGGACTTTGAAGGGGATTCGATGGTGGAAAAAACAGCGTATATTTCCAACGGCATGGCGGTGGGACGCAATTCCAAAAATCCTGAGCGTGCGCTGATGTTCATGGAACTGTGCTATCAGGACGAAGAACTATATGATCTGATTAACTATGGCCTGGAGGGCGTTACCTATATCCAGAACGAAGACGGTACGATAGGAACACCGGAGGTAAATAACATGCAGGAAATCCAGATGGATAATCTGGGCATGGGCATCCGCAATATCAAGTTCGCCAAGGTCAGGGAAGATGAGTGGGATGTGATAGTTGCAAAGAAAAAGGAATATGAAACAAAGTGTTATACCAGCCCTCTGAACGGTATTACTTTCAATATGGATGAGGTAAATGCGGAGCTGGCGGCGATTAATAATATTTTTATTCAGTATGAGCGTCCGCTGATGTGGGGAATTGTAGATGATACGGATGCCAAGCTGGAGGAACTGATGAAGATGTATGATGACGCAGGCATGCAGAAGGTTCTGGAGCTGGCAAACAAACAGATAGCAGAGCAGATCGGAAAATAAAACACCGGAGGAAAATGCCGTTTGTAAACCGCAGGGGAAGAAGAACGGCATTTTTACAGGAGGAGATTTATCATGCGGAATGGGAAGCTTTGTGTGGGGATCATTGGGTTGCAGGGATATGGGGGAACTTATTTTGCTTCCCTGTCCACATTACCATGGGCAGAAATAACGGCCATATGCGATAAAAATGAAGAGGTGCTGCAAAGAAACGCGAAACAGCATGACATCCGGCTCTTTTTTACAGATTACACAAAAATGCTTCAGAATAAGGAAATTGACGTGGTATTTATCGCAACACCGCATTTCCTTCATTATAAAATGACGATGGATGCCCTGCGGGCAGGAAAGCACGTATTCTGTGAGAAGCCTCTTGCCATGAACCGCGGGGAGGCAGAAGAAATGAATGCACAGGCCGAGGCAAAAGGACTGCTTTTATCCTGCCATTATAACAGGCGGCAGTCTGCCCTGGTAAAGCTTTTGAAGGAGGCTGCCGACAGACAGACCTTTGGCGGGATTTATGCGGTCCATGTGAAATGGATGGCAAGGTATACTCCATTCATGTTTTCAGAGGACTCTGCCTGGAGACGGGAAAAAGCAAAAGCCGGGGGCGGCATACTTATTGGGAGGGGATCCCATATGATTGATGCGGTTCTGTATATTATGGATTATCCGGGAATCAAATCTGTTTCAGCCAATATAAGCTCTCGTCTGACAGGTCTTGAGGTGGATGATTATTGCATGCTGATGCTTAGATTGAAAAACGGAGCAACAATTACAATAGAATGCAGCTATGAGAATAATATTCCGCAGTACCAGGAGAAAATTGAGTACCAGATTTTCGGAACGAAAGCCGGTGCTTATTGTGCGGAGGAAAATGGAAAAGAATCGGTGCAAATAGGCTATTGCAGATTCCCTGAAAATCAGTGGGTGGATATTTCCGATCAGTATCGGGCGGAAGATTATGCGGAGCGGGAACCGGAAAGTATCATTGCGGACTTCATGAAAGCGCTCAGGGGCGGCACGAAGCCTCTGATTGACGGAAGGTCGGCCGCGTATGTGACTTCTATCATAGATGCAGCATATGCGTCTGCAGAAGAGGGAAGGGAAATAATTCTGGAGGAATGCCATGTATCAGAGGGAATATGAAAAAAGAATCCGTGTGGGACTCATCGGTGCAGGATCCCATGCGTACAGGAACCTTCTTCCGGCACTGCATTACCTTCCCGTGAAATTAGTGGCAATTTGTAACCGGGGCCGGGAAAAACTCGATAAAACCGGAGAAGAATATCCCTGTCATTGTTATACCTCTTCTGAAGAGATGTATGAAAAGGAAAATCTGGATGCCGTAATCATCAGTGTATCGCCCCAGATGCATCCCGTCCTGGCCAAGGACGCCCTGGCCAGGGGAATTCATGTATTTCTGGAAAAACCGCCTGCCATGTCTGCACAGGAAATCAGGGAACTGGCAGAGGCAAAAAATGGGTGTGTTGTATCTGTGGGATTCAAGAAAGCATGTATGCCGGCAGCGCTGAAAGCCAGGGAGATCGCATATTCTTCTTCTTACGGAGGGTTAAAAAGCCTGCTTGCGGTATATCCCATGTCCATGCCTGCCCAGGGGGAACAGATTCTTGAAAAACGGGAGTTTACAAACTGGCTCGGCAACGGCTGCCACCCGTTATCCTTCCTTCTTTCCATAGGCGGGAGGGTACGCGCGGTAACGGCGCTGTGCGGTGCAGAAGGGCAGGGGTGTGTCGTGCTGGAATTTGAAAACGGTGTTATCGGAAACCTGCACCTGGCCGACGGGCCGCATCCGGTTGAGCAGTACCAATTGTTTGCGGAAAAATGGAATCTGTTTATAGAGAATACAGATACGGTCGTATTAAACAGGGGAATTCCTTTTCAGTATGCTTATACGGACAATTTTGCCCCGGAAGGCGATGAGAGCGGAGCGATTATCTGGAGACCTCAGAACTGCCTGGCTACGCTTGAAAACAAGGCGCTGTACCTGCAGGGTATTGTGCAGGAGCTGGAGATTTTTTGCCATGCTGTTTTAAACGGGGAGGATACGGGCTATACATCCCTGGAATTTGCGTTGGAGGTAATGAAGGTATATGAGGCTGCGCTGCGTTCTGCGGGCAGAAGGATTGAAATAGAAAGGGGATAGTACAGGATGGAAAATCTGTTGTATTCAAAAATTAAGGGCTGTCTGGCAGGAGGACTGATAGGGGATGCCATGGGCGCGCCGGTAGAAAATAAAACCTACCGGGAAATAGAGAAAGAATATGGTACGGTTTCTGATTTTGAGGGAGAAGGAACTGATGATTCTGCCATAAAGCTGATTTTATGCGATGCTGTCCTCGGCAATCAGGGAAGGGTCACGGCAGATGAGTTTGCGGAATCCTTTCTGAAGCTGGAGAAAAAGTATGTACACCTTTTTTTCATCCCTGTCCGTAATATGCTGGAGAAGGTAAAAGAGGGGCTGGTTCTGCCCGTCAACGCAGGGGCAGGAAATATGCACAGCAGCAGCTCCGCCATGGCGATTTCCCCTATGGGGATTATCAATGCGGGCAATCCGGAAAGAGCCGCCATGGAAACCTTTGACGTGGCCGGGCTCATTCATGCGGGTGAAACTGGTTTTTGCCGGGATGCGGCCTGCGCCATGGCAGCAGTGTACATACAGGCCATGAAAAAGGATGCCGATATGGAATCGGTGCTGGAAGCTTCCACGGCCTGGCTTCATAAAAAGAGTGCAGGAGAAATGATTTCCTGTATTCAGGAAACGCTGGATTATGCCAGAAGCTGTGGGGATTATGTGCAGTTCCGTAAATGGTTTTATGAAAACAGGCTGAGAACAGTTACCTGTGATTCAAGAGAAACGGTGCCTGCAGCACTGGCCCTGTGTTATCTGGCGGGAGGAGATCCGGAAAAAAGTATTCTCTATGCGGTTAATTTTGGAAGGGATGCGGATACCATAGGGACGATGGCCGGCTCTCTTGCGGGCGCATTGAAGGGGGAAGCCGGAATCAGGAAGGAGTGGCTGGAAAAGCTGTATACGTATAATGACCAGAGTGATTTGGCAAAAGGCTTATACGATGTAGTATCTCTGCGCCTGGAGCAGGAAAAGGAGCATGTAAAACAGCTGGAGGCCATGCTCGTCTGAGCTTTGGCTGATTGAAAGCGCATATAAATGCGCGGAGAGGAGAATTTATGGACCAGACAATTTGGATCGCCTGTGACCATGGCGGATATCTCCTAAAAAAAGAGATTATGAAATATCTGGAGGAACAGGCGGTCCCTTTTCATGATTGCGGAACGGATTCCGAAGAGATTGTGAGGTATCCTTATTATGCCAACGCGGTTGCGTCGGCAGTATCACAAGGGCGGATCGCCAGAGGAATATTGTTATGTTCCACAGGTGTGGGAATGAGTATTGCTGCCAATAAATATCCTCATGTGCGGGCCTCTTTGTGCACTTCTCCCACAATAGCCCATCTGACAAGGGCGCATAATGACTCCAATATCCTGTGCCTGGGCGGAAAAATCACAGGTGTTATGGAAGCCCTGGCCATCCTGAAGGAATGGCTGCATACGGATTATGAGGGCGGCAGACATGATATCTCCCTGGGGCTGCTCAGGGAGTCGGAGAAGGTTTTATGCAGCGGCAGAAGCTGGGAACCGAAGCTTGCGCCGGAAGATGGGAAAAAGGAGCTGCAGTGTGAAAAGGACAGATAAGCTATGAACGCTAATATGCTGATTGGATATCAGAAAATAATATCAATCATTCTATTGATTCTGACCGGTTTCCTTCTTGGGAAACGCGGTGTTATTACCGAACAGACACAGAACCGGATAACAGATCTCCTGATGAAAGTGATTATTCCATTTTCTGTATTTTCATCCTTTTTTTCTCCCTTTACAACCGATAAATTACATACGTCCCTTCAGCTGTTGCTGACGGCGTTGATTTTTTATCCGGTAAATCAGCTGCTTCTGGGCAGATTCGTATTTGCGGGATGCAGAAAGGAAGAGGACAAAAGAAGACTGTTTGTATTCAGCAATACCTATTCAAACACGGTATTCATGGGGTATCCGTTTGCACAGGCGCTGTTCGGCAAGGAGGGGCTTTTCTATGCTTCCATGTTCAATCTACCCTATAATCTGTATTTGTGGTCTATGGGATACTGCTATCTGACAAAACAGCCAATGAATAAACAAGGAGTAAAAAATACGCTGACGAATCCGGTAATTCTCGCCTGTTTTGCAGGATATCTGTGGTGGATGGCCCGGGGAGCGCTGCCGGCCGGGAATACAATCTGGCTGCAGCCGGTGCAGGAGGTGTTTGAAATGGTGGGAGCCTGCAGCACGCCTCTTTCCATGCTGGTAATAGGCTCCCTGGTTGCCGGAACCGGTCTGGGAGGGATCATTAAAGATGTGGCCGCCTGGTATTTTTCGGCGGTAAAGCTGATATTGGTTCCCGGAATTTTACTGTTGGTGCTTTTGGTTCTGGGTATTTCCGGGGGAGGCCTGGTGATTCCGGTGGTAATCGCCGCTATGCCGGTCTGCGCTACGGGAGGCATTCTTGCAGCAAAGTATCATGTTAAAAAAGAATATGCGGCATCTCTGGTTGCTTTTACTACCCTGCTGTCGGTATTTACCATCCCGGTCTGGCTGGCATGTCTGATAAAATTTCTATAGAGAAGAGCTATTGTGACAGCGGCCAGATGCAGATCCGGTTGTATCCTGCTTTTAAACCTTCCAGCGGACCGGGGACTGGCTTTAGCGCACGCTTTTGTCCCAGATAGTCGCGGTTCCATACGATGGGGCTGCCGTCCGGATTCTCATAGGGAACTTCCGTAATGCGCGGCATTTCCAGATCGGGGGTCGCATATAGGGAGGTTTCCATGTGAAAAAGCTCTTCGGGCAGGGTCAGTTCCAGCCAGACTGTCCCGTTTTCTTCTGCAGTGATTTTTACCTGCGGGTCGGCGGATGAGCAGAAAGCGCTTATCTCCCTGTCATAACCCTGCGCGCCGTTTAAGTAGGCATTGCCATTGATGTAAGCGGGCTGTTTTACCTGCATGAACAGGTCTAAATCTCCGTTGCCGAGAGCCGCCACTTTTTCCGTGTATTCTTCCAGAGAGGCAGGGCAGCCGCAGTAGCCTTCCGTACCGTAACAGGAATTTTTGACATTTTGGGGAGCGCCGCCGAGAAAAATATTCTGGTACAGGCGGTCATCGCCGCTGTAAACGGCAGCGCTTCCGGCAATTGCCGTGGTGTGTGCAAAGTGATAGGGCGTGGAGCGATCCAGGGCACCCACACGCCGCATAATGCCGCAGCAAAGGTTATGCAGGTAAGCGCCGCCCTGCGCCACATTGTCAAAATTGAAGGCGGAAGCGAAAATGTTGTTGTCCGCCAGGTAGGGACCATGGGTGGCTTCCACCATCAGATCCCGGTTATTGGCATAAAAGAGGGACTGACTGACTCTTGCGCCCTGCGCCTGCCAGTCCAGCCAGATGCCCAGACGGCAGTGGTGGATGCAGTTGTGGTGCAGCTGTACATCAATGGCGGCATGCAGCTTGATACCGGCAATTTCAAAGCCGCAGAATTCGCGCTTCATGGCAATGTTATAGATGTGGTTGTGATGGATCTCACTGAAGACACAGCCCATATGGCCTACAATGCCGTTCTGGCCGCAGTCATATATGGTATTGCCGCGGACAACGTGGGAGCCGATGGTTTCTTTGCTCCACCCGATCTGCCTTGCGCGGAAAACGGCTTCCATCTGGTACTGGTAACCGGGCTTTCTGTGGGTGAGGGTGCTGAGATTATGTCCGGTGGAGGCTTCCTTTCCCAGGCTGATGCCGCTGCACTTTGCGTCGTGGATGATGTTATTTTCAATAATCCAGCCTTTGCTCCAGTTGACGCCCAGCAGTCCGGGCTGGTCGGCGGTGGGCGGCGTCCAGGGACATGCGGCCTGCGCCATTTCAAAGTTTCTGACCGTGATATAATTTAACCCGGTTTTCTCCGGATAAAAGCAGCACTTGCGTACATTGATTTCCACCAGCGCTGCGTTGGGGTCGGCGCCATGGAAATTGGCATAAATTACGGTATAATCTTTTTCCTGGCAGGTGTACCACTGGTAAATAGAATCCACGGGATGCAGCAGTGGTTCTCCCCTGCCAAGCCAGGGCAGGAAGACGCCCTCCATACGAAGCGCCGGATGTTTCACTTCCTCCAGGGAAGCGGCTTCATAAAAAGCTTTTCCGTTTAAATACACCTCTCCGGGGTGTATTTTTTTATCTGTGGGGGCGGCGAACCAGTCTCCGCCCAGAACTTCGGTATAGGGATTATAATCGCCAAAAAAACTGTTGGGGAGCATTGCTTTCCAGACGGTCCCTTCTATATGGCGCCAGCTTTGGATGCGCTCAGAGCCTTTGATGATCACTTTTTCACCGGGAGCGGCTTCGTAGGTGATGCGGCTTGTACTGCTGTTCCCGCCGTGGGCGGGCTTTACCCATTCCCTGTATTCTCCTTCATGGACAATGACGCGGTCGCCTGCGAGGGCGAGGGCAGCGGCTTTTGAAATCGTGCGGAATGGATTTTCAAGTGTGCCGGCGGCCTTATCGTTGCCCGTGCATGCTACATGATATTCCTTCAAACTTTTTTCCTCCGAATAAAATTACCGGTAAGCTGCCGGTAAGGGGTTTGGTCTGTCTGTCCTGTCTCCATGCTGTTTCGTAACGCGTATGGCAGAACGACTCCGATACAGTTTTATTATGGGACAAAGGGCTGAAATTCCTAGTCAAAAAAGGAAGAAAATGCCGGAAGTACAAATATTAAACCCTGATAGAGAGCAGATTACGGGTATAAAAATCCAGAGAAAGAGGAAGGTACCGGATTTATACTTTCAGGAAAAATGAGAGAAATGTTATGATGTCCCTGAAAAGAGAAATAAAATGTTACTGTTCAGCAGGTCTTGAAAAGGAGACGTATATGAAACAATATAAAGCAGTCATTTACGGTGCTTCCGCCAAGGGCATCGGCATTGCGGCACAGCTGCCGGATCAGGTTCTGGTTGTAGAGAAAACAAGCCTGGCCGCAAGAGAATTTGCAGGTGCGCTGGTCATGGGAGAAGGAAGCTGGGAGGCAAAGACAGAGCCGGGAAAAAAATTGACGGAGCGCTATCGTCAAAAAGGGATTTTAATGGAAGGAAGGCCGATTCAGATTGCGGCTGCTGCGCCCGTAATGTTTGAAACCATCCGGGATGCCAAAATCCAGGTATTGTTCGGGACGGATATCAAGGTCAGCCGGACAGACGGAAAGCATATTGTTACCTGCTGTAATGATTCCGGGGTTTTTCAGGTCTGCGCGGAGCATGTCTATGACTGGGAGCAGGAAGCCTCGTCGCAGCCGGAGTACGGGAAATACATCAATGCAATGCTTTACTGTGAAAACCCGCAGCAGGCGGCTGCCTGGGAAAACGGCTGCGGAGGAATCCGGGTGCTGGAATATGCACATCCGGATATGAAAATCCTGTGTTATCCGCTCCACCGGGAGGACGGCTGGATTACGGCGAGGGAAAAGCTGCATCGCTTCTGGAAAAACCGCCCGGCGCAGCTGGCGTCATGGAAAATGGTATCTGTGGCCTCCTCCTTTGCATGGCTGAAGGAAACAGGAGAGGATGGTAAAAAGCTGCAGCCGTTGTACGGCAATTTACTGGGCGCTTTTGAAAGCGGCGTGGAATTGGGGAGAAAATGGAGGGAAGAGGAATGCTGTTAAAATTCAAAACTCAAAACCGGCGGGAGAGTGTTCCTTTTTTACAGCCTGTGGAAGAACTTCCCGTCTATGACCTGATCGTGGCAGGCCTGGGAACCGCCGGTGTGTATGCGGCGCTGACGGCGGCAAAACAGGGATTGCGCGTGCTGGGGATAGAAAAATTGAACTGCTGCGGCGGTACCGGGACTGCAGGGGATGTGCATGGCTACTATTTCGGAACGCCCGGCGGAATCTATGAGGAGCTGGATGAAAAGGTCCGGGAGATGGAATCGGTTGGATATATGCCTGTGGTGGGACTTAATCCGGAGGCAAAGAAATATGTCTGCGAACAGGCATTAATCGACAGCAAGGTGGAAATCCACTATGAAAGCAGGGTCACGGGCGTTTTAATGGAAGAAAATACTGTCTGCGGCATCCAATGGATAGAAAACGGGGAAGAAAAAACAGCCCTGGCCAAAATCACGCTGGATTGTACAGGGGAATCGGGAATTTGCGATACAATTGGATGCCGGATGGAACGGGGCCGTGCGTTTGACGGGCAGGTGCAGCCATATTCCGTTGTGCAGCCTGAGATTGTCAACGGTCTGGTTGAATTTTATCATTACCTGGACTGCGGATATATGGACGCGCTGGATGCAGGGCAGTATGCAAAAGCTTGTGTGGATGCCGCCTGTCTGTTACATTATAATTTAGAGGATTACAGAACACGCAGGGTGCTGGGGATTTCCATATTGCTGGGGCTGCGGGAAGGCCGCCGTATTGTGGGGGAAGAAACCGTGGAGCTACAGGACTATCTGGAGGATCGTATGACAGATCATCCGGCCTTCTATGCCTATTCCAATCTGGATAATCATGGAAGGGACCTGGCATTTGAAAGCGAGGGCTTACAGGACTGGCTGGTCGCTTCCAGCCTGTGGGGAATCAATATTTCCGTGCCGGTGCCCCTGGGCTGCTGCATCCCCAAAGGATATGAGGGCATTTTGGCGGCAGGCAGAAATATTTCCATCGGCCATGATATCGCCTCCTGTGTCAGACAGCGCCGGGATATGCAGAAATGCGGGGAAGCGGTCGGCTGCGCGGCGGCACTTGCCATCAGGAAGGGGATTTCTGTCAGAGAGGTTCCTTATGAAGAGCTGAAAAAGCAGCTTCTGGCAACCGGCTGCCTGAAGAAGACGGACGACAGTGGCATCTGGGACATAGAAGAGGGCAGATGGCACAGGACAGCGTGGCTTAACGAGGCCGGGGATATTTATCAGGGGCTGAAATCCAACAGGCCCGGCATTGCCATCTGGTCCGCCAAAAGAATGGGAAAATGCGTGGAACACAAGCTGGAAGAATGGCTTTCGGACAGTGACCGGAATGTGGCGCGAAACAGCGCGCTGGCGCTTGGAATCCGGGGTAACAGGAAGGCATTGCCAGCGTTGCGGTGTATGGCAGAGGAAAGAGATCCCTATGTACCAAAGACCAGCAGAAAATACAACCAGCTGCGGGGGCTGTCCGCCGTTTACCTGCTGGGCAGGCTTCGGGACGGAGAAGCTGTGGGGATACTGGAAAAAATCATGGAACATCCGGAGGATAACCGCGGACAGGAATACCAGTATGATAGTTTTATCCGTAGTCAGAAGGAATATGGTTTTCAGTTTTTCACCCATGCAGTGATGGCGCTTTCCAGGATTGCCGCTGCCCATCCGGAACTGAGCGGAGAAATTACCGGGAAAATACAGGAGGCAATGAAGGGTCCGTTTTTTGAAAGCCTGTTATCCGATACTTCTGAAGATGCAATTTATATCAGCTGCGTTGCGCGGAATATGCGGGAGTTAATAAAGTGAGGAAAGAGATGAACAGAATCGTAATTCTGGATGGATATACAGAAAATCCCGGAGATTTAAGCTGGGAAGGATTTGGTAAATACGGAAGCTTCACGGTTTATGACAGAACAAAACCGGAGGAGGCGGCAGAAAGGATCGGAAATGCTGAAATTGTCCTGACAAATAAGACGGTGCTGGATGAGGGCATTATGGAACAATGCCCGAAGCTGCAATATATCGGGGTGCTGGCGACAGGCTTCAATGTGGTGGATGTGGCTGCGGCAGCCAAACGCAATATTGTGGTTACGAATATTCCGGGATATGGGACAGATACCGTTGCACAGTATACAATGGCGCTGTTGCTGGAGCTTTGCCACCATGTAGGGGCGCATTCGGATAGTGTTAAAAATGGAGAGTGGGATGCAAACCCTGACTTTTGTTACTGGAAATTTCCGCAGATGGAACTGAGCGGCAAGACAATGGGAATTGTGGGTTACGGCAGAATCGGAAAGAAAGTGGCGAAGCTGGCAGAGGCCTTTGGCATGACGGTGCTTGTTTACTCCGGCCATGTTGTAAAAGAGGAAGAGCTGTCGGAAAGAATCCGGCAGGAACCTTTGCAGGAACTGCTTCGCAAATCCGATGTGATTTCCCTTCATTGTCCGCTTACCCGGGAAACAAGGGGATTGATCAACCGGGAAACAATTGCGCAGATGAAGGACGGGGTTTTACTGCTCAATGACTCCCGCGGCGCTTTGATTGCAGAAGAAGATTTAAAAGAAGCTTTAATCAGCGGAAAAGTGGCAGGGGCGGCAGCAGACGTGCTTTCTGTGGAGCCGCCAATGGGAAATCCGCTGCTGGATGCGCCCAATATGCTGATCACACCCCATATCGCATGGGCAACAAAGGAAGCAAGGCAGCGTTTGATGCAGATGGCGGAGGAAAATTTGAAAGCGTTCCTGGAAGGGACACCTATACATGTTGTTTCATAATTAAAAAATATTAGATGCAAAGGTAATTTACAGGAGGAAAGTAAAATGGCAGGATGGACTACCCTGGAAAAGCTGTTAAAAGGAGAAATTATTCAGAGAGAGGAAGAAGGCTGCGACGTAACAGGATTTGCGAAAAGGCTGGAGGAAGCGGCAGGGGATAACGGCAGGCTGAACCGTTTATATGACGAGCTTATGGAATTGAAGCCAGGGGAGGATTTCCCTTTTGAAGAACCGGACAGCCTGGAGGAAATCAGGGCCTGCCAGCCGAAGGCAGAGCCATGGAAGCCGGCGGCAGGGGAAATTGACTATGACTTTTTCTATGGCGCATGGCTTGGCAGGTGCTGCGGCTGCGCCTTGGGAAAACCGCTGGAAACCGGGGTGTTTATGAGCGGCAAGGATGGTATCCCCGGCTGGAAACTGGCATATGAGTGGTTCCGGCAGGCCGGTCAGTATCCGGTGAAGACCTATACGCCCATAGCTTCTCCTGCAGGCAGCGTTTATGGGATAGAGACTGTGGACTATGGCAGGAAGAGTACCCTGGAGAATATTGAGTATATGGAAACGGATGATGATATCCGTTACACCGTGCTGGGGCTGAAGCTGATGGAGGAAAAAGGAACGGATTTTACCACGCTGGATGTGGGACATTTCTGGCTGGCCAACCTGCCCTATGAGATGGTATGCACGGCGGAAAAGCAGGCGTATCTGAATCTCTGCCAGGAATATGATCTTTTAAAGGAAGGCAAAGAAGAGGAATTTATCCAGTGGGTAAGAAGCTATCGGAATCCTTACCGTGAATGGATTGGGGCACAGATCAGAGTGGACGGCTATGCCTACGGTGCCGCGGGAAATCCCGGGCTGGCCGCAGAGCTTGCTTTTAAGGATGCCTCTCTTTCCCATGTGAAAAACGGTATTTACGGCGCCATGTTCTGCAGCGCCATGATTGCGGCCGCTTTCACGGAAAAGGACAACCGGAAAATCATAGAAGCAGGTCTTTCACAGATCCCTGTAAACAGCAGGCTTGCAGCCGATATTAAAACAGCCGTCCGGATTGCGGAATCAGCAAAGAGCCAGCTGGAGCTGCTGGAGAAAATCTGGAACGAATTTGCACATTATAATGCGGTTCATACCAACAACAATGCAGCGCTCTGCGCGGCGGCAATCCTGTTTGCAGGAGATGATTTTGAAACAGCCATCACAACGGCTGTCCTGGGCGGCTGGGATACGGACTGCAACGGCGCTACGGTTGGTTCCGTCATGGGAGCAAAGCTGGGGGCAGGGAAGATCCCGGAACGCTGGAAGGCCCCGCTGCATGATACCCTGTATTCCGCAGTGCCGGGCTTCCACCCGATAGCGATTTCAGAATGTGCAAAGAGAAGTCAGGACGTTTACCGGAAAGTAACGCAGAAATAGTAATAGTTCAGCCCTGTCTGAATTTTTACCGGAAATAAGAAAGGAGCAGGACATGAGAAAGGTATTGAGCCGGCAGGAGGTTATCGATGCGGTGGAGCGGAGGGGCTGTAAGAATCCCCCGGCATTTCTGCATAAGTTTTGGGGAATGGGTTTACAGGAAAAATATGGGGAACAGTTGAACAAACTGGCGGATTTGTACCCGGATGATATTTGTTCTGTATTTTATACGGAGCCCGGCTATGATGTTTCACCTACGCAGAATCCGGAGTACCGGTTTGGTTTCAAGGACTATCGGAATGCGGAGCGGCACAGCATTGGGGAAAGCGCGGTGCTGCTGGATGACTGGAGCGAGCTTGATCAGTTCCTGGCACATTTTCCGAACCCTTCCGAGCCGGGAAACTTTGATGTGGTACAAGAGGCGGCAAAGAAGGCGGATGGCCGTTATAAGCTGGGCTGCTTCTGGAGACTGTTCCATGAACGGTTCTGGTCTGTCAGGGGAATGGAAAACCTGATGTATGATTATTATGACGAGATGGATAATTTGAAGCTCATCGGGAAAAGGCTGGTAGAATTTTATAAGGTGATTATAGACAAATTCGCGGCGGCCGGCTTTGACGGCATTTTCACCTCCGATGATCTGGGGCATCAGCACGGGCCGATGATGTCGCCGGAGATTTTCAGGGAACTGTATTTCCCGCTGTATCAGGAAATTATCGGTTATACCCATGAAAGGGGAATGCATTTCTGGCTGCATTCCTGCGGTGACAATACGCTTCTTATGGATGATTTGATAGAAGCGGGCCTGGATGTGTTCCATCCGGTACAGAAGGGATGCATGGACGGGCAGGAAACGGTGCGAAGGTTTGGCGGCAGGATTACCTTTCTGGCGGGAATCGACGTACAATATCTGATGCCCAACGCTTCCGCAGATCAGGTACGGCAGGAAATACGGCAGATGAAGAAGCTGTTTAACGTGGATGGAAAAGGAATGCTTCTGGCTATGGGGAACGGCATTATGCCGGATACCCCTCTTGAAAATATCAAAGCTGCCCTGGATACAATTTTTGAGGAGGGCTGAAAAAGGCGGCGGGAGCGCTGCTCTCACCGGGCCGTGTAACAGTTCAGCCTTCGGCCGAACTGTTACGGAGCCGGCCTTTTAGGCGGGCATAATCTTGACTTGCCCGGACGATTCGGGTATGGTAATACTGGCGCGGCACTTTCGGAAAAATGGAGGAATGGTTTCTATGAACGGATTACGGAAAATGGCTATGGAGAATAAACATCTGAACCGGATTATTTTTGCATCCACTGCGAGTCTGGCGGTTATCGTGCTTCTGCTGACTTATATTCTGTCTTCTCATTACGAAACCATGGCATGTGAGGAAATCTACCGGAATGCGAGCAGCAGCATCAACCAGACCACCAGCACGGTGCGTTTTTTGTCGGAATCCGTAAACAGCCTGCTTCTTCAGTGCGCCCAAAGCCCGGAGGTCAATAAGCTTTTCCTGGCGCAAAAATACAGCGGTACGGAGCTTTACAATGTCAAGCGGAAGCTGGATACCTTGCGTTTTAATAATTCCAAGATTTATTCAATTTATGTATATGACAAATATGGAAAGACAATTTTTGAATCAGGGGAATTTTCCCAGGGGTTTGAAAGCTCGGCGGAGGATTTTTATGATACGGGCTTTGTGGAATATCTGGATAAGCTTGATACCGTTAAGGTGTTTACCCCTGTTGTCAGAACCGTGCCGGTCATCCGCAGCAATGCGCCGGAGTCTTCCATTAAGGTGCTTACCTTTTTTTATTTTGAACCCTATTTCGGGGCGGAGGAGAAAAATACCATCCTGGCCTTCAATGTGGATATGCGCTGGATGAGCGACGCGCTGGGCTATTTTAACGGGGCCAGTCCCAATGGGAACAACATTGAGATTGTTAGCAGGGACGGAACCGTGATTTTCTCCGGGAAAGAGGCGCAGATCGGAACGCAGTACGGGGACGCGGAGGTGCTGGAAAAAATCCGGAATGCGGAATCAAAGTATGGCTATTTTGTAATGGATGGCGCTAAAAGGCTGATTTCTTACTCCCGCCCCAATCAAACCGGCTATGAAGACTGGATTTTTATTTCCAGCAGTGATTTAGGGATGGTCCTGAAGCCTATCCGGGAGGTCAAGCATTTTGTGTACCTGTTCACGGGCATCATTCTGCTTGTCAGCATAATTGGTCTTGTGGGGATTCTGCTGCATCTGGGCATGCCGATTAAGCAGGCTTTTAACAAAGCGAAGCTTTTGGAAAAGGAGCAGGAGGAAAAACGCAGGCGGGAAGCGGCAGAATATATGAAGCTGCTTTTAGCGGGAGATATGGAAGAAAATACGAACCTGATCCGTGAGCGTTTTGAGCAGCTGCATATCGCTTATGATTTTTCCGCAAAGAACCGTTTGGTCCTGATTTCCATGGATGACAGGAACAGTCTCCGGCGTAGGTTTCGGAGCGGCTATCCGGAGGTAGTGCAAAAGATCAATGAAAAGCTGGAAGAGGTTTTTGGCCGGTATTATGAAAATCCCATCCGGGTGGACTGGCAGGATGGGATCACATTGATGGTGGTCTGCTTCCTGGATATGGAAGAGGAGGAACAAAAGGCGCGTCTTCAGGAAATTTTTGATGAAATTACGGATGCGCTGCAGCAGGAGGTACAATGCGGCGTCAGCTTTTCCTTAAGCAGTACGGGGCAGTCCATCAAGGATCTGCCGTTCCTGTTGGCGGAGGCGCTGGAGGTACATACCTATCGTTATTTATACGGTTACGGCCAGCTACTGACGAATGATCTGATCCGGGATGAGAAAGAGACGGCCTATGTATATCCGAAGGAACAGGAAAAAGAAATCCTGTCCGCCCTGTTTGCGGGAAAGGAAGAGGAAGCGCTTGCAGCCTATGGGAAATATGTGGAAATGCTGTATCCCATGACGGTGCCGGAAATCAAGATTTCCTTTTTGCTGCTGGCAGATGCGGTTAAGTATGCCTCCCGCAATACGGTGGTGGAAACCTCCAATGTACTGCTGAATTTTGAACAGTTTTTTGCAAAAATACAGTCCCTGGAAACCATAGAGGAGGTCAATCATCTGTTCACGAACCTGTTTCGGGAAATTGCAGAGATAATCGGGGCGCAGAAGAGTACCAGGTACGCGGAACTGGTGGATCAGGTGAAGCGTTATGTAGGTGAGCATTATGGAAAAATCGATCTGTCCATCCAGGAAATTGCGGAAAGCATGGATATGTCAGGGGCATATCTGGGAAGAATTTTCAAACAGCATACGCAGATGGCATTTACGGAGTACCTGACGCGGTATCGTCTCAAGGTAGCGTGTGAGGAGCTGCTTGGCAGTGAAAAAACGGTCAATGAGATTTCAGACAGCATCGGCTTTACCAATAGCTCCTATTTTTACCTGGTGTTTAAAAAGTATCTGAATTGTACGCCTACACAATATCGGAAAAATGAAGCAAAAGAATGAAAAAAGAGGAACCAGAATGCGGGAAACACGCATTTTGGTTCCTCTTTTTTCATCAGGACAGGCAACATGGCAGCGGGCGAAGGGGCATCCGCATGTGCGAAGTTTGAGGCAGGGGAAAAGCGGCACTGCAATTTTCGTAGATTCCATGGATATCCCCATTTTAGTGTTTCGTTAAGGCGCCTGCTGCGGGAAAATAAGGTGGGAGGAAGAAAAGATGGACGAAAATTTTTTACTTCAGACGCCGCTTTCCAGGCGGCTGTACCACGGGTGTGCTGAGAAGCTGCCGGTTATTGATTACCACAACCACCTGAATATAAGGGAACTGGCAGAGGGGACGAATTACCCTGACCTGGCGCGGCTGTGGCTTATCAGCGATCCGTATAAGCACAGGGCAATGCGCATCTGCGGCGTAGACGAGTTCTATATTACCGGCGGAGCCTCCGATTATGATAAGTTCAGGAAATGGATGTCCGTTCTGCCCAGGCTGATTGGAAATCCATTGTATGACTGGTCAATCCTGGAAATGAAGCGGTGTTTCCGGATCGAATTACAGCCCGGCGTGACGGATGCGGACTGGCTTTGGGAGACGGCAGGCAAAATGCTTGCCCGGCCGGAATTTTCTGTGCAGGCGCTGCTTGACCGTTTCCATGTGGAATATGCGGCGCCCTGTGCGGCAATTACGGAGGATATAGCGGCATTGGAGAGGATGGGGA
>OBYP01000972.1_pt1 | contig 18166 bp, 15 predicted proteins | sample 1501461 | NCBI WGS metagenome assembly OBYP01 (sample SAMEA2580201, study PRJEB22360) | human gut metagenome | biome: human gut; feature: human-associated habitat; material: faeces | place: Denmark | collected 2008/2010 | reverse complement strand
CCCGAGCATCCGAAGCCCCCCCCGCCTGCCCGAAGGCCAAGCGTCTTCGTCCGCTGGCTGAGCGCCTGATCACCTTCGCCAAGCGCGGTGATCTGCACTCTCGCCGTCGCGTGATGCGCGTCATCCGCAACAAGTCTGTGGTGCACATTCTGTTCACCCAGATCGCTGAGCAGATGGAGCAGCGTGAAGGTGGCTACACTCGTATCGTCAAGATCGCTCCGCGCGTTGGCGATAACGCTCCGGCCGCCATCATCGAGCTCGTCACCGAGCCGGTTGCCAAGAAGGCTGTCGTGAAGGAAGCCGAGGCTGCCACTAAGGTTGCCGAGGAAGAGGCTCCGGCCGTCGAGACCGAGGCTGCTGAAGCTGCTGAGGCTCCGGTCGCGGAGACCGCTGCCGCTGAGGCTCCTGCTGAGGAAGCCGCTGAAGCCGAGAAGGCCGAGTGAGCTGACCGCTAGGTCGCATAGCTAGCTTAAAGGGCTGGAATCCATTTGGGTTCCAGCCCTTTGCGTTATTCGACCATAGCTGGTTCGTCTCTGTATGCCGGCATCGCATCAAAAGTCGAATTATCATCGTGATCATTAAGATGATGGACTATGACACGACTACGCATCGACCTTGCCTATGACGGCGGCGGATTCTACGGCTGGGCCAAGCAGCCTGAGCTGCGCACGGTGCAGGGAACTATCGAGGATGCGTTGCACAAGGTGCTGCGTGTGCCGGTCGGTGACGAGAGAGAGCCGCTGCGACTGACTGTGGCCGGTCGTACGGATACCGGTGTGCACGCTTCGCATCAGGTGGCGCATCTGGATGTGTCTGATGAAACACTTGCTCGTTGCCAGGGGCATATGGATGTGCCGCTGACCGAAGCATTGGCTCGCAGGCTTAAGGCCGTGCTGCCTGCTGACATTGTGATTCACGGCATCGCCATTGCGCCGCAGGGATTCGATGCGCGGTTCTCCGCGTTGGAGCGCACGTATGTGTACCGTGTTGCCGACCGTTCATCCGAAGTGGACCCCCGGCTGCGCGGCTGTGTACTGCGCGTGGATGAGTCGCTGGATTTGGATGTGATGAATGCCGCTGCCGCCATGACCATTGGCCTGCATGATTTTGGTTCGTTTGCCACGCCGAATCCGGGTGGTACCACGATTCGTGAAGTCAAGACGGCCTACTGGCGCCGAGTGCCGGTTGCCTCGTTGGTGCCAGACGTATTGGCTGAGAACGAGGCATACCGGACGTCGTCGCTGGAATCCGGCTTGGTTGTATTCACGATTGTGGCCGATGCTTTTGCTCGCAATATGGTTCGTTCGCTGGTCGGTTCCTCGATCAAGGTTGGTTCGGGGCGCAAAACGCTGGAATGGTTTGCGGACAAGATGGCCAATCCGGTGCGAGAGGGGTCAAGCGGGCCAATCGCACCGCAAGGGCTGACTCTGGAACATATCGAATATCCGGCGGATGACCAGTTGGCTGCTCGTGCCGAAGCCATTCGTGCCGTACGTACTTTGTAGATTTCATGGACCTGCAAGTGACCTACCCGTAACAAACCCGCACATTTGCTGAAACGGGTGCCGCCTAGGTTGAAACCATCAAACCCGGTTGCGGCTTGCGGCGTCAGCGTGCGCCTCAAGCATGGCAAGCCTGCAGCCGCCAGAGCAAGGAGCAGGTACGATGATTGAATCCGCGGCACGCCGACTGGCCCACGAACTGGTGAATCGTCGTGAGGCAATCAACCGTGAGCTGTCCCGCAACGGCGTGCGCTTCGGCATCTACAAGAACGGCGAATACCACGACCGTTTGTTTCCATACGATCCTGTGCCACGCATTATCGAATCCGACGAGTTTGATGAGCTTGAGAAAGGCCTGAAGCAGCGTGTCAACGCACTCAACGCCTACCTGAAAGACATTTATTCGGACAAGGCCATCATTCATGACGGTGTGGTGCCGGAGGAATACGTCTACACGTCTGTCGGATACTTCCCGCAGGTCAACGGTGTGACCCCTCCCGGTGGCATTTTCGCGCATATCGCCGGTGAGGATTTGGTCCAGGGTGAGGACGGCCGCTGGTGGGTGCTGGAAGACAACCTGCGTATTCCGTCCGGTGCCAGCTACCCGCTGTTCGTACGCGATATCGAACGCCGTATCTCTCCACGACTGTTCCGTGACGTGCGTATCCGAGACAACCGTGAATATCCGCGTCTACTGCGCAAAGCCATGGATTTCGTCTCTACTGAAGGTATCGTCGTGGTCCTCACGCCAGGCCGATACAATTCCGCGTTCTTCGAACATGCCTACTTGGCTGAGAAAACCGGTGCCGCACTTGCCTTCCCTGAAGACCTTGAAGTGGTGGACAACAAGGTCTATTTCTTGGATTACGCCGGCAAGCGTCACCGTGTGGGCGTGGTCTACCGCCGTCTCTCCGACGAGTTCCTCGATCCGTTCTCCTTCAACCCCGACTCCGTGATTGGTGTGCCCGGGCTCCTGTCCGCCTACCGTGCCGGCAATGTGGCCATCGTCAATGCTCCCGGTAACGGCGCGGCCGACGACAAGGCCATCTACTACTTCGTGCCGCAGATGATTAAGTACTATCTCGGCGAAGAGCCCATCCTCCACAACGCTCCCACCTACATGCCTATGTTTGAGGCCGACCGTAAGGAAGTCCTGAATCGTATGGGCGAGCTGGTGATTAAGGATGTGGCCGAGGCCGGCGGCTATGGTGTGGTGTTCGGCTCGTCGCTGGATGCCGCCGCACGTGAGGAACTGGCCGACCGCATTAAGGAGGAGCCACGTCGATTCATTGCACAGGAGGTCATTCAGTTCCGCGATATCGACGTGGTCGATCCGAAGACCGGCGAAATGTCGCCGCGCAAATGCGATCTGCGCGCCTTCGTGGTGACCGGCAAGAACACGCATGTGTGGTATTCGGGCCTGACCCGTTATTCGTCCGTGCCTGGCCAGATGATCGTCAACTCGTCGCAGGGCGGTGGATTCAAGGATACGTGGGTGTTGGCGCCGGAGACCGGAGTGGAACACGAATACGGTACCGAGGTGCAGGTGGCGAACCTGCTGAGTCAGTCGCGCCACCATTCGCTGGCCTTGGTCACCGCTTCTAAAGCGGACAATCTGTATTGGTTGGGCCGATACACCGAACGTGCCTTCACCACCCTGAACCAGTTCTTCCCGTTCTATGACCGTGTGATGGACTCTGATGTAGACGCCTTCCGGCCCTTCGCTCATGCCCTCGATCTGCCCGAGGACTTCGAGGACTTTGATGGGTTCGTGGAAAGCTTCCTGTACGACGGCTCGAACCCGGACTCCGTGCGTTCCGCAGTTACTTCCGCGTTCAACAATGCCGTGATTCTGCGCCCGGAACTGAGCTCCCGACTGCTGCAATACGTCGAACTGGCGATGACCAACATTACAGATGCCGCCAAGCATGCAGCCGATGCCGAGGACATCTACAACCAGCGAGACATCACCGATGACATGCTCGCCTTCTGGGGCGGCATCGAGAATTCGCCAGTCGATCCCACGCTAAAGGCCTTTATCTTCATCGGCAAGTATCTGGAACGCATCGATTTGTACACCCGTTTTGGGCTCACGATGGAAGAAATGGAAGCCCCGCTGAAGAAGCTGGCCTCCTATTCGATGATTCTCGACGGTATGCCGTTGCCGAGCTGTTTCGCCGACGGACTGAGTTGGCTTGTCGGCCAGCTGCCGTCTCGCGGATATCAGGAGGTGGCCGATTCTCTGAAGAAGTACCTTGACGATTATTCCGGCAGAGTCAGCGCTTTGGCCATCAAGGACATGGGCTCGCTCAGCTCCATGAACATGGATGCCAAGCGCCCCTGACAGGTTGCAATGGTATGGTGGTATGGCTTCAAGCCGTATGCGCCCGCTACATTTTTGCGAGCGGGTGCGGCGGCCACTGTATCTGTAGTGCTGCTATCCCGAAATGTGCCGGCCGCTGGTGCGTGAGTATTGTGCAGGAGACGTCGTGAAAAAACTCGTGTTCGACTATGAGATGAAGCTGTCCTTCAGCTCGCCGGTCACCGACCACAGGTTCCAGTTGCGCTGCATACCGGCCACCGGTCCGCGCCAGCAAGTGATTGACGTCGAAGTGAAGATTCAGCCAGAGACTGAACTCGAAACCACCATCGATTCCTTTGATTCCGTGGTGATGACCGGCTTTGTGCCCGAGCCGCACGACATGTTCAGCTATTCGGTGACCGGCATCGCCTTTGTGGACAACGAACACATCAAGAAGGAAATCTACAAGCCACTCTACCGGTTCAATTCTGCGCTGACCATTCCTGGCCCATCCGTAGAGGCGATGATTGCTGTATGCCGTGATCGTCTTGCCGCGCTGCCTGCTGATGCTACGCCGGTGCAGCAGGCTGCCGAAGTGATGGACGAGGTGTACAAAGCTTTTGTATATACTCCCGGATCCACCACGATTCGCACCACCGCCGAACAGGCCTTGGCACAGCGCAAAGGCGTATGCCAGGACTATGCGCATGTGATGCTGTCCGTGTGCCGGCATGTCGGCCTGACTGCCCGGTACATTGCAGGACTGCTCGGGGGAGAAGGCGCCACTCACGCTTGGGTTGAGGTCTATCAGGATGGCCGATGGGTCGGCTTGGATCCCACGCATAATCGTTTGGTGGACGACAACTACATCACCATCGCCCACGGCCGCGACTACCGCGACTGCATGCTCGACATCGGCATATTCTCCGGCTACAACGTCCAGCAGACCCAGTGGGTCAATGCTTCCGTGCATGAACAGGTGGCGTAGACTCACAAAACCCCGACTTGCCGCGTCGCCGGGATGTGGCATAATAAACAAGTTGCCTTTTGGGCAGCATGGATGAATGTCCGAGCGGTCTAAGGAGCACGCCTCGAAAGCGTGTGAGGTGAAAGCCTCCGCGAGTTCGAATCTCGCTTCATCCGCAACCAAGCCCCCGAAGTCTTGCACTTCGGGGGCTTTGCGTTGGTGCGGTAGCCGCATTGCCTGTTATCGAGTTCGCCAAGCAACGCGAGTATGGCGTCATCATCAATACCTATGGCTCGGGTGGCATGGGTCTGGCCGACAATATCGAAGAGACATACCGCTGGGTGCGGATGGGTGGATTTTCTTTACCGAACGCGCGCTGGAGAACAAGGGTGAGGTACTTCAGCAGCCGTATCCGGTGGTGTTGGGCGGCGATTATCTGTCGTATGGGAAATGCGATCAGGTGACCATGCCGAACACCGAGGCGGTGCGGTTCGCGGTCGGGCGTTTGCTGGACACAGGTGTGAGAACCATCGCCGTTATCGGCGCCTCACCCGACATGCATGGTTGGGAGGACGTTCGCGATCAGCGCGACGGCACGCAGTCGCTGCGTATCCAGGGGTATGTGCAGGCTCATGAAGAGCGCGGTCTGACCGTGGATTGGCGGTATGTCATTCCTCTGCTCGGCTGGAATCAGCATGGCGGTGTGCAGGCCGCGGCATCCATGCTGGATTCGTTGCCGTGCCCTCAGGCGGTGCTGTGTCTTAACGATGCCATCGCGCTCGGTGCTATTCACGAATTGCAGCGGCGTGGGCTGCGAGTACCGGCCGATGTACAACTCATCGGCTTCGACAATGTGCCGGAATCCGAGTACTCGGTGCCGGCGCTGACCACCATCGATCCGCATGTGGATGATTACGCCAAACATGCCGTGGATATGCTTATCGAACGCATTGAAGGATATTCCGGGCCGGCGCGCACCTACACCACCGATTTCACCGTGGTGGAGCGTGCCTCGACCAAGCTCGCTCGGTAACGTGCAGTTCCTGTTTTTTGCGCGTAATCGGGCGATCTGCCTGTGCCGTCTATATCCCTACGCAAACAAAGCGGAGTCTCCGGAGGGATAACCAAGCTGGAATGCGGTGTATGCATGCTTGGCGGCCAGGGCGGCAAGCACTAGCAAGGTATCGCTGTCGGATTGGGAGGTGGAATCGGCCACGGCCTTGATTTCAGCACGGGCGCAATCCATTTCGATGGCGGAAGCCGTAGGCACGGTTTGTCCGCTGGCCTTGTCTTCGATGGTGGCCGGATCGGCCAGCAACTGGTCGATGGCATAGACCTTTTGCCGTGGGTCTTGGCTGTCGCCGGCGTCGGCAGTTGAACCAGAATCGCTGAAGCGCTTATTCGCCAGCGACACCAACTGCTGTCCGGCGGTCTTATGCATGTCGCTCAATGTGAGTGTTGCACCGGCTGTCACCCCGCGGGCGGCCAACACTTCGAGGGCAAATCCGGCGCGGTCCTCGGCAATAGCCATCGCATCCAATGCCGATCGGTCGATGGTTGCGGAAGTGATGCCATCAAGACGGGCCGGCGTGACTTCTGGCGCGCTTTGTCCGAATTTGCCGGCCAGCACGGTCAATCGTTGCTTGGTCTGGGCGTTGCGCAACGTTCCTTCGGCAAAGCGCCCGGAACAGTGTCCGGCAACATCGATCCATGCCAGGGGAGCGGCCAATCCGTTGCCGTACTGCACCATGAGCGGAGTGCCCTTGGCCGGAGTCGTGGCAAAGTTCGCCAACGTCAGCGCGCTCTCGCAGGGACTCATCGTTCGTTCCGCTTCGGCTCGGCCCGCCAATCGAGGCATCGAGCACGCGGAAAGCGAACATATGAACGCACCCGCGCATACGCCGGCCATCAGTCGGCGGAAACCAGTCAAGGGGGAGCGTGTCTGCATGGAAATCTACACTAATAGCTAACTGTGACCACTCAAGGCCATTCGCCACATAACTTCATAGGAGGTACGGATCGATGGAACTGGACCTGACAGGAATGCATAAGCTTGCCGCCGAGCAAGGAATCGACCCCGAAACCTTGGACGATGCGCTGGCAGAGGCTCTTCGTCTTGCTTACCTCAAGACCCCGCATGCGGCCAAGCACGCCCGTGTGGAACTCGATGAGCGCGCCGGCAGTTTTACTGTGTGGGCGGCCGACGATATTCCGGTCGAACCCACCGAAGACGATCCGCACCCCGCTCCTGAACTGGGTGAGGAATACGACGACACCCCGCACGACTTTGGCCGACTCGCCGCCGCAACCGCGCGTCAGGTCATCACCCAACTGTTCCGCAAAGTCGAGGATGAGAAGGTGTTCGGCGCCTTCTCCGGACAAAAGGGCAGGCTGGTTACCGGCATCATCCAGCAGGATGCTTCCGATCCCACCAACGTACATGTTGCCATGGGTGAGGTCGAAGCCATTCTGCCTCGCCGCGAGCAGGTGCCGGGTGAGCGCTACCGTCACGGCGAACGCATCCGCGTATACGTGGTGAATGTGGCCCGCGGCATCAAGGGCCCGGAAATCGTGGTCTCCCGCTCCCACCCGGAACTGGTGCGCAAGCTGTTCGAACGCGAGGTGCCGGAACTGGTTTCCGGTGCCGTGTCCATCATGGCGATTGCCCGCGAGGCCGGTGCCCGCACCAAGCTTGCGGTCAAGGCCAACACCGATGGCGTCAACCCGAAGGGTGCTCTGATCGGCCCCAGCGGCGCTCGCGTGCGTGCCGTCATGGAGAACCTCGGACCGGAGAAGATCGACATCGTCGACTACTCCGATGATCCGGCCAAGTTCGTGGCTGCCGCGCTGTCTCCGGCCGTGGCCACCGGCGTACAGGTGATCAGCGAGAAGAACAAGACCGCAATCGCCTTCATCCACGATGATCAGCTGTCTCTTGCCATCGGCAAGGAAGGTCAGAACGCTCGTCTGGCCGCCAAGCTCACCGGCTGGAAGATCGGCATCGAATCCGCCGAGGCGCATGCCAAGAAGGTCGCTGAAGAACAGGCTGCCGAGCAGGCTGCAGCACAGGCCGAATAGCTTGGGAGAGCCCGGCTTCCGGATCGAATGATTCCGAGTAGCCGGCGGATATACATTGCGAGCCGCGTCAACAATGACGCGGCTCGCGCTATTCCGTGCTATCCAGCGCTATGAGTATGCTGGATTGGCGTATGTGGGTTGGCGCAGTGTGCGCAAAATTTCCCACACCAGAGACGAGGTAACACGATCATGGTCGCACGATGAGACAGGGTAGGCTTGCCGTCATCACCAACTGACCACGCCCATGTACGCGTGGTCACAGATAGGAGTAATTAGTGGCGAAACCACGCGTATACGAACTGGCTAAGGACTTGAACGTCGATAGCAAGACCGTTCTTGAGAAGCTCAAGGACATGGGTGAATTCGTTAAGTCCGCTTCCTCTACGATTGAACCGCCGGTGGCGCGTCGTCTGAAGGCCGCGTTCGACAAGGACGATAAGGGCGATGCCAAGCCCGCGGCTTCTGCACAGAAGCCTGCGGCCAAGCCGGCACAGCACAAGCCGGCTGCCGCTGCAACACATCAGGGTGCCGCACCGGCTGCAGCAACTCCGGGCCCGCGCCCGCAGGCGGAACGTCCTGCGGCTCCGGCCCCCGCACGTCACAATAATCAGCACGATAACGGCGGTCGTCCGAGCCGTCAGGGTCAAGGCCGTCCGAACGGTAATCGTCAGGGCCAGGGGCGTCCGAACGGTGGCCAGCCCGGTCAGCACCAGAACAACCGTGGTGGCCAGGGGCCGCGTCCGGCTGCTGGAGGCAATGCTTCCAACGCGATTCCGCGCCCGCATGCGCAGGGTCCGCGTCCGGGCAATAACCCGTTCTCCCGTAAGCAGGGCATGCACTCTCCGACTCCGGGCGATATTCCGCGCCCGCATCCGATGGCTCGTCCGACCACTGAAGGTGGTCGTGGTGGCCGTCCCGGTCGTCCAGGCCAGGGCCAGGGTCAAGGCCGTGGTGGATTCCGCGGTGGTCGTCCGGGACAAGGCGGTCAGGGCGGTCCTCGTCCCGGCCAATGGGGTCATAACCGTCCGGGGCAGGGCGGTGCCGCACAAGGCGGCGCTCGCGGTGGATTCCGTGGCGGCCAAGGCGGCGGCAGCAACTTCCAGGGCGGCGGAGCCCCGAGCAATGGTCCCGCACGCGGCGGTGGCCGCGGTGGTCGCGGCGGTACTGCTGGTGCTTTCGGCCGTCAGGGCGGCAAGTCCTCTAAGGCCCGTAAGAACCGTCTGGCAAAGCGTCATGAGTATGAGGAGCTGAAAGCACCGACCATCGGCGGCGTTCGCATCCCCAACGGCAACGGCCAGACCATTCGCCTGCGTCAGGGTGCTTCCTTGGCTGATCTGGCGGAGAAGATTAACGTCAACCAGGCCGCACTGGTCACTGTGCTCTTCCACCTGGGCCAGATGGCTACCGCCACCCAGTCCCTGGACGAAGAGACCTTCCAGATCCTGGGTGAGGAAATCGGCTGGAACATCCAGCTCGTTTCCGCCGAGGAGGAAGACAAGGAGCTGCTGCAGCAGTTCGACATCAACCTTGACGAGGAAGAGCTGCAGGATGATGAGGATCTGAAGCCTCGTCCGCCGGTCGTCACCGTCATGGGCCATGTCGATCATGGTAAGACCCGACTGCTGGATACCATCCGCAAGACCAACGTCATCGCACGTGAGGCCGGCGGCATCACCCAGCGTATCGGTGCATACCAGGTCACGGTGGATCTTGAGGGCGAACCTCGTAAGATCACCTTCCTTGATACCCCTGGCCATGAGGCGTTCACCGCCATGCGTGCCCGTGGTGCCGAGCTTACCGACGTTGCGATCCTTGTGGTCGCAGCCGACGATGGTGTGATGCCTCAGACCGTTGAGGCCATCAACCATGCTCAGGCCGCCAAGGTGCCGATCGTCGTGGCCGTCAACAAGATTGATGTGCCCGGTGCCAACCCGGAGAAGGTCCGTGGCCAGCTCACCGAGTTCGGTCTGGTTCCTGAGGAGTATGGCGGCGACACCATGTTCGTCGATATCTCCGCCAAGCAGGGCACCAATGTCGATAAGCTGCTCGAGGCCGTGCTGCTCACGGCCGATGCCGAGCTTGATCTGCGCGCCAACCCCGACATGGACGCCCGTGGTGCCACCGTCGAAGCCCGACTCGACAAGGGCCGTGGTGCCGTGGCCACCGTGCTGGTGCAGTCCGGTACGCTCCACGTGGGCGATGCCATCGTGGCCGGCACGTCGTATGGTCGTGTGCGTGCCATGTTGGACGAAAACGGTCGTGCCATGGATGCGGCTGGCCCGTCCACGCCTGTCCAGGTGCTGGGCCTGACCTCCGTGCCCACCGCCGGCGACTTGTTCCTGGTGGCTTCCGATGATCGTGCCGCCCGCCAGATTGCTGAGAAGCGTCAGGCTACCGAGCGCGCTGCTCAGCTGGCCAAGCGTCGCAAGGTCGTCTCCCTTGAGGACTTCAAGAAAAAGTTCGCCGAGTCCGAGATCGATATGCTCAACATCGTCATCAAGGGCGATTCGTCCGGTTCGGTCGAGGCGCTCGAGGATTCCTTGATGAAGATCGAGGTGTCCGACGAGGTCGGCATCCAGGTCATCCACCGCGGCGTCGGCGCGATTACCCAGAACGATGTCAACCTTGCCACGGTCGACAAGGCCGTCATCATCGGCTTCAACGTGCGTCCGAACCGTCAGGTCGCGGACCTCGCCGAGCGCGAGGGCGTGGAGATCAAGTACTACTCGGTCATCTACCGCGCAATCGAAGACATCGAGGCATCCCTCAAGGGCATGCTCAAGCCGGAATACGAAGAGGTCGTCACCTCCCACTCCGAGATCCGCGAGATCTTCCGTTCCTCCAAGTTCGGCAACATCGCCGGCGTTATGGTGCAGGACGGTGAGGTCAAGCGTGGTACGAAGTGCCGTATTCTGCGCAATGGCGTGGCCACGGTCAACGACCTCGAGATTTCTTCGCTGCGTCGTTTCAAGGACGATGTGCAGTCCGTCAAGGAAGGCTACGAGGCTGGTATCAACCTCGGCACCTTCAACGACATCGAGCTTGGCGACATCATCGAGACCTTCGAGATGCAGGAAGTCGAGCGCAAGTAGTCATTCTGGTTCTCCTCAAGGAGAGCCCCTCGCTTTTATCGGCTCCCCCTTTTAGGGGGAGCCGGCTGCGAAGCAGACTGAGGGGGCTCCGGTTTTTGCTGGATGCCTCCTCTATTTTTGTATTCACTTGATTGGCGGCTATCGCCGCTACTTCGCCTACGAACAGCCCACTGGGCTGTTCGCTTAACGGCTCAGCCCCTCAGTCGTCTAACGACGACAGCTTCCCCCCTAGGAGGGGGAGCTAGAAACACGACAGAAAAGGAAATTCCCATGGCAGGAACCAACCCACGTGCCGCGCGTATTGCGGCTCTGATTCAGCGTGTGGTCGCCTCGTCCATCGAGCATGAGCTGCACGACAAGCGACTGTCCAGCATCACCGTCACGGAAGTGCGTGTGACCAATGATTTGCAGATCGCCAAGATCTACTGGACCCAGCTTGGTCATGAAGGCCACGAGGATGGCGAACGTAAGCGTGCCCAGCAGGCTCTCGATCAGGCCAAGGGACATCTGCGTACTTTGGTGGGCCACAAGGCCGGCTTGCGCCTGACCCCGCAACTGCAGTTTGTGTTCGATGAAGTGCCCGGCGAGGCCCACGAGATCGAAGATATTTTGGCTATGGCCAAGAAGCGCGATGAGGATCTTGCGCGCGCCCGCGCCACCGCTCACTACGCCGGCGACGCCGACCCCTATAAGCACGACGACGAGCCGGAAGATGAAGACCTCAACGATGAGGAATACTCTTCCGACGAAGAGTAGTTTCCCCGCAACCTCCCTCTGACGAGGGAGGTGCCCCAAAGGGGGCGGAGGGAGAGACCATGCCGAAGGCATGGATAAAGGGAACACCGCATATGCCTCAAACAACTCCAAGCGGCCTGCTCGTCATCGACAAGCCGCAAGGCGTGACCAGTTTCGATGCAGTGGCCGCCGTGCGCGGCGCGTTGCATATCAAGAAAGTCGGTCACGCCGGCACACTTGATCCGATGGCCACCGGAGCGTTGGTCATCGCATTCGGCCATGCCACGCGTCTGCTCAATGCCATCGTTGCACATGATAAAACCTATGAGGCCACCATTCGTCTCGGCTTGCGCACCACCACCGACGATGCCGAAGGCGAGGTGCTTGTCGATGACGAAGTCCGCTCCCGCTGGCTGGAGCTGTCGTCGCAGCTGACTGAAGGTGGTCATAGCGAGGAACCATCATCATTGCCAGCCTCCTCGTGGCAGCAGCTACTCACTCGCACTATCGCCGCCAACTTCACCGGCGATATCGAGCAAATTCCCAACACTTTTTCCGCCATCAAAATCAATGGTCAGCGGGCTTATGACTTGGCCCGCGAAGGCAAGGATGTGGAGCTTAAGCCACGTCCGGTCACTATCAGCGAATTCACTGTGCTGGCTACTCGCAGTGGATTCGTGACGGGGAAGCAGTCTGATGAAGCGTTGCAAGAGCGCGGAATGGTTTCAGTATTGGACGTCGATGTACGCGTCAGCTGCTCGTCGGGTACGTATATTCGCGCATTGGCCCGTGACTTGGGCGACAAGTTGGGTGTCGGTGGTTATCTGACCCGTTTGCGCCGCACCAGAGTCGGCAACTTCGCTCTGCCGGACGACACCAGCGGGCTTCTTTCGCCTGATGCGGTGAGCGAGACGCAGACCCATACGGTCACGGCTCATACCGAGCAGAAAACGTTTACCAATCGCGAAGGCGAAACCATCACTCGCAATAAGTGCGTGCTCGACATCCCGGAAGGGCTTGACGGCGCTGGTCGATGCGCATGGCTGATTGGTCGCTCATTGACCATGGAACAGGCCGCCCGCAGCGCCATGCCCGCTCTTGACATTACGCCGGAGGAAGCTGCGGAGCTGCGTTTTGGGCGTCGCATCGAGCGCACGATTCATGAGCCTGCCGCCGCCATCGTGCCGCAAACCCATGATGTGGTGGCCATCATCGAGAGGGCGAATGGGCATCAGGCCAAGCCGATCACCGTATTCCCCCTCGCGTAAACTCGCGTACAGCGAGACTTGATTGAATGCACGAATAAAGGAACCACACAACTTATGGAAATCACGCACTTGACTCCTGACGCCGAAGGCTCGATTGCTTGGCCTTCGTTCAGCAACGACAAGAAGGCCGTGGTGACGCTGGGCGCATTTGATGGCATGCATTTGGGTCATCAGGCCGTGATCAACCGTGTGGTGGAACTCGCTCATCGGCATGACGCGTTTTCCATCGTCATTCTGTTTGATCCGCGTCCTGCGTTCGTGCACGGCTGGGCCGGCGCGCACAACGGTGAGGAACCGACACAGAGCAATGTGGATGCCGATGCGCTGACCGGCATTGACGAGCGTCTGCGTCGTCTTGAAGAGTTTGGCGTGGATCATGTATTGGTGGTTCATTACACGCTGGCTTTTGCGGATAAGTCCTACATCTTTTTCCTTGGCCAGCTGACCGGCAAGCTCGGCATGCGCACGTTGGTACTTGGCCAGGACGCCGCCATGGGCAAGGGGCGCGCAGGCGATGTCAAGCATATCGCCAACCTCGCCGCCGCCACCGGTGTCTTTGAACTTGATGTGGTTGATGACCGTGGTCCTGGCGAAGTGCGTATTCCGCGTGATTTCCGGCCCGAAGCCCCGACCGAATGGGGCGAGCCTGCCGACCCGTTGGCCAATGCCACCAAGGCCGAGCGCCGTGCCTGGAGCAAGAAGAACCAAGCCAAGGCCATGCGCGCCTGGAGTTCCACTAATGTGCGCTATCTGCTTGCCCACGGGCGCATTCAAGACGCCAACGCCATTTTGGGCGTGCCGCACGCCATCGAAGGCAAAGTGGTGCACGGCGAGGAGCGAGGCCGTACCATCGGATTCCCCACCGCCAATCTCGGCTCGGAAACACAGGGATACATTCCTGTGGACGGCGTCTATGCCGGCTGGCTGGTGGATGGCGACAACCGTTGGCCTGCCGCCATTTCCATCGGCACCAAGCCTACTTTCAGCGAGAAGACCGGACTTCACGAGCGTGTGGTCGAGGCATATGCCATCACCGACGACTGGCTCGACCTGTATGGGCACAATGTCCGCGTGGAATTCGTGGGTTTCCTGCGCCCCCAAGTCAAGTTCGATGGACCGGACCAGCTGGTTGCGGAACTCAAGCGCAATGTGGAGGAAACCAAGCGCCTTACCGCTTGACACTGCCCATTACTTCCGTACGCCTAATGCATGAAGCGCATCGGCAAGCGTGCTCGCCTCGACGAGTTTCAGCCCATCAACATGCACCGGTTTGCGCAAGGGTGGAATGACCGCCGTAGTGAACCCGAGGCGTGCTGCCTCGCGCAAACGATATTCCATGCGCGGTACGGGACGAACCTGCCCGGTCAACGATATTTCTCCGATGGCACAGGTGGAGCGGGCAATCGGCTTCGATGTGGCCGCGCTTGCCAGCGCTCCAACAATGGCCAGATCCGAACCGGGCTCCTTGGCCTGACCCCCGGCAATGGTGGAAATATACAGATCGTTGGAAAGCAGATTGAGTTTGCTGTGCCGGTACAGCACGGCGACCAACATGGCAATGCGGCTGGGATCCACGCCATTGACGGCACGCCTTGGCGTAGGCAGCACTGAATTGGTGACCAATGCTTGCACTTCGATAGGCAGACTGCGATGGCCGTCCAGCGTGAATGTCACGCATGTGCCCTCCACGGGAGCGTCATTGGCTGATTCCGGGCCATCTCCAGACAAGAACAGTCCGGCGGGGTCGGTGACTTCTTCGATGCCTTCGCCGCTCATGTCGAAGCACCCCACCTCATCGGTCGGGCCAAAACGGTTTTTCGCTGCTCTGAGCATTCTGAGGGCCGTTTCGCTGTCTCCCTCAAACTGGCAGACCACGTCGACCAAATGCTCGAGGGTACGAGGCCCGGCAATTGAGCCGTCCTTGGTCACATGACCCACCAAAAACACGGGGATATCGAGAGTTTTAGCGGTGTCGATCAGGGCGCTTGCCACCTCTCGCACCTGTGTGGAACCGCCCGAGATGCCATCGACTTCCTGCGAAACAATGGTCTGTGCCGAATCGACGATGGCCAGTGCCGGTTTGTTCTGCTCTATTAAGCCCAATACGGTAGCCAGATCGGTGGTGGCGGCAAGCAGTAGATTCGGTTCCACTGCATTAATGCGGGTGGCGCGTAGACGCACCTGTGCCTGTGACTCCTCACCGGAAATATAGAGTACCGTGTGAGCGCGAGTCGAGGCTAATCCGGAAGACCGATGCGATGATTGGCCTCTCCCAGCAGCGTTGATTGTCTGGCCTTCAGCCACTGCCCTGGCGATATTACCGGCCGTCTGCAGCAGCAGTGTTGACTTGCCGATGCCGGGCTCACCGGCAATCAACGTTACCGAACCTGGCACTACGCCGCCGCCCAGCACACGATCGAATTCGGAAAACCCCGTGCCCAAGCGTTCCACGGTTTCCGTACCGATTTCGGTAATCGGCTTGGCTGCGGCACGCGCGGTGTCCGGCACGGCCGCCGATCGTGTGCGTGATGTCCGCCCGGGCGCAGCGGTGTGTGAACCCGCAGCCGGACGGGCTTCATGAAACTCCTCGACTGTTCCCCATTGCCCACATTCAGGGCAACGGCCATACCACTTCGGGCCGTTCCATCCGCATTCGGAACACACGTACTGCACACTTGATTTCGCCATACCTTCAACAGTAGCCGGTGATATACAAAGCGGTAGATTTCTACCGATTCACGATATATTCACCTCAATCAGGAACGACATAGTCGCCAGCGTCACGCGGCTGTGAGAGAATCAAAGCCATGACTAATACTGAGAACTCTTCGTCTACGCAGTCCCATGGCAAGCTGATTGCAGTAGTGGTTGCCGCTGCGGTCGTCATTATTCTTGCAGTGCTTTCGGCTTTCGTATGGCCGGGTTGGGCCATTAAGAAGGACGAAACCAGTGTTCAGGGCAAGCAGCAGGCCGCCGCATCGGCCGAGCCCACCAAGCCGACCATCGAGGCCACGGCTTTGCCGGATGATGCCACTGAACTGCTGAAGGCCATGCCGGATAGCGTGTTGAACTATGCGCGCACCAAGGCCGAGGCTTCCACCACTTGGACCGCTGCCACGCCGCTCGAAGAGTACACGCTTACATATTCCACCGGAGACAAGGCCAAGGATGTGACGCTGATTATTGCTCAGTGGTCCGCTTCCGACAATGCCAAGACCCAGTATGATGCTCTTGCTTCGGCTCAGACCGGTGATGAATTGGCTGCCGGCAATGTGAAGGTCTCCGGCAGCACCACCGGTTCCTACACGGTTAAGGTGGATGCCTTGGACGACAAGAACGCCGTGGCTATCTGGCAGAACGATACCGTGGTGTTCCGGGCCACCGGCGCCAAGGCCGCCGTCGAGCGTTTCTACCAGAAGTTCCCGCTGTAAAGCGCAACGTATTGCGCAAATATGCCGGTGATTGCCGTTGTCGCCGCCGGTGGGTTGCGCAATTGTGCGTGCGTGTTCCCTCTGTCTGGCAACACGTGTACTATTGAGCGAGTTGCAACTTTTACGATTAATCGGAATGGAGGCTTCAGATGGGTTCTGTCATCAAGAAGCGCCGCAAGCGGATGAGCAAGAAGAAGCACCGCAAACTGCTGCGTAAGACCCGCCACCAGCGCAAGTAGTCTTACCTGCATTCAAGGCATTGGAAACCCCGCGATCGTTACGGTCACGGGGTTTCTCTTTTGCTTCGATGCCGTCAAGACCGGTGCGTTCCTGTCACGCGGCGAGACGAAAGTTGGTTCGTGCAATACAACAAAGCCGCACCTGCGAGATGCAGATGCGGCCTTGAGAAGCTTGAGTGATGCGAACGATCACTTATTGGCGTTGGTCATCACGCGCGGGCCGTTCGGGTCGCCGACGATGACCTTGTCTACCATGTTGAGGAACAGGCCGTGCTCCACCACGCCGACCGTGTTGATGAGGTCCTCGGCCAGCTCCTGCGGGTGATCGATGCGCTCCAGGTGCAGATCCACCACGAAGTTGTTCTCGTCGGTGCGCACTTTCTTGCCTTCGGCGTCAAGACGCAGCACCGGCTTGTAACCGCGCTCCTCGAACTTCTTGATCACATGGCCGGCGCCGAACGGGATGACCTCGACCGGCAGCGGGAACTTGCCGATGGTGTCCACCACCTTGGACTCGTCCACGATCCACACGATCTGGTTGGAGTTGGTGGCCACGATCTTCTCCCACAGCAGGGCAGCGCCGCCGCCCTTGATGCCGTTGAAGTTCTTGTCGACCTCGTCAGCGCCGTCAATGGTCACGTCGATGTGGTCCACGTCATCGATGTCCACGATCTTGATGCCGTAGCTTTCGGCTTGAGCCTGGGTGCGGCGGGAAGTAGTCACGCCGGTGAACTCGAGGCCTTCTTCCTGATGACGGCGGCCGAGCTCATCTACCAGGAACTTAACGGTCGAACCGGTGCCGAGACCGGCGATCATGCCATCTTCGATGAGCTTGGCGGCTTCGATGCCGGCCGCCTTCTTCAGCGCATCCTGCTGTGCCTTATCCATGGTTTCTCCTTTGCCATCCTTGCTTCCGCCGCATGGATTAACGGCGTGAAGCCTTACTCCTTATCCTAACGCGAATGAGCGATTTTGTGACATCGTGTCCGATTGCGGTATGTATTCGTGTGGTTCAGTGTTAGTGTCGCGTGAATGGCGCATTGGTGATGACCAAGTTGCCGTCGCCGTCCACGTATCCCTGCACCTCGATACTGCCTCTGATGGGCATGGGCTGGCCGTTAAAATACGGGCTGGTTTTCGGCGCGGGGGAGAAGCGCAAGGCACCTGAAACCGTCAGGCCGCTGGGGGTGGCCGTTGGGGTGGTCGCGGCTGGTTGTGCCGGCTGCGTGGGAGTCGGGGCGGCTGTTGCTGTTGATGTTGATGCAGCTGGAGTTTGTTCGGCTGCCGGCGATTGTGCCGCATTGGGTGAGGACGTTGCGTTACGTGGCGTATCGTTGGTTGCCGCGTTGCTGACGGACTTCTCGTCAATTGTTATGGCGGGCGCCTCGGCGGTAGGCGTGTCGTCGCCCCAATCCGGCACTCCCTCCGGCTCGGTCAGTAATTCTTCCAATGAAGGCTTGACTTGGTGGGGGGTGCCTCCCGGTGCGGTATTGGGGTCGGCTGCGACCGGCTTTGGCGCGCTCTGTGCCCACCCTTCTCGCTAACGTCGAGC
>OBYP01000963.1_pt1 | contig 18312 bp, 32 predicted proteins | sample 1501461 | NCBI WGS metagenome assembly OBYP01 (sample SAMEA2580201, study PRJEB22360) | human gut metagenome | biome: human gut; feature: human-associated habitat; material: faeces | place: Denmark | collected 2008/2010 | reverse complement strand
TGAAGATAGCACGCTGCCAGGTAATCTGACTCATCTTACGATGGGTCTTTTTTTGCATAGATTCATAATAATACATATAGTAAATCTGATTTTGTAAATCTGTATCTTTCATTAACACCCTGCAAAATTTCAGACTTATAAGTAGTTGAGGTGTAATTCTATATGTGTTTAGTATAAGTGTATAGTAAGAATAAGACAGCTGGTTATTTCTGGTTGTGAAAATAGAAAGCATGCTCTACGAATCCATTTTATTACTTTCACAGGCGAATATATGTGCTTTATCTATAAAACAGAAAAGTTCTCTTAAATTTCACCCTTAATTTAAAAAATCATCAACAAACGTGGTATAATAATACTGTTTTGACGATATGAGGAAAATGCATACAGATTATGCTTACAGATTACGATAGATTTGAAAAGGAGGACGAAATTTTGGAGTTTACAACGTTGACACCTCAGGAATATGAAGCATTCCGGAATCAGCATCCCTATCGGGATTTTATGAACTCGCTGAAGGCGATGGATTTAAAAAAAATCAATCATTGGGATGTTGAGTACGTTGGAGTAAAAGAGCAGGATAAAGTTATCTGTGCAACTCCATTAACATCCATACCGGTAATGAAACTGTACAGGTTTTACTATGCGCAACGCGGATTCCTAATAGATTATCATAACGTGGAGCTTTTGCGTTTTTTTACGAAGGAGCTAGCCGCATATTTGAAGAAAAAAAAGGGCTTATATTTAGTTGTTGACCCAAATGTATTATATAAAGAGCGCGATATCGATGGTGAGCTGGTGGAAAATGGATTTGATCATTCCTATGTAGTGGACAATATGATTGCTTCAGGATATGAGCATCAGGGCTTTACCAAGGATTTTCAGGTGATTTCAGAGATTCGCTGGATGTTTGCCTTATACCTGGATGGCAAGGATGAGAATACGCTCCTCAAGGAAATGCATCAACAGACACGCTGGTCAGTGAATAAAACCTTAAAGCAGGGAATACAGGTGCGTGAATTGTCTATCGATGAACTGGACATCTTTCTTGATATGATGCATCATACCTCACAGCGCTGTGAATTTGCGGAGCGTGAGCCGGAATTCTACCGAAATCAAATGATTGCTTATGGTGAGGATGCGAAGCTACTCCTGGCATATCTCGATTTAAATGATTTCCGTAGAAAGCTGGATTTGGAAAAGCAGGAGCTGGAAAAAGAGCATGCAGAGATACTCGCCAAGCTTGAAGAATTGCCGAATAGTAAGAAATTTATCAAGAAGAAAAAGGTAGTGGATGAAGCATTGGCATTGAATGAAAAGAAATATAAGGATGCGGATACCTTGGAGCAGGAGCATGGAGCCTGTATACCGATGGCTACGTCGTTTTTTATTCAGTCGCAAGATGAGCTTGTCTACCTTTACAGCGCCGCATATGATACCTTTAAGAAATATAATGCGCCGTATGCAATTCAGTGGCATATGCTGCAGTATGCTCTGAAGCATGGAATTCGCAAATATAATTTCTATGGCTTATCCGGCGATTTTGATAAGAATGCGCAGGATTATGGGGTTTATGAGTTTAAAAAAGGCTTTCACGGTGTCGTGGAAGAGCTGGTTGGTGATTTTATTCTGCCAATCCAAAAGGGGCCGTATGCACTTTATAAGAAATTAAAGAACAAATAGTTCTATGGAGGTAGTATGCAATATCAATTTATAGAACAAGTCGATGCAAAGGAGCATGATGCGTTTGTAAGCAAACATGAATTATGCAATCTTCTGCAATCCAGCAGCTGGGGTCTTGTAAAGGAAAACTGGAAGCACACAATTGTGGGTGTAAAATATCAAAATCAGCTGGTAGCAAGCTGCATGATTCTCATCAAGCCACTGCCACTGGGATTCAGTATGTTTTATATTCCACGTGGACCGGTTCTGGATTTTTCGAATACTGCGCTTGTGGCATTTCTCATGAAAGAGCTGAAGCGCTATGCAAGGAAGTACAGGTGCCTGTTTATTACCTTTGATCCAGCTGTCCACTGTAACGATTATACAATAAAAGAAGCAAATGAGAACCATTATGAGCATATCGATGCTATGATACAGATGCTGCAGGATCAGGGGGCTGTATTTAAGGGATTCACAAAGCATATTGATGATACCATTCAGCCGCGTTATCATGCCAATGTTTACGCCTGTGATGACTTTAATGCTACCTTGTCCAAAGGCTGTAGGAAAGCATTACAGACGGTTCAGAAGAAAATGATTGAGGTTTTGCCTTATCATATGGATGGTGTAGAGGATTTTGCAAGGGTTATGCATTGTACGGAGGAGCGTAAAAATATTCATCTGCGGGATCAGGAATATTTTCAGCGTCTTATGGAAATCTACGGTGAGGATGCCGTCATCTTTCTGGCCAAGCTGCCGCTTCGCAAGCTGTATGAGGATACAAAGCAGCGATATGAGCAGAATGAAAGAGATTTGGCAAAATGTCCGGAGAATGCGAAGAAAAAACGCTTTACACTGGAAGAGCTTCACGCCTCTCTTAGTCGCGAGGTAAAGGAGCTGCAGGAGAATCTGGAGCGTGATGGTGATATTGCGGTTGTTTCCGGGGCGCTATGTGTAAAATTCGGACCGACTGCAGAAATACTGTATGCAGGAATGGATGAGCGCTATAAGCGTTATATGGCACCTTATGCCAGCTTTTACAGCTGTATGACATGGAGCTTTGAAAAGGGCTGTCGCTGGAGTAATATGGGAGGAATCGAAGGCAGCTTGAAAGGCGGTCTTACCAAATTCAAGGCGAATTATAATCCAACGATTAATGAATTTATCGGAGAGTTTGATTTACCTGTTTACAAATCACTGTATGCTCTATCGCAATGGGCAATGAAGCAGAGGAAGAAAGCACTGCAGAAGAAATAAGAGGTGAGAAGAATGAAACAAATACCTGTCTGTTCGCTGGAGGAAACCGGAGAACTTGGATTGAAATTAGCTTCTCTTATAAAACCGGGAATGCTGATTACATTAAGCGGTGATCTGGGAGCCGGTAAGACAACATTTACAAAATATCTCGGTAAGGGGCTTGGTGTTAAAAAAACAATCAATTCGCCTACCTTCACTATTTTAAAAATATATCAGGGTACTTCCATGCCGGTTTACCATATTGATGCCTATCGGCTGGAGGGAATCACTCAGGATCTCGGATTTGAGGAGTATTTTGAGGATGATGGTGTATGTGTGATTGAATGGCCGCATTTTATTGAAAGTCAGCTTCCAGGGGAGCGATTACACATCGATATTACCAGAGTAGAGGGGGAAGATGAAAAACGAATGTTTACATTTGATCCAAAAGGCGAAGTGTATGAAAAAATTGTGGAGGCGTTATAATGAAAACATTATGCTTGGACAGTGCGCACAAGTATCTGGTTATCGGTCTGTATGAAAATGATCGTATGATATGCGGCACTGCTAATTTATCATGGAAGAGACAATCGGAGACCATATTTCCGGAGCTGATGCGCCTGATGAAGGAAGCCGGCTGGGACAGTGATGATGTGGATGAAGTTGTGATCACAGACGGACCGGGAAGCTATACAGGTGTGCGGATAGCAATGTGCGTTGCGAAGGTTTTATGTACCAGAAAGCATATACCGCTATACGCTGTTTCCACTCTGCAGCTTTATGCAGGAGTTCATGAGCGTGCATTTGTCATGCTGGATGCAAGAAGTCAGCGTGCTTATACAGGCGCTTTACAGGGCGGTAAATTTGTTGAAGAGGAACAAATTCTGACACTGGATGAAATTCGTTTGCTTCTGAATCAAGCGGATTATCAGCTGTTTGGAGACTGTGAGCTGATTGATCTAAAAGCGAAGGAACCAAAGTTTCTTGAAAACTTCATCGCATTGCGTCCGTTTTATAGAAAAATTGAGAATGTACATACATTAACTCCGCGTTATTTAAAGGAGTCGGATGCATATAAGGTAAAGCCATGATCCGCAAGGCTGCAGATAGGGATCTGGAGCGCATCATGCAGATTGAGGAGATTTGCTTCAGCAGTCGCTGGACAAAGGAAATGTTTCTTTACGAGCTGCATGAGAATGAATTTGGTCATTTTTATGTATTGGAAGAGAATCAAAAGATTGCTGGCTTCATTGATTTCTGGATAACATTTGAGTGCTGTCAGCTGGCGAATATCGCTGTACATCCTTCTTTTCAGAGAAGAGGGTACAGCCGCTGTCTGATGGATTTTATGATTGCATCGGCAGAGCAGGAACAGTGTGAAACGATCATGCTGGAGGTGCGCCCCTCGAATGAAGCAGCGCGCTGTCTTTATGATTCCTATGAGTTTATGAAGGTGAATATACGTAAAGGGTATTACAATGATAATGGCGAAGACGCCATTGTGATGTGCAAAGCCCTGGGAGGTAATTTGGTATGAAACAGACACTCATACTGGCTGTGGAATCCAGTTGTGATGAAACAGCTGTGGCGGTTGTAGCGGATGGAAAAGAGATTTTGTCCAATGTCGTTGCAACACAGATTGATGTACATAAGGAATTTGGTGGTGTTATTCCAGAGGTTGCAAGCAGAATTCATGTGGAAAACATATCTATGGTAATCGAGGAGGCATTGCATAAAGCGAATGTCGCGATGGAAGACATTGATGCGGTTGCTGTTACGCAGGGACCGGGTCTGGTAGGCTGTCTGCATATCGGTGTGCAGGCGGCTAAGACGCTTGCCTGGGCATTTCATAAGCCACTGGTACCGGTTCATCATATAGCCGGACATATATATGCAAATCGGCTGATTACGGATTTGAAATTTCCATTGCTGGCACTTGTGGTATCCGGTGGACATACAGAGCTGGTTTATATGAAGGATGAGTGGAGCTTTGAAATCCTAGGCACTACACAGGATGATGCTATTGGTGAAGCTGGAGATAAGGTAGGACGAGTGCTGGGACTGCCGTATCCAGGTGGTGTTTATGTGGATAGAATCGCTAAGGAAGGCAAGCCCATGTATAAGCTGGCAAGACCAAAAACAGAGAATCCAATGGATTTTTCCTTTAGTGGCCTGAAGAGCAGTGTATTGCAGTTCATTGATCGCTGTAAGCGAAAAAATGAAACCTTTGTCGCTGCTGATTTGGCTGCATCCTATCAGGAAACCGCGTTTGGCGCCCTGCTGGAGCGTGCGGAGTATGCATTGCAAAAATATCATCCTGCTCAGATGGTGCTTGCAGGTGGTGTTGCCGCAAATTCCTGTCTGCGTGAAAAGGTGGAAAAGGGTCTTGCTGATAAATATAAGGATATTGAATTCATCATTCCTCCCTTGTCCTGCTGTACAGATAATGCGGCAATGATTGCCGTTGCAGGATATATTGCGTACACGCATGGTGTGCGCGGAGATTTTGATCTGACAGCAGATCCCGGCATTGAACTGGAAGAAGCTGCACAGAGTCCTGCATAGAATTACTGAAAAGTTCCGAAGCTGTAATCGGAGCTTTTTATTTGGTACCGTTTTTTTTAATCTATAATCTGTATTACATAGAGTCTTCATGCTTGTCTGATGTTTGGTTTACATGAGCATTTGCATTCCTTTGAAGGGATGGCGAACTAACGCGATTCTATTCTTCAGGACGGAATGCGAGAATGTCAATAAAGGCACATACACCGATTACAAACGCAATCAGTTTTTCCAGCCATGGAATCGAGGTTATCAACTGTGTCAGATAGTGAAAGCCCAAGAGCATGGATAAAGCATAGTTCAGACAGAATAGAATCGTAAGGATGAGACATATTTTTTGTGTTTTTTTCATTTTCTTCACCTGTTCTACTTTATGAAAATATTCTTCAATTATGAATGATTCCGGAAATCCTGGCATAAAGTAGGGTGAGCAGGAGGGAGATTTAATATGAAATCAAAAATCATTGCAGGCGTTGGTATTGTCGTTCTGGCTATCGCACTCATCTTCGCAATGAAACCAAAATCCTTTGATAAGCAGTTTGAGAAAAAGATGTCTGATATGAATTCCTATATCCTGGAAGGCAATATGGAAATTGCGAAGGGTGAGGATGTGAAGACATATGCTGTGGAGGTCGGTTATAAGAAGGCCGATAAGGATTTTTTCAAGGTGACATTGACGGATAAGGAGTTGAATCAGGAACAGATTATTCTTCGAAATGATGCTGGAGTTTTTGTAGTAACACCAAGTCTGAATCAGATTTTCAAGTTTGAGGGAGACTGGCCGATGAACTCTCCAAAACCGTATCTATTGCAGTCAATTTCAGATATTGTAAAGGGAAAGGATGCAGCGATTAAGGAGGAGAAGGGCGGTTATCTTGTGACAAGCAAGGTATCTTATCCAAATAATAAGAACTTCGATCATGAGGAAATCATGTTTGATAAGGATTCCAAGCTGAAGTGGCTGCAGATTTATAACAAGGACAATACATCTGAGCTTAAAATTGTGTTTACAAAGTCGGATTATAATGCAAAAATCAAGGATGATTATTTCAAGGCACCGACTGTTCTGGAAAAGTCAAAGGCTACATCTGCAATAACGGCTGCCGATTTGCCTTTATATCCGGTTATGGTGTATGATGCCAAGCTTGAAAATATCAGCAGTATGAATGCGAACGGACAGACGAAGCATGTTCTGGAGTATACGGGAGATAAGAATTTTACGGTTGTGGAAACAAAGAAGGAAAGTGTAAAGGAGACGCAGACTGTGATTATGCCCGGTGAAATGATGGATGCGTTGGATGTGGTAGGATTCTATGATGGAAACCATCTAAGTGCGGTGTATGATAATGTCGAGTTCACTGTATTTTCTGATGACCTGAGCCCGGAGGAAATGATGCAGGTGATTATGAGCATGCAGGTGGCTGTGATGAAGTAATGATAAGGAGAGGAGATGTATACTATGCAGATCTTTCTCCGGTTGTCGGTAGCGAGCAGGGAGGCGTTCGCCCGGTTGTTGTCGTGCAGAATGATAAAGGTAACCGCTATTCAAAAACAATTATTGTTGCTCCTATTTCAAAAAAGATGTCAAAGCCGCCAATTCCCACACACGTCATATTTAGTGATGATTCACTGAGCTATGTTTCTATGATCCTCTGTGAGCAGCTGCGTACCATAGATAAGAAGAGATTGGGGCAGTGGATCTGTACATTGGATGAAAAAACACTGGAAAAGATCAATCGGGCAATTCGGGTAAGCCTGAGTATATGAATACATGAGGGGTTCCTTTTTGGAATCTCTTTTTCATTATTGCTGAGGAAGTGATGACGATGACAGGTATAGGAAAAAGTGATAAGAAATCAATAAATTTTTCATTTTTTACTTGTCAAGAATGAAGTTTCGTGGTATTATATACAGGCATTGTGGTAATACAGGCTGAAGGTCCAGTGGTGTAGTGGTTAACATGCCTCCCTGTCACGGAGGAGATCGTGGGTTCGAGTCCCATCTGGACCGCCAGTTATGCAGATGTAGTTCAATGGTAGAACACAGCCTTGCCAAGGCTGATACGGGGGTTCAATTCCCCTCATCTGCTCCATAGAACGATAAAAGCCGATAAACTTCGGCTTTTTTTGATATTCTGTTTTTTTGTACGTCATGCTGTACTCCATATTTTGTTGATTTTTAGCTATTTTTATATTATATTACGAATAGGAGGGATGGTATATGGCAACTTTTAAACGAGATGGAAAATGGTATATTAGCGGAAGGATTAAAAAAGAAGACGGATCGATTTATAGGTATACAAAATTAGCTAAAGAATGCAAATCCGTCAATGAAGCAGCAGAGTACGAAGTTGATTTTAGAAAGCGCTGGCAAAATATTCAGTTGTCACGCAGTCAACAATCTTTTGCGGAATTGGCAGACGAATATATCAAAAGTGAAGTAAATGTAAAAACATCCACTGTGCAATCTGATAGAGAGGCAGTTAAAAAGTGCAATACAGTATTTGGTAAAAAGAAAATCAATATGTTTAACAAACAATTCCTGCAGGACTATATACGGGGATTAGAAAAGACATACAGCAGGGCGTACGTGTCAAAGCTGTACTATACAATCAAAAAGATTTTTGCGTATGCCGTGCAGGAAGATTACCTTGAAATAAATCCTATGGATAAAGTGCGCAGAACAGTGAATAAGGATGAAGTGAAAAAAGAAATGATGATCTGGGAGCCAGAACAGTTTGAAACATTTATACAGTTTGTGTCTGATGATACATATGCTATTTTCTTTAAATTTTTATATTTTATGGGAACACGGCGCGGTGAAGCTCTTGCTTTACAATGGAAGGATGTAGACTTTGAAAAAAACACAGTAAATATCTATAAGTCTATATCAAAAAAAGTTAATATTAATTACGGAATAACGTCACCTAAGACTAAAAACAGCATAAGGAATATATCTATGCCTGCTGAATTAAAAACCGCTCTAATTGAGTGGAAAACGAAACAGGAGAAGCTCTATGGATTTGGCAATGATTGCTTTGTATTTGGTTTTGCCCGTCCCCTTGCTTTCACGTCAATTACACGACAAATGGAAAAAGCCTTGCAAAAGGCTGGTAGTGAAGGATATGATTTACCGAGAATCAGGATACACGATTTCCGTCACTCGCATGCATCTTTCTTAATCAATAATATGTCGGATAAGTTTACTGATTTTGATGTGGCAAAGAGACTTGGTGATACAGTAGCCACTTTACACGATACCTACGCTCACTGGTTTAAGCAAGCTGATAGGGCGATAATTGAGGTTATGGATGGAAAGGCTACAGAGATGGAAAAATCATCTACAGCACCTAAAACGAGTAAATATGATGAACTTAAGGAGCTTAAAGAGTTGCTTGATATAGGAATCATAACGAATGAGGAGTTTGCCACAAAAAAGAAACAGTTGCTAGGCATATAAAAACCGCTATGAACCAGCGGTTTTTTTACTGTAATCCTAATAATTGTTTTTTCTTTTCTTCAAACTCGTCTTGCGTGATAATACCTAAGTCATAAAGCTCTTTCGCTTTTTTTAACTCTTCATACGGATCACTGATATCCTCTGTTTGATTTTCAGATTGTAAGCCTGAATTTTCACATTGAGCAAATATCAAATTCAGACACGCTATTGTATTTCTTGCATGACTCAATGCTTTTGTGTACCTAGAGCTTTTTGATTTGGTCTCACTTTTTATATACGAAATTATGATACTAGGAAAACAAAAATTAGTAGTAGTGATTTGTAAAGCAAGCATGTCGATAGATTTACTAGTCTTACGCTTAGCTGTTAATCCTCCAATAATACCGCCTGTAGAGCCTGCAACAACACCCCCAACGACAGCCATTCCAAGGCCTCCGCTTTCCACCGATATATTATTTTCGAGCAGATCGTAGTCTTGTATTTCATCATAGCTAAAAATCACATCCCCGGGCTTTAAGGCCATTTCAATAGCAAGTGATGCGCCTAGCGTATACATTGCCAGAACACTCTTACTTAAGATTTTCATCTTACCGTTTTTCTTAATATTAGAACTAGCGTTATTGATCTTTAAAAGCTTGTTGACTTCGTCTATTTCGATATCGCCCATTTTCTGTGTAGAGCGAAAGATAGATTTATAGGTAGCTTGCCTTTCTTTAAAGTCTTCCCGCTTCTGTCGAGCTAATTCGGCGTTTTCCTTTTTTATTTCAATAGATTCGTTTATACTTTCTTTTGTATTTGATGCTATATCCTTTGCTACACCGCCAATCCCTTTTTCTTTAACTTCGTTTGTAAACTCAGCAACGCTCTGAGCTCTCCTTTTTGTTTTAGCGTAAATATCGTAGATTCCCATTTTCTTTTCCCTCCATACTGTTATTTATTACATTATATCACTTAATAACGAATCACAAAATACTTACTTGCATATAATATTATAGTGAAATTACTAATATATGAACGGCGTATAGAAAAAGAGAAGACTCTGCGCGATTTGTCAAAACTAACTGGCATTACTAAAAGCACCTTAAACAACTACGAAAACGGAAAAACATCACCTACTATACACCAACTTGAAAAAATAGCGGAGGTGTTACATATAAAAATAACAGACTTGTTTGAGTCTGACTTTAAATAGGTTATTTGTCCAATTTATTGGACATCTACAGAAATAATTGGCAGCGTTACCAATTTTATATTTTTTGCGATATAATATAGCTATAGAAAATATTACCAATTTTATAGGAGGATAAAGATCATGGAAACAGAAGATTTTTACATAAGGCATATCGTAAAAATGGTGAGGGGAGTGAAATCGTTAAAAGTATTGAGAGAATTGTATTATGAACTACTATGGATAAAATTGAATCAGTAATAAAAAAAGACAAGGAAAATCACTCCTTGCCTTCTTTTTGCAGATTTTCTGCCAACGTTGTGAGAAAATTTTCGATTGCTTCTTTTTCATCATCCGGCGCTTCCAGATAGGTTTTCAAAACCATCTGGCTTTTTTTGTTCAGATTGTACTGCTCTGATAACTTCTCCATCAGTGTGCTCGGCAATCGCATGAACATGTCGACGTCTGCGCCCTCAGTGAGCCAGAAGTAATCGACGTTAAACTCTTTGCAAATCAATTTGATGATAGGTTCTTTTACTGCAACACCACGTTCGTAAGCTGCAATAGCATCTCTTGTTGCACCTATTTTTTCACCAAACTCACTTTGCGTAAGTCCTAGCGTTTTCCGAAGTAACTTTATTCTCTCTTTCATATAGCCTCCTTTCCATATTCTGATTATATCAGTTTAGTTATGTGATTTCAAGCACAAAAAAATCTATATAATGTGTTGACATTACCAAATTGATGATATATAATGTGCTTGTAATCACAAAGGAGGTGATTAAATGACAGCAAATGAATACCTTGAAATCGTCAAGCAGAATGGTAACGAACGAGTATGCAAGCTGATTAAATTTTTGCAGGACAACGGATATGATTACTCGGAATTTGATATCGCCATGCTTTTAAATGGCCAAATCCGGCGAGAAGTCGCAAATTGCAGAACGCCTACGCATGGAAAAGCATGCTAGAAAGGAGGGAAGTTATGCACGAGTTAATAAAGATTCAACGCGATAATGACCGTATAACGGTACTGGCAAGAGATTTACATGGATTCTTGGAGATCGAAAGTAATTTCACAACATGGTTCAGACGTATGTGCGAATATGGATTTGAGGAAGCAAAAGACTTTGTTCCATTTTTGGAAGAAAGTACAGGAGGCCGACCAGCTACTGATTATCAGATTACTATTGAAATGGCGAAAGAAATCGCCATGATTCAGCGTAACGAAAAAGGCAAACAGGCAAGACAGTATTTCATTCAACTGGAAAATGACTGGAACAGTCCACAGAAAGTCATGGCAAGAGCATTGCAGATGTCACAAAGAGAATTACAAACACTGCGTATAGAAAATGAAGAAATGAAGCCTAAGGCATTATTTGCTGATGCAGTATCAACAAGTCATGACAGCATTCTCATAGGACAGTTGGCAAAGCTCATTAAACAAAATGGATGCGATATCGGGCAAAACAGGTTATTTACATGGATGCGAGAAAACGAGTATCTCTGTACCAAAGGAGATAACTACAATATGCCGACACAAAAAGCAATGGAACGAGGACTGTTTGAAATCAAAGAGCGGACAGTCAACAATCCAGACGGAAGTGTTAGAACAACACGAACCACAAAAGTAACGGGAAAAGGGCAGATTTATTTTGTGAATAAATTCTGCATACATAAGGGGTGATATTATGCCTATTGCAAGATATGTAACAGCCAAGGATATTCAACGCATCCATAACGAACGTAATCCAGAGAATCATATTGGTTATGCTAAAGCGTGTGATATCAAGCATAAATGCAGAACGCAGTATGAGCGGGAATTCGGTGAAGTAGAGCTTTACGATGAACGTAGAATACCTCTCTCGTGGTATGAGACATATTACAGTGAGGATGTGTTTGATCCTCGGAAGAAACGCAAGCAGGAAAGGAAGTGAGAAAGATGGATGAAGTTACAAACAAAGCTATTGAAGTAGTAAAGAGCATTTTAAAAGACTTTAACGAAGACGAAGCACTGGCCGTACTTGAAATCGCAAAAGTCTTAATCAGAACAGAATTTTAATCTTTAGGGTATTCTTTTACAAACAAAAGATTTCGTACATTAAGCAAGTATCTTCGTGTACCACTAAAGAATATCACGCATGAATCATTTCTAGACTTAAGATAGTTTAGCAAATAAAGATACTTATCAGTATCGTTGGGACACGTATCGTCAATAGTGTAGTTATCATAGATATAAACATGTGAATTGTCATTAAAGTACATGACCCCGATTTTATTATTTGAAGGCATAGTTTCACCCCCTTTCCCAGTATAAGTAAATATTAACACATACAGGGAAAAGGTCAATAAAACAGAAAGGACTACTCTATGAGAAAAAGAGTATTAAAAAAGATGCTCCACAGACTTGGCGGTCAGAGCATCTAAACCACGAACCCTTATAAAAAGATTCAATCTTATTATAAGGGAAACAAAGTGGAAAAGCAAGGGAGTGAATTAAAATGGAAGAAATCAAAGAATTACTATTTTGGTGGATGTTATTAGACAATATCGCTTTAGTACTTATAAAAAGTTGGAGAAAAGAACGGATAGATCAGTTAAAAACTTTAGATACCAAAGATTGAATATATGCATTTACTTGAGAATTGTATATCGCATAAAAAACAATCCATATCCAATAAATGAGCTGCACTAGCTTTGTAATAAAGGTATCTGTTTTTATACCTAGATACGTAATTATATATTTAGGAAGAAGAATGATACGGAGCAACCAATAAAAAGGATTTAATGTATTTCTTAATCTTGATGCAAAGATACCGTTCGCTTCCTCGAAATCATCGAGTACGGCACGTACAATCCTTTTATCATTAACAAACATGTTGGACCATACCTTTGCATTTCCTGATTCAATCATGTTGTAACCTACTGGTTGAGCAAATCCGATTTTACTACTTTTCAATCCTGCAATCTTGAAAATATCAATTTCTCTTGAGTAAAAAAAGCCATATAAAGATTGCGAAGTCGTTTCACTTTAATAAGTAAATATAAGTTAAGACAAAGCCAAAGTACCAAAAACCAAAATATGATATCAATCAATTTCACAAAACCACCCTTTCTTTTACACATAATCATATCACATAAACACGAAAAGAGGGATAAATTGACGAAAGAAACACCGTATATCTTTGCCAAAAATCAAGTACGAATGATACTCCGTAAGGGTAAAGATAACGCAATATCCAGACCGATGTTAAAACAAATAACCGGTATGGATGATCGCACAAACAGATTAATCATTGAAGACCTGCGCTGCGAAGGAATACCGGTCATGTCCTCATCGTCAGATAAAGGATATTGGTTACCGCAAACAGCGTCAGAGGTAGAACACTACATAAATGAGAACCGCCATCGCGCAAGGGAAATTAACCTCATGGCACAGAGAGCAGAAGTGTGGCTGAGAGAACATGCAGATGAGCTGGAGGACTAATGATGTGGGAATACATAGTAATCGGTCATGCAGTATTAACAATATACCTAGTTATCAACATGTACAACACCCTGCGTATGGGGGTTATATGCGACCCGATTGTTTTGCTGGAGAAGCATCATGAAAACCATCTATAACCGCATGGATCCAGAACACTACGATGAAGAATGGGAGCCGTCAGCAGAGGAGCTGTCAGACCTGCAGGCAGAAGATGCAGAAGCTAAGAAAGAAGAAAGGATTACTGAATATGAATGACATCATGAAGAAGGTCGTTGTATGTCCCAAATGCGGTAGACACGAGTATTACGGTATGCTGCACTGGAGAGACGGAAAAGAAATGTGTCGTAAATGCATTTACGGCTTATGGGAAAGCGAAGGACCTTGGAGAAGAACGCCAAGTGATGAAGTATTTCCCATTTATGAGGATGGCAAAGATTACACGCATATGACTGCTGCAGAGCGTAGCATAAAGTCAACACAAGAAATATTTTAAGGAGGAAGAGATATGTTACCAGCTATTAAAACTTGGAAAATGGACTACAGTTTTATCATCAAAAATTATCTTAACCCTGCATTATGGCAGAAAACATGGACGCTGTTTGAGTATAAGGATTTTGTCATCACTATCAAATTGACAAAAATTGAAACGGAAAATATGAGAATTGTGTTTCGCCTGAACCTGCGGGACAACGGTAGACCAAATACATGGGGAGATCAAGAGGATGTATCATACTCCCTCAAAAGCAGCAGTATCAAATTTCTTATCAAAAGTATAAACGGAGCTATATTCAGAATGATCGGTTATCACGAAAGGAACCATGTGCTTGAAGATTTACCCGTATATATAGATGCTAAACAGCAGGGTGATATCGAAATAGAGAAATTAACTGCCTTAGCATCCGAATTTTTGGACGATGAAGGCGTTACAAACGAGGAAATTAGAGAGGCGTATATTGACAAGTATGTAGACGATAACAAGCAAAACAATGAATACATTCAGAGGCTACGCAGCGCATACGAATATCATTTGCTGACTGACTTTTATCTCGTGTTTGCAGAATCAATCGGCGACGATACAAAATATCAAACGGTTATGAACAGGTTGGAAGAAAATGAGATTGAAAATGTCTTAAAAGAAATCAGCCAGTATAAGACATACATCGAAACAGACGATTATCAGGAGGAAATGAAAGACCTTCTGGAAGCGATTTAGGAGGTAAGGGATGAACGAAAATAAAGACGAAATCGCTGTTGTTGAATACAGCGTTGAAGGAAGTAATATCAGACTAACCCCGAGTATTGTACAGAACTTCATTGCAGGAAGTGATGCAGGAGAGATTACGATTCAGGAGTTTAAATTCTTTTCGGAGTTGTGCAAAGTCAGAAAGCTTAATCCATTCACAAAAGAGGCGTATCTAATCAAATTCGGGAATCAGCCTGCACAAATGGTCGTCGGAAAAGATGCTATCTTAAAGAGAGCTATTATGAACCAGAATTACGACGGAAGGGAACAGGGAATTATTGTGAAACTTCCGGATGGTACTGTCGATTTCAGAAAAGGAACATTCCGTTTAAGCGATGAGCAACTTGTTGGAGGATGGGCTAAAGTATATCGCAAAGATATTGGCCATCCGACAGAAATCACTGTATCATTCGACGAAGTTGCACAGCGAAAAAAGAATGGAGAGCTCAACAGCAACTGGGCTACAAAAGGCGCAACTATGGTGGAAAAGGTTGCGCTCGTAAGAGCGCTGAGAGAAACCTTCGTGGAAGATTGCGGAGGGATGATTGAAGCTGATGAGGCATGGGATGCATCAGAAATCAACGGAAAATCGCAAATACAGAAGCCCAAAAAGGACGAACGCCTCGAAGATGCGACAGAATGGTATGCAAAATTACGCAAAGAGCTGACTGCTAAAGGATATGATTTCCGAAGTAAGGAAAATAATGACTTTATAACGATGGCAGCTGGTATCGCTACACAGGATATCAGCGTGTTAAATGTAGAACAGATAAAAAAACTATGTGATACCTATGAAAGCATTTTAGAACAGGAGGACAATGGATGAAATTATTGAAAACTGATAACAGTCTTTCAATTGATGCAGAAAGAAAGATTATTGCATTTAAAGAGGCTATGGAAGCTATTCAAGAGCAAGAAAAGGAGTTTAGAAATCAGCTTCTGCAAGAAATGAAAAAGAGAGGAATCACCGGTTACAAGGATGAGAACATCACTATTTCGCTGGTACTGGAAGGTGAATCTGAAAAATTCGACACAAAAGCATTTAAAAAGAAATTCCCTGCGATGCATAAAAAGTTTGTAAAAATAACGCCGATAAAAGAACATGTACGATTAAGCATTAAGAAAGGAGTGACATCAGATAATATGATTACTGAAGTTACTCCGGAAGTCGAACAGATAAAGGTAGTCACCAATGGCGAAATCGAAGCGTTCTAAAGCCTGCGACATATCACCAAAGGTGAGGCAGACTGTTAAAGAGCGGGACGGTAGCAGGTGCATCTGGTGTGGTAAATACCTTTCTTCCCCTCAAATCTGCCACTATATATCCCGTGGAGCAGGAGGGTTAGGAATACCACAAAATCTAGCTTGCGGATGTGTAAAATGCCATCAACAGGCAGACCAAGGGACACACACTAAGAGGTTTAAATTCGCGATGAGGGAATACCTGAAAAAATGTTATCCAGATTGGGATGAATTGGAATTGAGGTACAGAAAATGAATGAACGTTTATATCTGTTCAATCCCTTCCGAATTAAGGAATGGGAGAACATACAAATCAAGGAACAACTGGATGTACTCATAAGCAGTTATGAAGTAGATGCCTGCGCTCCCAGTCAGTATGCAGGAAACATCGAAAATCTAGCAAATCAGTTATATCTTATCGGAGAAATGATTGCGCGCCTTTATGAGGATGTGAATGTCATGAAAGCGGACGTTTCTAACGAAGAAAACCTGCAGGTATATAAGCAGAGGGATGTATACGAAAAGACGCATGAAGGGAAACCGCCTGCTATGATCTATTTCCAAGCGCTGGCAAGCGATTTTGTAAAAGATAAAAGAGTTGCACTGGCGAAGAAAGAAAGTGACCTAAAACGCTTTAAAATCGCTTATGAAAGTATTGAATCAAAAATGAATGCAGTGAAAAAGAAAATGGAAGCGGTACGGTTTGAGGAATTTGGTGGTTGATGATTAACTACCCAGACGGACGCAAGTATACCTCTGTACAAACACCTCCCACAAAGCCCAAAAAGAGCAAATACGGAGCTGTTAAAACAGAGGTGGACGGGATAACCTTCGCATCAAAACACGAGGCATCAAGATACCTAGAATTATGGCTACTGGAGCAGGCAGGGGAGATAACAAACCTCCGCCTGCAGGTACCGTTTGGTTAATACCCAAGAGCAAGTACGGTATGCCTATTAGATACATAGCAGACTTTACGTATAACGACGGAAACGGTCAGCTGATAGTGGAGGATGCCAAAGGAGTTAAAACGCCTGTATACCGCATAAAGCGGCGCCTAATGGCGGAATTAAAGGGTATTGAGATAAAGGAGACATAAAATGAATTGGGAAGAAATGAAAAACATCGTAGAACGATGTGTGCCAGAAAATTTGCTCAAAGAGTATACGATAAGCATTGAAATAAGCGACGCGAGTGCTAACACAGATGAAACACGAATTGAGATAGACAACAGCAAGTGCGAGATTCTTGTCACAGAAAGCTAATTTTTAAAGGAGAGGAAATGTGTCAAAACAAGGATACATAAAGCTATACAGACAAATTACGGATACCCCTGTGTGGGCTGATTCGGACAAACTAAAGCTATGGCTTATGTGTCTGATGAAAGCGACACATGACGAAAAAACGCAGGTGGTAGGTAATCAAATCATAGAGCTAAAAGCGGGGCAATTTATCACAGGCAGAGCAGCTCTTTCTGACGATTTTAATCGCGATGTAAAGAAAGACCGACGTGTTGATGGACTTACGTTGTTTAGATGGTTGAGTTTGTTTGAAAAAATGGAAATGTTGAACATCAAAAAGACTAACAAATACTCCTTGATTACCGTATTAAATTGGGATAAATACCAAGGACGGCGAACATCAAATGAACAACAATTGAACAACAATCGAACATCAGATGAACAACAGTTGAACACAAACAAGAATGATAAGAATGAAAAGAATGATAAGAATGAAAAGAAAGAAGATATATGTTATCAGCAAATCGCTGATATGTATAACAACACTTGCGTGTCGTTCCCGCGCCTTACAAAATTATCTGATGCTCGTAAAAAAGCCATCAAGGCAAGACTTAAGACTTACACAGCAGACGTTTTACAAAAGGCCTTCACACTGGCAGAGCAGAGCGATTTTTTAAAGGGAGCAAACAATCGTAACTGGTCAGCGACATTTGACTGGATGCTAAAGGATACAAACTTAGCAAAGATACTTGACGGTAACTATACTAACAATTCTAGCAAAATGAGCTCCAATGAAAAGCAGCTGCCTGCATGGTGGGATAATCAAGATTTAATTAAAACTGATCCTGAATTTGATGAGGAAGAATTCGACAGGAAAATTGAAGAGCTCAGAAACAGTTTATGACGAGGGAGGAGAGAGATAAGTGGTTAATAAAAATATGACAACTTACGATAACATCCTGGATATCATCATAAGACGTCAAGGTGAGTTAAACATCAGCAACCGTAAACTTGC
>OBYP01000952.1_pt1 | contig 18691 bp, 19 predicted proteins | sample 1501461 | NCBI WGS metagenome assembly OBYP01 (sample SAMEA2580201, study PRJEB22360) | human gut metagenome | biome: human gut; feature: human-associated habitat; material: faeces | place: Denmark | collected 2008/2010 | reverse complement strand
AATTGATTAAAGCGGGGGTCATTGGAGCCAGCGGCTATGCCGGTGCAGAACTTGGGCGGCTGCTGCTGATGCATCCATATGCCGAGCTGACGGCAATCAGCTCCCAAAGCTATACCGGAAAGCCTATCAGTGAATTATATCCGGGCTTTTACCAGCTCTGTGATATGGTGTTCAGCGATGAGGACACGGTGATTGCAGCATCGGATATCGTATTTGCATCCCTGCCGCACGGACTCAGTGAGCCGCTGGCACGCAAATGCTATGATGCTCATGTGAAATTCATTGATCTGGGGGCGGATTTCCGTCTGCGTGATGAGCAGGATTACAGGGAATGGTACAAGCTGGATTATCATGACAGTGAGCTTCATGAATTGGCTGTGTACGGCTTGCCGGAGCTGTATCGTGCGCAAATCAAAGGGGCGGATATCATTGGAAATCCGGGCTGTTATCCAACCAGCATCGCGCTGGCACTTGCACCGCTCATGAAGCTGGGGCTGGTCAATGAGCAGCATATCATCATCGATGCGAAGTCGGGGACAACCGGGGCAGGCAAGGGACTGAGTGATAACACACATTTCCCGCGCTGCAACGAAGCCTTTGCTCCGTATAAGGTTGCGGCACACCGTCATACACCGGAAATTGAACAGACTCTGTCCGAGCTGTGCCACAGTAAAGCCAGCGTTACCTTTACACCGCATCTGTTGCCCATTAACCGCGGTATCATTTCAACGATTTATGTGGATTTGACGGATGAAGCAATTCTGGAGGAGCTTTGGTCGATGTATCGGCTGTTCTATCAGGACGAACCCTTTGTCCGCGTACTGCCTCTGGGCAGCTGTGCGGATTTGAAATATATTAAGTATTCGAATTTCTGCGATGTATCCCTGCATATGGATGCTCGCAATAACCGCCTGATTCTGGTATCGGCCATCGATAATATGGTGAAGGGTGCTGCCGGACAGGCCATACAGAATATGAACATTCTGTTCGACTGTAAGGAGGACAGCGGGCTGATGTATGTGCCTGCCTCCTTCTAGGGAAAGGAAATTGATTATGGTTACTTGGATGGAAAACGGTATCTGTGCACCTGTGGGCTTTCAGGCTGCTGGAATTCACTGCGGGATACGCAGGAACCGCTCGAAAAAGGATCTGGCTCTGATTTACAGCAGTGTCATGTGTACGGCTGCCAGCACATATACATTAAACAAGGTGAAGGGAGCACCGATCGCTGTTACAAAGCGGCATCTGCAGGACGGTCATGCCCAGGCGATCATCTGCAATTCCGGCAATGCAAATACCTGCAACGCCAATGGAGAGGAAATTGCAAATCGCATGTGTGAGCTTTGCGCACAGGAGCTGAATCTAAACGCAGAGGATATCATCGTTGCTTCTACCGGAGTCATTGGTGAGCCGCTGAGCATTACACCGTTTGAAGAGCACATGCAGGAGCTGGTTTCTGCACTGGATGTGAAGGGCGGAAGTGATGCCTGTGAGGGAATCATGACCACAGACACCTTTAAGAAACAATTCGCAGTGACCTTTACGCTGCAGGGCAGGGTATGTCATATCGGCGGTATGGCCAAGGGGAGCGGTATGATTCACCCCAACATGGCAACGATGCTGGCATTCCTCACAACCGATGTGGCGATTTCTGCCGAGCTGCTGGATGCCGTTGTGCATGAGGTAGTCGCAGACACCTTTAATATGGTCAGTGTCGATGGGGATACCTCAACGAATGACATGCTGAGTATTCTTGCGAATGGTCTGGCAAAGAATCCGGAAATCCGTGAGCGTAATGAGGATTATGAAGCCTTTAAGCAGGCACTGATGGAAATCTGTGTGGAAATCAGTCGAAATATCGCCAAGGACGGGGAAGGAGCTACCAAGCTGCTGACCTGCAGGGTAGCCTCTGCCAAGGATACGAAAACAGCGAAAGCGATTGCAAAATCCGTTGTCACAAGCTCTTTGTTCAAGGCTGCCATGTTCGGACGTGATGCCAACTGGGGGCGTATTCTGTGTGCCATCGGATATGCAGAGGGGGATTTTGATATTCATAAGGTGGATGTCACGCTAGCCAGTAAGGCAGGCCGTATGCTGGTATGTAAGGATGGCGCAGGCTGCGGCTTTGATGAGGAAGAGGCACTTTGTATTTTAAGTGAGAGTGAAATTGATATTCTGATTGATATGAAGCAGGGGAGTGCACAGGCTACGGCGTGGGGCTGTGACCTGACGTATGATTATGTGAAAATCAATGGAGACTATCGAACATAGGATAAGGGAGATGTGAGTACATTGAAAATAGATGCCATACAGAAAGCGACCATATTGTCCAAGGCACTTCCGTATATACAGAAGTATAACGGTAAAATCGTTGTCATTAAATACGGCGGAAACGCCATGAAAAATGAAACGCTGAAGCAAAATGTCATGACGGATATTGTATTGCTGTCGGAAATCGGTGTGCATGTCGTGCTGGTGCACGGCGGAGGGCCGGAAATCAATGGTATGCTGCATAAGGTTGGTAAGCAGTCACGCTTTGTCGCAGGACTGCGCTATACAGATGAGGAAACAATGGATGTTGTACAGATGGTGCTGGCTGGAAAAACGAATAAGGATCTGGTGTCCCTGATCAACCAGAAGGGGGCCAGAGCGGTCGGCATCAGCGGAATGGATGCCAATTGTATTCAGGCAAGGCAGTATACGGTGGATGAGGGTGATCTCGGCTATGTCGGTGAAATCGAGGAGATTCATGAGGAGCTGATTCTGGATATCATTGAAAAGGGCTATATTCCGGTGGTGGCCAGTGTCGGCTGTGACGCGGCAGGACATGCCTATAACATCAATGCAGATACGGCAGCGGCCAGTATTGCGGCTAAGCTGCATGCGGAAAATATGATTCTGGTTAGCGATATACCGGGGCTTTTACGAAATCCCGAGGATGAAGGCTCGCTGATTCCAAGAGCGACGTTATCCGAAATCGAGGAATTGAAAAAGGATGGTGTCATCAGCGGCGGGATGATTCCCAAGGTGGACTGTCAGGGCTCTGTGCAGCGGGCGGTGATTATCGATGGACGGGTTCCGCATTCCATTCTGATTGAAATGTTCAGTGAAGAAGGCATCGGAACCCTGGTAGAGGAGTGAGAATATGGGTATAAAAGAGAATGATCAGCGCTATATCGCCCACACGTATGCACGCTTTGATGTTGTGCTGACGCATGGCAAGGGCTGTCGGGTATATGATGAAAATGAAAAGGAATATCTGGATCTGACAGCCGGTATCGGTGTAAATGCACTTGGCTATGCGGATGATGCATGGGTACAGGCTGTTGCGAGCCAGGCGGCCACGCTTCCGCATGTGTCCAATCTGTATTATTCACAACCGGACAGTGATGTGGCAAAGCTGCTGTGTGAGCGATGCGGCTTTACCAATATGTTTTTTGCGAATTCCGGAGCAGAGGCGAATGAAGGTGCAATCAAGGTTGCCAGAAAATATTCCAGTGATCATTATGGCTCTGGACGGCATGAAATCATCACGCTGGTGAATTCCTTTCACGGACGAACCATTACGGCGTTGAGTGCAACCGGACAGGATCATTTCCACCAGCATTTTGATCCCTTTACACCCGGATTTGCACATGCGGTTGCCAATGATATCGCGGATTTGAAAAGCAAAGTCGGCAAGCGTACCTGTGCTGTCATGCTGGAGATGATTCAGGGAGAAGGCGGTGTACTTCCACTGGAGCCGGCGTTTGTGAGCGCGGTGGCAGAGCTGTGCAGGGAGCGGGACATCCTGCTGATCGTGGATGAGGTGCAGACCGGTATCGGGCGTTGCGGTACCCTGTATGCGTATGAACAGTATGGGATTCATCCGGATATCGTTACCACAGCAAAGGGGCTGGGGAACGGTCTTCCGATTGGTGGTGTCCTATTGTCGGAAAAGGTATCCGACACCTTTCATCCCGGCGATCATGGTACAACGTTCGGTGGCAATCCCATTGCCTGTGCCGGTGCATGTGTTGTATTAAAGCGCATGGATGAAGCGTTTCTGAACGCTGTTCAAAAAAAGGGTGCTTATGTAGAGCAGCGACTGAGCAAAATGCCGCATGTCGTACAGGTCAATGGTCTGGGACTCATGCGTGGTGTGGTTCTGGATGGTGTTACAGCCAGGGATGTTGTGGCTGCATGCATTGAAAAGGGCGTATTGCTTTTAACGGCTAAGGACAAGCTCCGCCTGCTGCCTCCGCTTACCATCACACTGGATGAGCTGAAGGAAGCGATGGATGTTGTGGAAGCTGTACTGACGCAGATTGCGTAAGGAGGAAGACGATGAAGCATTTACTGACACTTGCAGATTTGACAAAGGAAGAGCTGTATGATCTGCTGGATTTGGCAGACAGTCTGAAAAAAGAAGTGAAAAAGGGTGTGTTTACGCCATACCTGCGAAATAAAACGCTTGGTATGATTTTTACCAAATCATCCACCAGAACCCGTGTTTCCTTTGAAACGGGAATGGCACAGCTGGGTGGCACTGCACTGTATCTGAATGCCAATGATATGCAGCTGGGACGCGGAGAGCCAATCAAGGATACGGCACGTGTGCTGTCCCGCTATCTGGATGGCATTATGATTCGCACGTACAAGCATTCCGATGTAGAGGAGCTTGCGGAATATGGAAGCATTCCGATTATCAATGGTCTGACAGACTATGTGCATCCCTGTCAGGTGCTGGCAGATCTACAGACGATTCGGGAACACAAGGGTACTCTTACGGGTTTGAAAATGTGCTTTATCGGTGCCGGAAATAATATGGCGAATTCCCTGATCAACGGTGGAATTCTCGCCGGCATGGAGGTGGCATGTGCCTGCCCGCTGGAATATCTGCCGGATGAGGAAATCACGAAGCGTGCACAGGCCAGCGGGCGCTTCACACTGACCCAGAATGTGCTGGAGGCCGCGAAGGATGCGGATGTACTGGTGACGGATGTGTGGGCGAGCATGGGGGAAGAGCAGGAGGCTGCTCAACGCAGGAAGATCTTTGAGGGCATCTATCAGATCAATGATGCATGCATGGCTGTGGCAAAAGCGGATGCCATGGCACTGCACTGCCTGCCTGCACATCGGGAAGAGGAAATTACAGAGAAGGTATTTGAAGCTCATGCGGATGAAATCTTCGACGAAGCGGAAAATCGTCTGCATGCGCAAAAGGCGGTTCTTGTTACACTGCTGAAGGACTGATCGAAAGAAACGGATGGTGAAGCTGTCCGTTTTCTTTTCCCTTTCGATACGCTGGAACATATGGTGAAAAGCAATACATAATACTGTTCAGTAAAAACGACATTACCTCTGTGCTTGATATGAGCTGAAGGAAATTTACAGTATCCCACTGACTGGATAGGGAGTCGGTTCTTTTCCTGATGATATATTTTATATGGTTTTTATGTGATTTTACAGACAGGTATGATATAATCAACACAGACAAATGAGGTGATTTTATGAAAAAAATCGTTCTGCTGCTCATGGTCAGCCTGTTATGCGCATGCAGTGCAAATACGGAGACAGATAAGTCAGAACCGAATAAAAAGGATGCCTACTGCTCAGATGAAACAGATAAAAGCAGTGCCTGCGGAATTGATGAAAGTGCGGATATGAGCGGATATAAGAATTTTAGGGAAACAAAAAATCAGTTTGTAGATTCGGATATGCAGGAGGCTCTTTCCGTATTTCAGAAAAAGGAAAGTGCAATCCTGTATTTCGGATATCCAAGCTGTCCGTGGTGTGTGGAGGCACTGCCTGTGATGAATGAAGTCGCGAAGGCAGATAAGCAGCATATCTTATACATACGAACAAGAGATGACAAGAAGGAGCTTCTCTATACACCAAAGCAGAAGCTGGAGATGATTTCCTATACAAAGCAGTTTATGGGAAAGGATGATCAAGGTGAGTATCAGCTTTACGTGCCCTTTGTCGTGGTCGTAAAGGATGGAAAGGCTGTTTCCGGACACATTGGTACGGTGGATGGTCATGATGCGCATGAACGGAAAATGACAGAGAAGGAAACGCAGGAGCTGAAAAAAATCTATGAGGATATGTTTTCTGCCGTAACAAAATAGGGGGATTTTATGAGTAATCAGGTCAAACAGCTGACACTGTCAGCATTCTTTCTGGCACTGGGGCTTGTACTGCCCTTTGCCTTTCATTCCTTCGGACCGCAGGCAGGCACAGTTTTTCTGCCGATGCATATACCGGTATTGCTGTGCGGTTTTGTGTGCGGCCCCGCCTATGGCGCTCTGGTTGGCATGCTGACACCGCTGCTGTCGAGTGCATTAACCGGCATGCCGCCGCTCATGCCGACCGGAATTGCCATGTGTTTGGAGCTGTCGACGTATGGCTTTTTGAGCGGATGGATGACTAAAAAGCTGCCGCTGTATCCTTCTTTAATTATCACGATGCTGGCAGGAAGGGCAGTCAGCGGACTTGCCAACCTGGTGCTGCTGAGCATGGCACACAAGGCAATTACCGTGCATATATTTTTAACTGCCGCCTTTGTTACTGCGATACCCGGCATTGTGCTGCAGCTGGTGATGATACCGCTTCTTGTGAGTGTCGTGAAAAAGCTGGAGGTCAGAAAAGCAGAGGATTGATGCAGTCGAACAGGCAGTTCTGCTGTGTATGCTTTCATATATGTAGAAGGGAAGAGTGTATGCGATTACGAAATCGCTGTGCAGTCTTCCTTTTTTATTGAAGTATTGCATCCTTTGCAGATTGAAAAATCCTTAGGATATTTCAGCGGTGAAATAAGCGAGGTCGCGGCAGAGGGGGGCGTGTGCAGCTTCAATAAAAAGATACAGTCTCGCAATCACTATGTACGGGGGTGTGGGGCATACCAAAAGCAGAAAAAAAACCGGACAGTGTCCGGATTATGTATAATATTCGCCTATGCAACCTCGTACTCTTCGGAAACGAATGTAATCATTCCCTGTGAAAGGGAAGCGATGCGTGCCTGAGAATACACCGGATACCCCTGCGCCTCTACCTTCAGGCGCCCCCGCTGAAAGGCTTTCTCAATTACGATTCCTATGCCTTCGATAACAGCGTTTGCCTGCTTCAGTATTTCGATCCCGCCAAGACATGCCTCACCATTCGCCATGAAATCATCCAGAAACAGGACATGGTCATCAGCGGACAAATATTTCTTACTGCAGATGATGTCATAATCCTTGTTTTTGGTAAAGGAATGGATCTGACAGGTATACAGATCGTCCTTCATGATCCGGGAGGTATCCTTTTTGAAATAGACAACGGGAACCTGCAGCAGGTAACCGAGCATGACTGCGGGTGCGATACCACTTGTCTCAATTGTCGCAATTTTGGTGATGTGCTTATCCTTGAAATGCTCTTTGAAATCCTTTGCCAGCTCCATCATCAGCTGTGCATCAATTTGATGGTTCAAAAAAGCATCCACCTTCAAAACATCCTCATTCAGAGCATTGCCGTATTTTTTTATGTATTCTTCCAGTAATCTCATACAAACGCTTCCTCTCTCTTAAATTGTATAAAAAAACGAGACTGATTTCTCATGGGTATTATTATAATATGGAGATAGAGAAATAGCAATCCTTTTTTTGCTTGCATGGGACGGGGACTTCGACTGTAAAAAGGATACGAAAAAAGCTTATATTTCCTGATAAAGAATACTTGCGGCAGCGAAAAGGCTGTGGTATGATGTTGACCAATGAGGTGAATTATGAAAAAAATATACGCAAATATGATACTGGTGGTTGTTACCGTTGTCTGGGGAGGCGGTTTCATCGCTACCGACGGAGCGCTGGATGCGTTGTCTCCGTTTTATATCATGATGATACGTTTTGTAGGGGCTGCTGTTTTTCCGCTGCTGATCTGCTGGAAAAAGCTGCGCAGGCTGGATCGTGCAACGATTGGACATGGAATCGTGACAGGGATATTTCTGTTTCTGGCGTTTGCCTTTCAAACCTTTGGCTTGAAGTATTCAACGCCGAGTAAGAATGCATTTCTGACCGCTACCAATGTGGTGTTTGTGCCCTATCTGCTCTGGCTGCTTTGGCATCGGCGTCCCTCCCGCAAGGAGCTGATTGCTTCATTGCTGTGCATTGTGGGTATTGCACTGCTGACGTTGAAAAAGGATGCACTCATGCTGGGCTTCGGCGATATGCTGTCCCTTGTCTGCGCCTTGTTCTTCGCATTGCATATCATTGCGCTGGAACGCTACTCCGCCCATGTGGATACGGTGTGCATGACCGCTTTGCAAATGATGACAGCCGGCGTTATTTCCACGATATGTGCATTGACGCTGGAACAGCCGCCGACCTCCTTTAACTGGCATGCGGCAGGAAATGTGGCCTATCTGATTTTTGTGTCAACTCTGCTTGCCTATCTGCTGCAGACCTTTGCGCAGAAATTTACAACTGCCAACAGCGCATCCCTGATCCTGTCCATGGAGGCGCTGTTTGCTTCCATCTTCTCTTTCCTGCTGCTGGGGGAGGTAATGAGTCCTCCGATGATACTCGGAGCCTGTCTGATTTTCTCCTCCATTCTATATATTGAATATAAGCCGGGACGAAAGAAGAAAGACAAGCAGCAGGATATCTGCTGAAAAAAAGTATAAATACATAAAAAGCTGTAAATTTTTACGATTTACCGCTTTTTTTATACGTACGCTTTGTGATATAATTATCATGTTAAAAAAAGCACAAGCTGTTTATACTGCTCGTGCATAGAGGAGGATATTATGTCATTATTTGATCACGAAGCCAGACAGTTTAAATTCGACGTACTGAGAGAGGTCAGCAAGCGTGCGTTTGATGGAAAACTGAATGATGACGTCTGTGATGAGGTAGCGAATCTGTTGATTCCGGGGAAACATGCAGAATTCCGCTGCTGTATTTATAAGGAAAAAGAAATCATACGCCAGCGGACGCGAATGGCACTTGGTAAGCCGCCGGTACCGGTGGAGAATGACAACAAGCGTCAGATTGTACGCGTGATTGAAGCAGCATGTGACGGCTGCAGCATCCATAAAATACAGGTGACGGATAATTGCCGGAAGTGTATGGCAAAGGCCTGCCTGTCTGCATGTAAATTTGATGCGATTCATATGGGGGAGGATCACGCTTTCATCGATTATGATAAATGTAAGGAATGCGGTGCCTGCAAAAATGCATGTCCGTTCAATGCCATCGTTGAAACACAGCGTCCCTGCATGAAAAGCTGTCCGGTCGATGCGATTCGTATGGGAGAAGACGGACTGGCGAAAATCGATGAGGCAAAATGTATAAATTGTGGTGCCTGTCAGGCGAAATGTCCGTTTGGCGCAATCGAGGATATGTCCTGGATGCTGGATGTTATCGAGCTGCTGAAGAAAAAAGAAGAGGTTTATGCGGTGTTTGCTCCTGCTATTCAGGGGCAGTTTGACAGCGCAACGCTGCCGCAGATCATGCAGGCAATGCGTGAGCTGGGCTTTAGCGACGTATACGAAGCGGCTATTGGAGCGGATGCTGTGGCATGGTATGAAAAGGAAGATGCAAAAAAGCACAAGGCAGAGGGAAAGAAAATCACTACCTCCTGCTGCCCTGCCTTCGTAAACATGGCGAAGCAGCATTTCCCGACGGTATATGAAAGCAGTGTTTCACATATGGTAAGCCCAATGGTTGCGACAACGCGCTATCTGAAAAAGCATCACCCGAATTGCAAGGTCGTATTCGTGGGACCATGTGTTGCGAAAAAGCAGGAGGTTCAGGACAGTGAGGTTGATTTCTGTATCACCTTCGAAGAGCTTGGTGCAATGTTTGTATCCAGGCATATCTCTCCGGAAAATGTTCCTGCGAAGGAAGAGGATACCGCTTCTGCCTATGGACGATTCTTCTCTGTCGGCGGTGGTGTATCCAAGGCGGTTGCCGTTGCTTTAAAGGAGAATAATGATGAGGCGGTAACAGCGGAATATGCAGATGGAAGCGATGCCTGCAAAAAAGCGCTGCTCATGATGAAGGTGAATCGGTTTCAGGCAGACATTCTGGAGGGTATGGCATGTCAGGGCGGCTGTATCTGCGGACCGGCGACTATAGAAAATATGCCGAAAGCGAAAGCACGCATGACCAAGGAAAATTTGGCAATCAAGGATAAGACGATTGCATCTACCCTTGAGAAATATGATTTCTCGGATATTGATTTACACAGATAAAGAATGATGAGGTGGGAATCGGGACATTCGTAACCCGATTCCTCCCTTTTAACGTTGAAGGCTTTACATGCTGTATACCAGTTTTTCGCTGTGTCTGATCGGCCAGAATCCGCCCCTTCAAGCTGCAGCGGTTTCTGCCATAAAAGCAATCCGTTCCACAAAATTCTACAAATCTCACACAAATGGGCGATGTACAATGTAAGCGGGTGATAATCTATGAAATTGTGTTATGCGATTCAGCCTGCCTTTTATGATATCATGAAGCAGAGTGGGAACATACAGGCATTGCTGGAAGGGATGGATGAGCAGCAAAGAAGCAGAATCCAGATTCCGATAGAAATGCAGTCCCTGCAAGAGAGTGCGGAGGCTTTCTTTCAAAAGGAAATCGAATGCAGAAAGGACTGTCTCAGCTATGATCATTTTTTGAAATCCCGGGTATATGTGGTGTACATACGGGAGGGAGCGGCATGCATGGAGGATTGCACGAATCCGTTTTATCAGCTGCTGAGAAGAAAATATCGCTGCCTTCTGGTCCAAGAAGTGGATAAATAGGGCGAAAACTATTGTAAAATCTCCATAAAAATAGTAAAATATGCTTATTGTAAGGAGGATTACATATGGATTTTTTAAGCTCTGTGTTATTTACCCTTGTAGGATTGGCAATTGGGGGATTCCTCGGTTTCTATTTCACAAAAAAGAAATTCGAGAAAGAACTTAGAGAAAACCCGCCTATCAACGAGAAAATGATTCGTGCGATGTTTTTACAAATGGGAAGAAAACCATCTGAGGCTCAGATTAAACAGATAATGAAGTCAGTGAACGCAAACAGATAATACACGGTGATGACCGTGTTTTATTTTATCTTGTTTCTTGTATTCTGATTTTGAAGAATCTTTCTGTTTCCTGACGATTTTATAACGAATCTGTAAGTTAGCTTCACAGGGGAATAAGTATGCTATAATGAGTATGGTGATAAAGTGAAGATTATAAGAAAACTGTTCCTGATTTTGCTGCTGATCGTTTTGATTGCTCTCACACTGTTTGTAGGACTTGGCTTTGTAAATTATGTCAAGGCTACCAATGAGGTCAGCATCAGTGAAAAGGTAGAGGAAATTAAACATAAAAAGTCCTATGTAACGTATGATGAAATCAGCGAGGAGCTGCTGCAGGCAACGGTTGCAATTGAGGACCGGCGCTTTTATGAGCATCATGGGGTGGAGTACCGTTCCATGGCCAGAGCGCTGTACCAGAATGTGCTGGCGGGGCAGATTCGCGGAGGAGGGAGCACCATCACGCAGCAGCTGGCAAAAAATATGTATTACACCTATCAGCCGTCCTATCTGCGCAAGGTCAGTGAGATTTTTACCGCATACGATCTTGAAAGGGAACTGAGCAAAAAAGAAATATTGGAGCTGTATGTCAACGTGATCAATTACGGAGATAATTATATCGGAATCAAGGCGGCAAGTGAGGGATATTTTCATAAGGAACCAAAGGATCTGACGCTGGATGAGGCAACGCTTTTGGCAGGTCTTCCACAATCTCCCGCAAATTATCAGCTGAGTAATCATGAATCCGCAGCCAGAAATCGGCAGATTCAGGTACTGAATGCAATGATTCGTGAAAATATGATCGATGAGCAGCAGAAGGCGGCAGTCATGAAGCAGGTGGAAAAGTAAGCGCTATTCCTGAATCAGTAAGCACCGCATTGTCTGCATAAGGCATAGCAGCAGGTATAAAAAAACCTTCAACACAATCGATGAATAAGGATATATCATTCATTGATTGTTGCGATGGTTTTCTTTTTTTAGGAATGATTTGCAAAAAAAAAGCTGGCGGGTATATATATGAAGCTTGAAACAGCAGACAATGACTGTGCCATCGCATAAGCCGGTGTGTACAATGCGGATCAATTGAAAATGGAATCGGAATTCCCATAAATAAAAAAAAACAGATACGATGTATCTGTTGTCTGGTTTACTGGTGCCCGAGGCCGGACTCGAACCGGCATGGTATTGCTACCGACGGATTTTGAGTCCGTTGCGTCTACCAGTTTCACCACTCGGGCGATTGCTTTGTTATTATAGCGTATTTATTTAGGAATTGCAATCCTTTTTTTATGAAAAACATAGGATAATGGTGAGCTCCTGCAGATAATGTAAGAATTGCTGTGACTGAAATAAAATGAAAAAATCTTTGCTTTTTACCATGGATTTTACATTTTTTTCAAACTGTGTTATACTTATAACTACACATGGTGAAAAAGGATGGGGACGCAGAAATCGCCTTTCATCTTACGTCGCCGGTACGCTGTCGACAGACAGTTTTTTCTATTTGGAAAAGAGAGGAGGAATATAGATGTTGGAATTTCAGCATGTTTCCAAAACTTTTAAAAATCAGGAGGTTCTTCATGATATCAATATGGAGATTCACGACGGGGAATTTGTTGTACTGATCGGCCCCAGCGGCTGCGGGAAGACAACGTCCCTGAAAATGATCAATCGTTTGATCGCTCCCTCGAAAGGTCAGATACTTTTGAATGGCAGTGATATTCGAAATGAGGATGTGATTCGTCTGCGAAGAAATATGGGATATGTCATCCAGCAGACAGGCTTGTTTCCGCACATGAATATAGAGGATAATATGGAGGTGATTGCAAAGCTGGAGCATGTGGAGCAGGCACAGCGCAGGGCAAGGACCAGGGAGCTGATGGAAATGGTCGGACTGGACTATGCCGAATTTTCCCAACGCTATCCGCAGGAGCTCAGCGGCGGTCAGCAGCAAAGAGTCGGTGTGGCCAGAGCCTTTGCTCTTGATCCGGATATCATCCTGATGGATGAGCCGTTTTCCGCACTGGACCCGATTACGCGATCATCACTGCAGGATCAGCTTTTACAGATTCAGGAAAACGTGAGAAAAACGATCGTATTCGTAACACATGATATGGATGAGGCAATTAAAATTGCAGATCGTATCTGCATTATGCATGATGGAAACATTGTGCAATTCGATACACCGGAGGAAATTCTAAAGCATCCGGTTAACGAATTTGTCAGCAGCTTTGTCGGTAAAAACCGCATCTGGGATTCGCCGGAGCTGATTCGTGCTAGTGATATCATGATTAAGCGTGTCATTACAACCTATCCGGGTGTTTCTCTGGTACGTGCCTATGAATACATGCGTTACAACAAGGTGGATACGCTGATGGTGGTTGATCACAGCCAGATGCTGCAGGGAATGATCACGGCCAAAATGATTCGCAGACAGCCGCGGGACAATCACCTGCTGGTGCGTGATATTATGGTCAATCCTGCATACTGTGCTCAGGAGGATGATAACCTTGTGGATGTTATGCAGCAGACAAGACAGCATGACTTTTACAATGTTCCTGTATTGGATGAGCAGGGAAAGCTGCGTGGACTGATTACCAGAAGCTCTCTGGTGACAACCTTCTCCAAGCAGTTTGATCTGGAAGAAGGTGAACAGGCATGAGTGAATTTCTCGAATATGTACAATCCATCCAGGGACAGATTTTATCGTTGAGCTGGGAGCATGTGGAGCTTACGCTGTTTTCTGTGATTCTTGCCATTGCGATCGGTGTTCCCCTTGGTATTTTAATTTCCTATCTCAAAAAGCTGACAAAGCCGGTTCTGGGAATTGCCAATATCTTTCAGGCCATACCGAGCCTTGCCCTGCTTGGGTTTGCAATCCCGTTCCTTGGAATCGGCTCCAAGCCCGCCATCTTTATGGTTATTCTGTATTCGCTTCTGCCAATTATTAAAAATACGTATACCGGTATTCAAAGCATACCGGATCAGACACTGGAGGCGGCTAAGGGTATCGGGATGACAAGAGCGCAGATTCTTATAAAGGTACAAATTCCCATGGCATTGCCAATTATTATGGCGGGTGTACGGATTTCTGCTGTTACAGCTGTCGGACTGATGACGATTGCGGCCTTTATCGGAGCAGGAGGTCTTGGCTACCTTGTATATTCCGGTATCCGAACATCCAACAATATGCAGATTCTGGCCGGTGCAGTTCCTGCCTGTATTCTGGCGCTGGTTATTGATTCCTTTATGGGAATCCTGGAGCGTGTGGTTGTTCCGGAAGGACTGACGATTGGAAATTCACAGACCAATCGACCTGTACGCAAATCAACAAAACTTATTGTATCGCTGCTGTGTCTTTGCCTGCTGATGGCTTCTGTTGGGGGCAGACTTATGAAGGGCGTGAGTAAGGACGCTTTGCATATCGGGAGCTCCGATATGAGTGAACAGCTGATTCTCGGTAACATGTATGCCGATATGATAGAAGCGAAAACGGACTACAAGGTACAAAGAGATCTTTCTCTTGGCGGGGTACAGATATGCTTCAGCGCACTGCAAAACGGTCAGATTGACATGTATGTTGATTATACCGGAACATTATATGGCGATATTTTAAAAATGAAATCAAACAGCAATGCAGATGAGGTGTATCGCATTGCGAAAGAAAAAATCAAAGAACAATATAATCTTACACTGCTAGATCAGACGCCGTTTAACGATACCTATACCTTTACTGTGCGCAAGGATACAGCTGAGAAATACAATTTAAAGACAGTCAGTGATCTGGAAAAGGTATCCGATCGTCTTACCATCACACCAACCCTGGCATTCAATAATCGTAAAGAGGCGCTGCCAGGCATCAAAAGCAAATATCCGAACATGAACTTTCAGGATAATATTGCAATGGATGGAGCGACACGCTATGTAGCTCTGGCCAATAAAGAAAGTGATGTGATTGATGCATATTCTACGGACGGACTGATCGACTATTATGATCTGGTCGTGCTGGAGGATGATAAACAGTATTTTCTTCCATACTATGGGGTACCTATGGTAAGCGAGCATCTGCTTACGGAGTATCCGGATGCAGTTGGGGTGATCAATGAGCTTAGCAAGCATCTGAGCAGCGAGGGGATGCGAAAGCTGAATTATGAGGTGGATGTAAAAAAACGTGAGCCGGCAGAGGTTGCACACGAATTTCTGGTACAGGAGGGGCTGCTGGAAAAATAAGCGTACAGTGCATAGAAAAGGTTACCTCCTGTATCAGTACGCTTACCTGCAGAAAGCTGTAATCTGCTTATAAAATGAATGGGACTCTTATTCTGTTGGATGATATCCAATGGAAGCGGAGGCCTTTTTGTTATTCCGGGATAGAACAGCAAAATTAGGAAAACATGTCCTGACTATCCGTTTAGATATTCAATGCCCTTTAGAATAGGATCAAAATATTTCATATCTTTTTCCATTTCTCCAGCATTTCGCTGTGCGGTCGCAGATATTGCATAATTGTTTTGTTTCACACTTTATTCTTTGGCTGTTATAAACCTCTATCCGTTTCCAGGATGGTGCTGTCGGGGTTTGCTTTTAACTTTCTAAGCAAATATCACAACACCTGCCTATGTCTTTTCGGCAGTATCCTGCAATATGCAAAATCGGCGTATCGTCTAATAGGAAATAAATATATCATACAGGCAATTACCGTCCCGTCAAATAAAAGCAGTCTTAAAAGAAGCAGCTAGCATTCAAGAGGTCCGCATTTGGATTATGCGCTGCTTTTAACTCAACATATTTTCTGTTGAAAGGTGCTAGGGATTGTTTCTGCTTATGGAATCCGGGAAGGGATTGCTGCGAAGCAAACTTTTCCAGCCGCTTCGCCAGTGGTTCCTTTCATTTATGAATTTTCTTTCTTCGCATTGATAAGGTAGTGGGCTATATCAGCTGTAAAGAATCAATACAGCATGCCTTTGGCAATGCATATTCTATATTGCTGCTTGCAAGTTCGTGAAAACATGATATACTATAATCGTTTACAAGTAAACTAATGGAGGTGATGACATGCTCAAACATACCAATCTGGAAACACTTGTAAAGCGTTGTGCGGCTTTTCGTAAGGTTTATGCCAGAATAAGTGCGCCTGAGCTGAAGCATTACCAGCTCTCTCCCAGCGAAGTGGATATTCTGATTTTCCTATCCAACAATCGTACAATCAATACGGCAAAGGAGCTGAGTGCATTTCTTGGTATATCCAAGGGGCTGGTTGCCAGAGGGATTGAATCCCTGCTGCTAAAGGGATATGTATACATAGAAACAGACAATAGTGACCGGCGTATACAGCACCTGTTTCTGACAGAAGCGGCACAGGAGGTCATTCAGGTGCTTTTGAAAAAACGCAGTGAGGTGGAAGCTCACATTCTGAAGGGGATCCCACAGGAGCATATAAATATCGTCCTACAGACCTTTGATCGCATCAATACGAATATCGAAAATATTATAGAAACAAATGAACATACATTGGAGGAATGATGAATGAAGATGTCAAAAGAAGTGGATTTGGGAAAGGAACGCATTGGCAGATTATTTTTTATGCTGGCAGTACCGGCTATTTTATCACAGCTGGTTAACGCTCTGTACAATATGGTAGACCGTATGTATATCGGTCATATACCGGAAGTGGGTGCAACGGCCCTGACAGGTGTCGGAATCAGCTTTCCTATTATCATGATTATATCCGCCTTTGCGGCACTTGTCGCAATGGGGGGAGCACCACGTGCTTCTATTCTGATGGGGCAGCAGGATATCAAGGGTGCGGAGAAGATTCTCGGAAACTGCTGCTGTGCTCTGATCATCACCGCTCTGGTGCTAACCATAGCTGTCATCGGTTTTCATACACCACTGCTTTATATGTTTGGAGCAAGTGAGAATACGATCGGCTATGCACAGTCCTATATGATCATATATGCTGCCGGCACGATTTTCGTCCAGCTTACGCTTGGGATGAACGCCTTTATATCCGCGCAGGGCTTCAGTAGAATCAGTATGCTGACCGTTGTAATCGGAGCAATCACCAATATCATTTTGGATCCGATACTGATTTTTGTTTTTGATATGGGAGTGCAGGGTGCTGCGCTCGCCACGGTTATATCGCAGGGAATTTCTTCCGTTTGGGTCATGCGCTTTCTGATGGGAAAGCAGACGATATTGAAGCTGCGCATGAGCAATTTCCGTATAAAAGCAAAGGTGCTGTTACCCTCGCTTGCCTTAGGTGTGGCACCCTTCATAATGCAATCAACGGAAAGTATTCTCGTATTGTGCTTTAACTCTTCCCTGTTGAAGTATGGGGGAGACCTTGCAGTCGGTGCTATGACGATACTATCAAGTGTTATGCAGTTTGCCATGCTGCCACTATCCGGCTTTACCCAGGGAGCACAGCCGATTATCAGCTATAACTACGGAGCAAACAATGCCTATCGTGTGAAAAAGGCCTTTCGTCTGTTGCTGATCAGCTGTCTGACCTACTCTGCTGTACTCTGGCTGCTTGCCATGGTGGTGCCGAATATGTTTGCGGCGATATTTACCAGTGATCCCGCTCTAACAGAAATTACCGTGTGGGCTTTGCGCATTTATATGGGAGGTTGCCTGCTGTTTGGAGCACAGATTGCCTGTCAGCAAACCTTTATTGCCCTTGGCAACGCAAAAACCTCAGCATTTCTTGCGATGTTTCGTAAAATTATCGTTTTGATCCCGCTGATTTATATCCTTCCGATGTTTATAGAGGATAAGGTTATGGCAGTATTTCTGGCAGAGCCGATCGCGGATATACTGGCCGTTCTGACTACGGTAACGATGTTCGTGCTCTTCTTCAAAAAGCTGCTTCGTAACATGGATGAAGAACATGTGGAAGAAGCAAAGCAGCAAACACAACTGGAGGAAAAGGAAGCATAAACCGTTAGAGGGAATGAATGCCAAAAAGCTTTCCTGCGATTCTGATATATAGAAGGGTTTCTTATAGGATATTAAGCAATCGTATAGGAGCCCTTTTATTATGTCATCAAAAGAAGGGAAGGGAACTGTCAAAATCTACTACAAGATTGGGGAAGAAGCTGATTTTACCATAGGTATTGCCTTGTGTATAGTATACTTCTATATATAGAATACGGATGCAGTAAAACATAGAGGAAAGAGAGATACTATGAGGGGAAAAGATTTCTTTAAAAAAATATGGAAGCAAGATGAAGAGCAGACAGTGCAGAGACAGGATACAGTGGAACGAATCGGCAAAGATATAGATTTTACCATTGTGATCCTGCTGCATGTGATGAAGTGGTATTTCGGATGAAGCAGGTAAGGAACGCTTGTGTGAATGAAAAGTAGACTGGATCTTACGAAACCCTGATCTTATTCCACTGGATCTGCCATCCTATAGGCGATGGGGAAGGTTTGTACGGTATATGATAACCAGCTGTCGCATGCGGCGTATCGAAGGCGTTGTGACACAGTTTGCTGATTTATGACAAAAAAGTCAAAAAAATAAAAAAAGCTGTTGACACACAGGGATATGTGTTGTATTATATACGAGCGCTGATGAGAAACAGCGGCGCACGAAATAGAAATTTCGGTCTTTGAAAACTGAACAGGAAACGTCAATTAT
>OBYP01000946.1_pt1 | contig 18810 bp, 18 predicted proteins | sample 1501461 | NCBI WGS metagenome assembly OBYP01 (sample SAMEA2580201, study PRJEB22360) | human gut metagenome | biome: human gut; feature: human-associated habitat; material: faeces | place: Denmark | collected 2008/2010 | reverse complement strand
ATCTTCTACGCCCCTCTCATCCCCCACCAGCACACGGGCCATATCCTCTACAGTCTGTGGCTGGTCGGCGACCATAAGAATGGCCTCCAGACATGCGGCCAGCCCGCCGGGAAAATCATCGACGGTAAAGTCCACATATTCGGGACGCGACTGCTCCGCTACTTCCGTCTGCCCATTATGTTCGTCATATTCGTTGCGCTCGCCCATCGGTCACCTCTCTTACGCAAAATCGCCTTCAGAAATGTTCACGTCGCTCATGGCATCATCCACACCGGCGACCCATCGCAGATGCAGCTCCTCGAACGGCCCATTCTGCCGATATTGCAGCACACCTTGTTTGAAGAACACCAGCACGGCCATGAACCGGGCAACCACCTCGATACGGGATGCGCAATCCTGGGTCAGCTCGCTAAATGACATCGATTGACTACCAGATTCCAAAGCCTTGCGCAATCGGTCACGCACCACCACGGATTGCGCCCGCAAATCGACCAACGGCACATGCAGTTGGTGAACCGACACCTCGGAGGCCGGTGCATTGGCGATCACCTGTGCGGCGAGTTTCGCCAGTTCCGCGGGCGTGAGCGTCCACACAAGCTCGGGCAGCATGGCCTGTATGCCCTCATCCATATAAGCCGGGTGGGGGAACCGCCCGGAATTGGCGGCGAATCGCGCGCGGAAATCGCCGGCCGCCTGCTTGTAGGCGCGGTACTGAATCAGGCGAGCGAACAGCAGATCGCGTTCGCGCAGTGCCTCGAGACTCTGCTCGTCATGCTGATTCTCCTCGCCACCGGGCAAGATGGCCACGCTTTTGGCCTCCACCAGAATCGAAGCAACATCCAGGAACGCACTGGCCTCGTCCATGTTCTTCGTGAAGTCAAGGCCACGCACATAAGCCAGGAATTCCTCGGTGATCGAGGAGAGCGAAACCTCGGTCAGTTCGAGCTTGTTGTTGGCGATCATGCCGAGCAACGCATCGAACGGCCCGGAATAGACCTCAAGATTCACCTGGAAGCCGGAGCCTATGGCGGCCTCGACTTCCTCCTGCTGGCTTACGAGAGTTTCGCTCATCAGGCCACAATGCCGCGAGACACGAGCTCGCGGGCCACCTCGCGGTATTCCTTGGCGGTCTTATGCCCAGGGGCATAGATAACGATGGGGGCCGCAGCCACACTGGAGTCAGGCAACTTGATGGATCGGGAGATGAACGTGTGGAACACCTTGTTCTCGAACGCCTCATAGATACGCTGGCATACCTCCTCGCAGTGGAGGGTGTTGGTGTACATGGTCACCAGCACGCCGTAGACCTCCAACGCGGGATTGATGCGGGACTGGACCTTCTCGATGGACTGCATGAGCAGAGCCACGCCACGAAGGGCAAAGAATTCGGCGGCCACCGGAATGATCACGCCATCGGCTGCGGCCAGGGCGTTCACCGTGAGCAGGCCAAGCGAAGGCTGGCAATCCACGATGATGACATCGTATTCGGCCTTGAGCTTGCGCAGCACACCGTTGAGAATCTGTTCTCGGCCCACCTCGGTGACCAGCTGGACTTCGGCCGCCGACAAGTCAATGTTTGCAGGAATCACATCGATGTTGTCGAACGCGGTGTGCTGCACCACATCATGGGGATCCACAGACATATCGAACAATGCGGTGTAAATGGTGCTCTCCACGGTATTCGCATTGATGCCCAAGCCCACGGTGGCGGCACCTTGCGGATCAAAGTCGACGATAAGCACTCGGCGGCCATACTGTGCCAAAGCTCCGGCGATGTTAATGGAACTCGTGGTCTTGCCCACACCGCCCTTCTGGTTGCACATGGCAATGACTCGAGCCGGACCGTGCTGCTGCAACGGTTCGGGAGCCGGGAAGGTTTCGTATTCACGTCCAAGAAAATCGGTAGGCATATCGTCTACCTTATCAATATCCGTGTTCCGAGATGGTGCAGCGACATACGCTTCGTCCATCGGCAACGTACCTTGGCGGAATGTGCTGCTGCCGCGACGATCTGCCATGCCTGAACCTTCCATCAAACTCTGATTTCTCCCGACTAGCCTACTCTTATCCGTTCGCTGCCACCGTTACCACATCGCGCCACGCCAGTATGCCGAAACAATCCGTCTCATCGCCGCTAACGCGCTCTGGGATGCGCGGTGAGATACGTTTCGATCAGAGCCTCGGGACTCACGTGCGTATATATCTGCGTGGTGGTGACGCTGGCATGGCCCAGCAGTTCCTGTACGGTGCGCACGTCCGCACCGCCCTGAATCAGATGAGTGGCGAACGAATGCCGCAGTGTATGCGGATGCAGCGGCTTGGTGATGCCGGCCCGCTCCCCCGCTGTTTTGACGATTTCCCATACCGATTGGCGTGAGATGCGTTTGCCTCGCTTGTTCAGGAACAGCGCTCGACGCTCAGGGACTTTGGCCGTTGATCTGCGTTCCAGCTCGCCTCGACCCGCGTTGAGATACGCCACGACTGAGTTACGGGCATAACTGCCCAACGGCACCAGCCGTTGCTTGGACCCCTTGCCCATCAATCGGACGACCTTCTCCTCAAGGTCGATGTCGTCCAGATTCGTGCCCACGGCCTCCGAGACGCGGCATCCGGTGGCGTACATGAATTCGAGAAGGGCCTTGTCCCGCAACACCACCGGGTCGGTGGAACCGCCGACGGCTGCGGCATCCAGCAGCCGGGACACCTCGTCAACGCTCAACACGTCCGGCAACACACTGGCCCCTTTGGGGGCTTTGACCGAAGCGGCCACATCCGCCGATACCGCATGCTGGGCCAAGGCAAAACGGTGAAATTCGTGGATGGAGGCCAATCGGCGGGCCTTGGATCGCGCGGATTCCCCGTCCGCATCAAGTGCGGCGATATAGTCCTCGACATCCTGTTTGGCTATATCATCCGGCTTGGTGATGCCATGGGTCTGAAGCCAGGCGACATATTTATTGAGGTCGGATTCGTAGGCGGAGACGGTGGCGTTGGCGAGTCCCCGTTCGATGCCGATATGCACAAGGAACTGCTCCCGCAGTGTGCCGAATCCATCAACGCCCATAACGGCTCATATTACGCCATCGTTCTGTGCCGGCCTCAACGCCGTCCGAGACGTATCAGACATCCGACGTTTTCCGCCGCGCGAATGAGATTCCTTGGCCCATCGGCAATGGCCTCGTTCAATGGCATGGCACCGGGAACAATGCCGAACACCGCATCGATGCCCACGTCATAGAGTTGGTCGATGCCTTCGCCCACATGTCCGGCAAAAGCGACCACACCGATATGCGGATTACGCTCTCGCACCGCCTTGGCCACTCCCATCGGCGTTTTGCCGAATTTCGTCTGAAAGTCAATGCCGCCTTCGCCGGTGAAGCAGTAGTCGGCACCTTCGGCGCGCTCGACAAGACGGACCGTGGAAGAGACAATATCCACGCCGGCACGCATCGTGGACTGGGTGAAGGCGAGCAGTCCCGCGCCAAGACCGCCTGCGCCGCCGGCTCCGGGCGTATGGGCCACATCGATGCCCAGTTGATCCTTGATCACCGCCGCATAATGGGCAAGATTATTGTCGAGTTGGGTGACCATCTGCGGCGTCGCGCCCTTCTGCGGACCGAATACCGCCGAGGCTCCGGTCGGCCCCACCAACGGGTTGGTCACATCGGAGGCGATCAGGATGCGCGTGTGCGCGATACGTGGATCGACGCCCGACACATCCACGGTGACAAGCCGGTCAAGGAATCCGCCACCACGAGGAATGGGATCGCCATGCGCGTCCAGAAAACGCACTCCCAGAGCTTCGGCCATGCCGGCTCCGCCATCATTGGTCGCCGACCCACCCACGCCGAGGATAATCGTGCGGGCCCCGTCATCCAGAGCATGCATCATAAGTTGGCCGGTTCCGTATGTGGTGGTGACAAGCGGGTTCCGGGTGCTTTCGGTAACGAACTGGATGCCGCTGGCAGCCGCCATCTCGATCACCGCGGTTTTGTCCTCATCTCCCGTGTTGCCAAGGATGCCATACTCCGCCGTCGTCTCGAACTGCAACGGATTCAGCACCTTTGCGCTGCGCATATGACCTTGGGTGGCGTCCACCAAGGAACGAACCGTGCCTTCACCGCCGTCGGCCATGGGCACCATCACATATTCGGCGTCCGGGAACACCCGCAGCAGTCCCGCGCGAATGGCCTCACCGGCCTGTTTTGCCGTCATGCACCCCTTGAAGGAATCCGGCGCGATCACAAATTTCATAGCGAATCCTTACCGCCACATATGCGAGAACCCCGCACAATGGCGGGGTTCTTACCAGATGTCGATAGACTCAGGCCTCAACCGGAGCGTTGACGTCCTCAGGCAGGGCGGCCTTGGCGGCGTCCACGATGGTCTTGAAGGTGTCCGGGTCGGAGACGGCGAGCTCGGCGAGAGCGCGACGATCCAGCTCGATGCCGGCGAGACGCAGGCCCTGGATGAAGCGGTTGTAGGTGATGCCCTCAGCGCGGACGGCAGCGTTGATGCGCTGGATCCACAGCTTGCGGAAATCGCCTTTGCGAGCCTTACGGTCGCGGAAGTTGTAGTTAAAGGAGTGCAGCAGCTGTTCCTTAGCCTTGCGGTACAGGCGGGAGCGCTGGCCGCGGTAGCCGGAAGCCCTCTCGAGAACAACGCGACGCTTCTTGTGGGCGTTCACTGCGCGCTTGACACGTGCCATAATCTATTCCTCAGCTTTCTAAAGTCTTGTTTGTTCCTGTAAGCCCTAAGCTCACTTCTGCAGCAGCTGGTGCAGCTTCTTGGCCTGGCCACCGCGCAGCACGGCATCGGCGGACAGAGCGCGACGCTTGCGAGCGGACTTGTGCTCGAGGTTGTGGCGCATGGCGGAACCGGCCTGCATCACCTTGCCGGAGCCGGTGATACGAGCGCGCTTGGAAGCGGCGGAATTAGTTTTCATCTTCGGCATTGCTGCCCTCCTTGCTGGTTTGCTTCTTGTCGGAAGTCTTCTGAGAAATCGCGGTCTTCGCATCGGCCGCGGCCTGAGCCTGCGACTCCTGCTTGGCCGCTAGGCGAGCCGCCTGACGAGCCTGACGCTCGGCGCGGGACTCGGCGCCACGACGGCGCTGCTCGGACTGGGTATGCACCTTCTTGCCCTTCGGCGCGAGGGTCATGATGATGTTGCGACCCTCCTGCTTCGGCTTGGACTCAACGGTGCCGAATTCCTCGACATCGTCGGCCAGACGCTGCAGCAGCTCCACACCACCGATCGGGCGGGAGATCTCACGACCGCGCAACATGATGGTGACTTTGACCTTGTCGCCTCCGTTGAGGAAGCGGGTCACATGGCCCTTCTTCACGTCGAAATCGTGGTCGTCGATCTTCAGGCGGAAACGAATCTCCTTGATTTCCGCGGTGCTCTGGTTACGACGAGCTTCACGAGCCTTGATCTTCTCGTTGTACTTGAACTTGCCGTAATCGATGAGCTTGGCGACCGGAGGCTTCGCGTTCGGGGCCACCTCGACGAGATCGAGGTTTGCCTCCTTGGCCAGGTTCAGCGCGACGGTGGTCGCGATGACGCCCACCTGCTCGCCCTTCGGGCCGATCAGGCGTACCTGCGGGACGCGAATCTCGTCGTTAATGCGTGGTTCGTCGCTGATGATGACTCCAATCCTCTGCTTCAATTCCTTGGGCAGGGCTCCTTGATGAAATGCAATCAACGCTCGATGGTTCATGGCAAGCCGGAACATACGCATTCACGCACATGCACGCAGACATATCGTCATTCCTGATTGTGCTCATTCATCTGGCACAATCGCTAGGCTGTTTGCCTTGAACCCGAGGCCTTGAAAAGCTTCCAGGTGGGGGTGCCCCGCTTTCTTGATTTCTCAAGCCAAATGGAAAGTCTACCATATGCCCGGACATTGACGGGCCGTGTGTCGGGTTCCCTACTGCACGGCGCGCAGCAGGCCGCCAATACCCTCATCTTTCAGAATCTGACGATACGGGCCGGCTTCCTCGGCGATGATTTGATCAATGGCATGCATGCCCAGCACTTCGACCGGCGCTTTGTCGTCTGTGAGAATGGTCGACGATGAGTCCGGTTCGCTCGTAAGTGGTCTCACGCAGGTTGAGTGCCTTGGAGGCCTACTGCATGGAGTTCTCTTCGGAGCCGGAACCCGGCTTCTTGGCGAACAGTTCGCGGTTCGTGGTATTCGGCACGTCGGCCGTCAGCATGTTCCCATTGCCGAATTTTCTTCCCCGCAGGCCGCGCAACGGCTACAGTAGTCGGATATGAGTAAGGTATGCGTGATTTTCGGAGCCGGAGAATACTATGCCGGAACTCCCGTGGTGCCGGATGGCGCGTATGTGGTAGCGGCCGATGGCGGACTGGATCATACACGCGAGCTGGGCATCGTCCCCGATGTGATGGTGGGCGATTTCGACTCATTGGAAGGACGCCCGCCCCGCACCGACGTACGCACGATTACGCTGCCCTCGCTGAAGGATGACCCGGACATGCTCTCCGCCTTGAAAGTCGGCTGGGCGGCGGGCTGCCGCGAATTCCATGTCTATGGAGGTCTGGGCGGACGCATTGACCATACGATTTCCGGCATTCAGCTCATGACCTTGCTGGCTGGGCACGGGGCAAGCGGATATCTGTATGGCGACGGACTGATAGTCACAGCAATCACGGATGGCAAGCTCTCCTTCCCCGCGCACCCGGTACCCGAGGACGGACGAATGGTGTCGGCGTTCTCCCACTCCGATGTTTCACTTGGCGTGAACGAACCAGGATTGAAATACGAACTCAAAGACAGCACGCTGACCAACACGATGGTGCAAGGCGTCAGCAATGAGTTCCGCGACGGCATAGATGCCGCCATCAGCGTGGAACATGGTACCTTGATCGTCACCTTCCCCATCGAAGTGGCATTGCCGCAGGTAAGCCGTTTCCATGAATTCAGTGGCGGCATCGGCAACTTGGACACTGAAGTGTCCAAGTTGTTGGTTCGCTGACCGGACGTGAGCCCCAGCTTCCGTGGATTCACGCCGTCGGCCCAATACGGGAAACCGCATATCGGTTGCCGGCGATCCACAATGTGAGCGCTCACAAAAAATACGACGTTTTTGCTCAAAACGCACGCTCAGACATTGCCATGTGTACAGAGTCGGCATTACAGTAGCAACTGTTGGTAAACAATGGCCCGGTGTGCCAGAGCGCACCACGGGCACCCTACAAGGGAGAATTACATGACAGTTAAGATTGGTATCAACGGCTTCGGTCGCATTGGTCGTCTCGCCTTCCGTCGCATTTTCGAGCTGCAGGCTCGCGGCGGTCAGGCTGGTGACATCGAGGTTGCCGCCATCAACGATCTGACCACCCCGGCTACCCTGGCTTACCTGCTGAAGTACGACAGCACCCACGGCACCTTCCGTCATGACGACGGCACCCCGGTTGACGTCAAGGCCACTGAGGACTCCATCATCGTTGACGGCAAGGAGTACAAGGTCTACGCCGAGAAGGACGCCAACAACATCCCGTGGGTCAAGAACGACGGTGTTGAGTACGTGCTCGAGTGCACCGGCTTCTACACCTCCGCTGAGAAGTCCCAGGCTCACATCAACGCTGGCGCCAAGAAGGTCCTGATCTCCGCCCCGGCCAAGGATGACACCACCCCGACCGTCGTGTTCGGCGTGAACCACGACATCCTCAAGGCTTCCGACGTGATCGTCTCCGCCGGCTCCTGCACCACCAACTCCATGGCCGCCATGGTCAAGCTGCTGGACGAGAAGTTCGGCATCAAGGCCGGCTTCATGACCACCATCCACGCCTACACCGGCACCCAGATGCTGCTCGATGGCCCGCGTGGCACCAAGACCGGCCGCAACCTGCGCGCCGCCGCCATCAACACCATCGCCCACTCCACCGGCGCCGCCAAGGCCATCGGCAAGGTCGTTCCGTCCGTGAACGGCAAGCTGCAGGGCCACGCCCAGCGCGTCCAGGTTCCGGACGGCTCCGTCACCGAGCTGACCACCGTTCTGAACACCGAGACCACCGCCGACGAGATCAACGAAGCCTTCAAGGCCGCCTTCTCCGACACCGACTACTACGGCTACAACGATGAGGGCATCGTTTCCTCCGACATCCTCGGCGACACCCACGGTGGCGTGTTCGACCCGACCCAGACCGACGTCAACACCATTGACGGCGTGACCCTGGCTCGCACCGTGTCCTTCTACGACAACGAGTACGGCTTCACCTCCAACATGATCCGTACCCTGCTGTACTTCGCTGAGATCTCCGAGTGAACCACTGCGGTCTAGGCCGCTACGGTTCGTTTGAGAACTAAGCTGTGAGACCCCCGCCTTGTGCGGGGGTCTCTTCGTAGTAGAACGGTAATCATGGCAAAGAAGAAGCACGATAAAGGCGCAGGATCCACTCCGGCGACCGTCCAGCTGGAAAAAGCGGGCGTCGAATTCCACGTCTATGAATATGAGCATTCCAACGATCACATGGACGATGGCTACGGCGTGGAAGCGGCCACCAAGCTCGGTTTCGACGAACACCAGGTGTTCAAGACGCTTATGGCGGACACCGGCTCGGAGCGTGTGGTGGGCGTGGTGCCGGTCAGCGGGCATATGGATTTGAAGGCTCTGGCCGCGGCAGCGGGCGCCAAGAAGGCCTCGATGGCCGACCCCAAAGTGGCTATGCGCGAATCCGGCTATGTGGTCGGCGGCATTTCGCCTTTGGGCCAGAAGACGCATCATAAAACCGTATTAGACGAAAGCGCATTGCAATTCGACCAGATTCTGGTCTCCGGCGGCAAGCGCGGCCTGTCCGTAGGCGTCAATCCGCAGGACCTGCTCAAGGTGTTGGACGCCGTCGCCGCGCCAATCGGCACGTGGTGACTTTGTCTTGGCTCCCCTCGCAGAGGGGAGCCAAGGATGACTATTTCTTCCGGCGCAGCTCGGCAGGCAGCACGAAGTGCATGTTTTCCTTGATGGTTTCCACCGATTTCATGCCGGTGAAACCCTGATTGCGCAAAGTATCAATTACACCGGAAACCAACTCATCCGGCACGGAGGCGCCCGAGGAAATGCCCACGGATTCCACGCCCTCAAACCATGACGGATCAAGCTCGTTGGCATCATCCACGCGGTAGGCCTTGCCTCGCTCGCCCAAGCCCTCCTGAGCCACTTCCATCAGACGTACGGAGTTCGAAGAGTTGGCCGATCCGACAATCACCACACAATCGGACTGCTGGGCCACCAACTTCACCGCCGCCTGACGATTCGACGTAGCATAGCAAATATCAGAGCTCGGAGGCTCCTCAATCCACGGAAAACGAGCCTTCAACGCAGCAATGGTGCCGGCCGTTTCATCCACGCTCAATGTCGTCTGCGAAAGCAACACCAACTTGGTGTCGGGTGCAAAATCCAGCGAATCGACATCCGATTCATGCTCAATCAGATGCACATGCTCGGGGCTCTCCCCCACTACGCCAACCGCCTCATCGTGCCCTTTATGCCCGATGTAGACAATCTCATACCCCTCGCGCACAAAACGCAACACTTCACGATGCACCTTGCCTACCAGCGGGCAAGTAGCGTCCACCACGTGCATACCACGGCGCTGAGCCTCCGACTTCACCACCGGAGATACGCCATGAGCGGAAAACACCACCGGAATGCCAGCCGCAGCGGCCGCATCCGGAATCTCGCTCAACTCTTGGACGAATACCGCACCCTGGCCTGCCAAATCCTCGACCACATGCTTGTTATGCACGATTTGCCTACGCACATACACCGGTGGCAGACCATCCTCACGGTGGAGCTTCCCAGACGATTCCGCAGCCTTAAGAATCGTTTGCACGGTGAGAATCGCACGATCCACACCAGCGCAAAACCCGCGCGGGTCGGCGAGCACCACACTTTTGGTCATCGGAACCTCCTGAATGTCAACACTGTTCTCCAGTGTAAAGCAGGGACTACAGGAGGTTACTGCCAACCTCCTGTGTCAGAGCCCGTGCTCCGCCATCTTTTCAAAGAATCCCCGCGTTTTTCGCGTACGATGTGACACTCGCCACGTTCACCACCCGCAATGCTCTTTCCTGATACACGTGCCGACTCCATAGCCGCCGCCAATCCCGCTTCGACAGCGGAAACGCGCTAGACTGAGGCCAGCGATAGCAGGAGCTACCGAACCATCCATCCTCACTACGGGAGTGATTCCATGACGAGCAAAACGCCACGCACCGGCAACCAGTATTCGATTCACCACGGCGACTACTCCGCTGTGATTTGCGAGCTAGGCGCGAAAATCCGCCGGTTCGACTTCAACGGCAAGGAAATCTTCTGTCCATTCGGGGTCAACGATCTGACCCCGACCTGCAACGGATACGTGCTGGCCCCTTGGCCAAACCGTATTGAAAACGGTGAATACGATTTCAATGGCAAGCACTACTGCGCTCCGGTCAACGAATATCACCCGGCTCCGCGCAACAACGCGAACCATGGATACGCCTACCACTACATGTGGAAGCTCGAATCGCTCACCGACAGCGCCGTGACGCTTTCACTGCGCTTCCCCAACCTGGACGGATACCCGTTCGATGTGACCGTGACCGTGACCTACGAATTGGGCGAAAATGGCATGACCGTGACCATCAATGCCCGCAATGATGGCGACGAGCCGGCACCTTGGGCTCTTGGCCTGCACCCGTGGCTTGCCAACGGCGAGCAGGGCGCGACTTCCGCCGAACGCGATGCCGACTCCGCCGCCTGCCATCTGCAGATCAAGGCCGCCAGTCATGTGACGGTGAACGAGGCGCTGATTCCCACCGGCACTGAACCTGTTGCCGGCATCTACGATCTGAACGATGGTCCGACGCTCGAAGGCCGCGCTTTCGATGACGCCTGGGTTGATGTGGAGCGCGCCGCCGATGGCACGACCACTACCACGTTCACCCGTCCTGATGGTATCGAAGTGAAGCTGATCGGCGACGAAACCATCAATGCCTGGCAGTGCTACACCGCCACGGGAGCTCCATTTGCCGAGCATCCGTACGGCATCGCCGTCGAACCGATGACCGCCCCGGCCAACGCCTTCCGCACCGGCAACCATCTGGTGACACTCGCACCCGATAGTGATTACACCACTGTGGTGCGTTATGAAGTAGCCCAGAAGTAATCCAGAAATAGCCCTATGAATTGGCTCTCCTCATTGAGGAGAGCCAATTTTGTTATCTATATACGCCGCGTCCCAACGCTGATGCGGTACGATTGCGAGCGGTAACAATACGCTTTCACAAAGGAGTGTGCACTATGGCTTTGAAGCCTCGCACCGGTAACCAATACGCCATCTCATCCGGCGAATGGAGTGCCGTTGTCACTGAGCTGGGCGCCAGCTTGCGCGAACTGAAATGGCGCGGCGAAGACATCATCGTCCCCTTCGACCCGGACAAGGTGATTCCCTGCTGCAACGGATGTGTGCTGGCACCGTACCCGAACCGCGTGACCAACGGTCAGTACTCCTTCGACGGTGAAGACTATCAGATGCCGATCGACGAATTTGACCGTCAATCCTCCCTGCACGGCTATGCCTACCGTTATATGTGGGAGCTTGAGGACCTGCAGGAATCGCATGTGACGCTCTCATGGCGCTCCCCCGACATCGCCGGATATCCGTTCGACATCACCATCACCGCCACCTACGCGTTGGACGAGAACGGCCTTACGGAGACCTTCACCGCGCACAACAACGACGCCGTGAAGGCACCGTGGGCGTTCGGCATTCACCCGTGGCTTGCCAACGGCAAGCATGCCACTGGCCCGGCCATCACCGCCGACAACGAGCCATGCCGCCTCGAGCTGCATTGCGACACTCACGTGACTGTTGACGAGCATCTGCTGCCCACTGGCGAAGAGCCGGTCTCCGGCATCTTCGATCTGCGCAGCAACCCCACCCTTGAGGGGCGCGGCTTCGATGACGCCTGGACCGACATCACCAACCGCAGTGCTGACGGCAGCACCTCTGCCGTATTCACCCGCCCCGATGGCATCAAGGTCACTCTGACCGGCGACAAGACCATCAATTCCTGGCAGGTCTGCACCGGCAACGAGATTGGCGAGAAAGTCCGTCAGCCCGGTGTGGCCGTCGAACCGATGACTGCCTACGCCGATGCATTCCGTACCGGCAAGGATCTGGTCGTGCTCGAACCAGGCGCTGATTACACCACTGTGGTCACGTTCCAGGCCGAGCAGCTCTGAACCAATCAGCCGAATGTGCGCCATATGGGCGCGCGGTTTGAGAACGTCGCGCTCATGTGGCATAATTCCGAAGGCTTAATTTTTTACTGCAGCAAAGGAGTCCATCATGGGCATGCGCGGACGTAAGCGCAAGGATCGTCGTAAGAAGGCCGCCAACCACGGCAAGCGTCCAAACGCCTGATTCTTCGCGTTTGATATAAACGCAAAAGGCCCGTCTGAGCAATCAGACGGGCCTTTTCATATATATCTCTCACATCATTTGTCCTCGCCGCAGCAATGGTCGAGCGTGGCTTTCAGACGGGCCATGAGGCATTCAGGAGCCACATCCGGCCGCAAGTAGGCGCGCATCGCGGCAATCAGAGCCTGTTCGCGCGCATCGCAACACGTGCTGGGGTCAAAACAGTCACCCTCGGCCACGATATGCACGTCAGCCGATGCCGTTCCAGTCTCATCATCACGATGATGTACTGCAGTAATGTGTACTTCCGTCTGGCTGACCGTGCCATCGGACGAAGTACGGGTTATGGAGATGTGACGGGTATGCTCTGTCGGCTGGTCGTTCATCGCATCTCATTTCCCTGAGGCTTACGAGACTGTCGAAGCATGCGAGCGCGTGCTACCGTATCCGTGATGGTTTGCGCGGCGTCATCGCTGTCAACAGTATGTTCACTAGTTCCATTATGGACGTGTTCCACGGTTTGACCAACGTTTTCGCCCAACTTCGCTGATGGTGAATCGGTAATGTATCCGCGATCCTTGGCATATGAGGCAAGTTCCCGTTTCAGTTGAGTACGTGCACGGTTCAACCGGCTCATCACCGTGCCTATTTTCACCCCTTGCTCGTCAGCCACCTGCTGATAGGACTTGCCGTCGATGGCGGCATCGATGAACACTTGCCGACGTTCTGGAGACAATTTGGCGAGCGCAGCCATAATCTCTTCCGGAGCAAAGGCATCCAGATATTCCTGTTCGGCAGATTTCAACCCATCTGAAGTATGTTCGGAAGCATCGTAGATGTCCCAGTCATCATATTCGCCGGTCGAATCGTTGGCGCGTTGCGGACGTCGTTTGGCCTTGGCGTACTGGTTGAAATACGCGTTTCGTTCGATGGTCGTCATCCATGCCTCGAAGTTCGATCCAGGCTGGAAGGAATCAAACGCCTTGAACCCGCGCTCGAACGTATCCTGCACCAGATCCTGCGCATCGTCGGGGTTGTTGGTCAGCCTCATGGCCTGACGATAGAGCGTGTTGACGGCGGGCATGGCGAGCTGCTCGAAACGAGCGCGCTTAGCCGCCATGGATTCCCCGGCTTCGGCCGGCATCCCGGTATGCACTGTTGCTTCGCTTGTCGTCACAATTCTCCATTCTAGCCAAATCTTGTGCCCATATCGTGGCTGATGACATGTGAGCCACGCCACGGCATGACCGCCCTGTAGAATGGCTAATCGGCTAGGAATAGGGAGAAAAAGATTTATGGCTTTGACTTTGGCTGCGGCCGCCGAATTGCTCGACCGACATCATCTGCTCCGCGAAATCATCCAAGGCGATTGCTGGACCGACGATGCAGCGGATCTCGCCGGCGCCGACGAGCCGTTCACCGCCATTACCTATGACACGCGCAAGGTCGTTCCCGGCACGCTCCTGTGCTGCAAGGGTCGGTTCAAGGCTGAATACCTGACCGATATCGACACCACCGGACTCGCCGCGTATGTGGCGGAAACCGAATACTCCGCCGTCACCCGCACCCCTGGTCTAATCGTCAATGACGCACGCAAGGCCATGAGCCTGCTGTCCGCTGAGTTCTATGGCCGCCCGCAGGATGAGCTGACCGTCATCGGTATCACCGGCACCAAGGGCAAGACAACCACCGCCTATTTTGTGCAGGCCGTGCTCAACGCCTATTCCGGCGGCAGGGCCGCACTGTTCTCTTCGGTGGACAATTGCTTGGACGGCCACACATATGCAGAATCCGACCTGACCACGCCCGAGTCGATGGACGCTTTCCGCATGATGCGCGAAGCCGCGAATAACGGCATGCGGTATCTGGTGATGGAAGTCTCCTCCCAGGCATACAAAGTGGAGCGCGTGTATGGCCTGACGTTCGATGCTGGGGCATTCCTCAATATTTCCCCTGACCACATCAGCGCCATCGAACACCCCACATTCGAGGATTATCTGTATTGCAAGCGGCAGATCACACACAATTGCCGCACACTGGTGCTCGGCGCCGACTGCGATCATGCCGATTTGATTCGGCAGGATGCTCAAGCCTCGAATGTACCGGTCACCACTTTTGCGCTGCATGCTGCGGACGGGCACGGCACGCATGCCGATTTCGTCGCGCTGCCGGATGCATCCTCAGGCTACCTGTTCCAGGAGCAGGGCAAGGCTATTGGCGATTTCTCGCTGGAACTGGAAGGCGAGTTCAATGCCGCCAACGCCGCTGCCGCCATTGCTTTGTCACGTGCAGTCGGCGTACCAGCTGGCTCAGAGGCTTTCCGCGCTCTGGAACATGTGCATATTCCCGGGCGTATGGAACATTATGAATCCGGCAATATGGTGGCGTACGTAGATTATGCGCACAACTATGTGAGCACGAAGACCCTGGCCGAGTTCGTGACACATAAATACGCGGATCGCAATCCGCGTGTCGTCGTGGTCACTGGCTCCGTGGGAGATAAAGCCGTGGACCGCCGTGAAGGCATCATCAAGGGTGCGCAGGATTATGCGGATCGCATTATTCTGACTGCGGAAGACACAGTGCACGAGCGCATGATCGATATTCTTCATGAGATGCAGGGTTATATCACCAATCCTCGAGTCGTCTCGGATATCGAGCTCGATCGTGCGAAGGCCATCGAAAAAGCAGTCGAGGATGCGCACGCCCATGCGGACAGGCTGACCATTCTGCTGGTCATCGGCAAGGGTGAAGAACGTTGGATCAAGGTCGATGGCAAGCACGCGCCTTACGAGGGCGATGACCATGTGGTCAAGCGCCTGTTCGGACTGTTGAACGACTGATCAGCCAGCCATCTGAACCCGCAATCGGAATAAGAAAAGCAAGAGGATAAGGAGCAATCATTGATTACGCTGGAACACGTCACGTTGCCGACCATGGAACAGGCCGCGGCAGAGGCAGGCATCGTACTGCCGATTGAGCAGACGGAAGCCTGGGGCCGCTATCAAGCCAAGGTGCCGGGACGTCGCCCGTGGGGCGCGTACCTTATTCGCCGCGACGGCGATTTGGTGGCGGTCATCTCCCTGATCGATTACGAGACCCACGGCTACCACTACCTGCGTTCGCTGCATGGTCCGGTGTGGAAGACCAAGCCCACCCAGGATGAGGAGCGCGAGGTCATCGACGCGATGGTCAAGGCCGTGCGCTCCCACGACCGCAAGGTGGTGTTTCTGCGCGTGGATACATGGTTCGATGAAGGCTACTACCGCGTGCTGTCCACGGTACCGTATGACCAGACCGTGATCGTTGACCTGACCGGCGGCGACGACAAGATTCTTGAGCGCATGGTGGCGCGTGGCCGTCAGAACGTGCGCAAGGCCCTGCGCGAAAGCCCGGCCACATGCGCCGACGAAACCGAGCAGGCTTCCAAATCGTTCGACGAGTATTACGGCGTGATGGTCGACACCGGCAAGCGCGACGGCTTTGCCCCGGCTCCGAAGCAGGACTATGAGGATATGATTCAGGAGCTCGGTCCTGAGCACTGCCGCCTGTTCGTCAGCCGTATCGACGGCAAGGTGGTCAACTGGTGCCTGATTACCTTGAACGACAATCGCGCCGTCTACTACTACGGCTGCATGAGCACCGCCGTGCGCCGCCTGCGCGTGCCGGACAAGATGTTCTATCACATCTTCTGCACACTGGGCGCGCAGGGCGTGGAAAGCCTTGACATGATGGGCATCGGCTCTGACTTCGCACCGTCCTTGAAGGGACTGAACCAGTTCAAGACCAAGTTCGCCCGGGAGATTACTCCGGTGGCGGCAGGCCATGACATTCCGGTCAAGCGCGGTTTCTACAGCCTGCTGCGCTTCATTCAGAAGCTGCGTAAGGGCTCAAACGCGGACAAGCACTAAGCTCGCTTCCCCCTGATGACGAGCTATCGTCATCCAGAAAACATTCAGCACAGCTCCAGCTTCTAGGTGGGCAGATTCTAATCGTTCTGCCACGTGAGCGTCGCACAATAACCAATGATTATCAATACATCGACGCATAGAGTCTGGAGTTATGCTTACTGTCGCCAGAACGACATTTCGTGATATTGAAAAAGAAGCCGCTGGTTGCGATATCACGCTGCCCATTGAAGACTATCTCGACATGATTGGCGCATTGGGCGCGGAACACTGCCGCGTATTCGCCGCGCGCATCGATGGACAAGGGTGGCCTGGTCCATCGTTACGGTGGAAGGCTCGTATGCGGTGCGTTATTATGCCGCCATGCGTATTCATGTGACCGATCGACTGCTGTATGCCGAATGCTGCATGCTGGGCTCGCAGGGTATCACCGATTACGATTTGATGGGTATCGGTTCTGACTTCGCGCCATCGCTCAAGGGTCTGAACGCATTCAAGACCAAGTTCACCGAGACGATCACACCGGTGGCCCCGACCCGTGACGTGCCGCTCAAGAAGATCTTCTACAAGACATTGCAGGCCGTGCAAGGTGTGCGCCGAGCGTTCCGCCAATAAACCCGGGAGCGGCTTATTTGTCCAGCTTCTGGCTCACTACAGCGGTGACGCCATCGGCTCGCATCGTCACGCCGTACAGCGCATCGGCGATTGACATCGTGCGCTGCTGATGCGTGATGATGATGAGCTGGGCATGAGCACGCAACTCGTTGAACGCGTCGATGAGACGGGTCAGGTTCACGTCGTCCAGCGCAGCCTCGACCTCATCCATCACATAGAACGGGCTTGGGCGCGCGGTGAAAATCGCGAACAACAGAGCCAATGCGGTCAGCGAGCGCTCGCCACCGGAGAGCAGGCTCAGCTGTTTGACGCGCTTGCCTGCCGGGCTGGCCTCGACCAGCACGCCCGTGGTGAGCAGATCCTCTGGATTCTCCAGACGCAACCGTCCTGTGCCACCCGGGAATAGTGTGGCGAACATCTTCTCAAAAGCTTCGGCGGTATCGTCAAACGCGGACTTGAACACCTCGACCATGGTGGAGTCAAGATCCTTGATGAGCTGCATGAGATCATCACGAGACTTGACCACATCGTTGCGCTGGTCGTTGAGGTACTTGTTGCGTTCTTCCAGCGCCTCGAACTCCTCGGTTGCCAGCGGGTTGATCTTGCCAAGCGCAGCCAAGCCGCGGCGGGCCTTGTCGAGTCGCTTCTGCTGTTCCTGGCGGTTGTATGGCACGGTCTGGAAGCGGCTGGGGGCCGTAACGCTGTCCGCTGCGGCGTCGGGGGCATCGGTTACCGCATCGTCGGCATTGCCGTCGCTCTCGCCATCCATATGCTCCAATGGCACAGGATTGCCATCATCGTCAAGTACCGGGACCGGCTGATCGGGGCCATACTCACGTACCAGTTCCTCCAGGGTGAGGCCAAGCTCATCAGACACTTTCTGCATGAGCTGACCGGCTTCGGCGGCCAGACGCTCACGATTCACGTCCAAGGCGTGTTCGCGGCCCGTCAGATCGGTGACCTTCGGCTCAATCTCATTGCGCTGGGCGCGCAAGGTTTTGAGCTCATCGTCATGACTGGATGCCGCTTCCTGCAGCTTGTCCCGCTCAGCGGCGACGCCCTGCAGCGTGCGTTCCACCATGGCGGCCACCTCGCGCGCATCATCAGCCACATCTTGCAGATGGGCGGCCTGATTACGCCGACGCTCGTTCAACGATTCGATACGGGCGCGACGTTCAACGGCTTCCTTGGCATTATCGCGCAACAGCCCGGCCTGTCGGGTCAGGGACTCCCCCTTGCGACTGGCTTCAGTCCATGCAATCTTCGCGGCGACCTCATGCTCACGGGTCAGGTTCAAGTCACGTTCCAGTGTGCGCTCACGTTCGTCAAGCTCATCGAAATCGGCATGCTCGTCAGTGGATTGCTGCGCCGATTCCAAAGCGCGGTTGAGATCATCGAGCTTCAGCTGATGTTCGTTACGATTCTCTTGAGTGTCAGCAATTTTCTTGTCCAACTGTTCAAGCTGACGCGCGAACGACGCAACCCTATCCTCGGCGGATTTCAGCGACTTTTCCGCTTGCTGAGCCTTGAGTCGGACTTCCGTGCGCTTGGCGGATTCCTGATCGACCAGACGGGCGGCCTCGTCACGCTTGGATTTGGCCTCGCTCACCTGCTCAGCCAATTCATTGGCCTCGACACCAAGCTGCTTGACTTGGGCCAGCGCCTTGTCCCTGCGGGCGGCAAGCGACAGGTCGGACTGGGAAATCGATGATCCGCCGACTGCGGCCACACCGTGGGCAAAGGTCTCGCCATGCTTGGTGACGGCGCGTGGGGCCTTTCCGGAAGCGACGAGACGCTGCGCTTCATCAGCCGTCTCGGCTGCGGCCACATCCGCCCACACCAAGAAGCCGT
>OBYP01000943.1_pt1 | contig 18866 bp, 18 predicted proteins | sample 1501461 | NCBI WGS metagenome assembly OBYP01 (sample SAMEA2580201, study PRJEB22360) | human gut metagenome | biome: human gut; feature: human-associated habitat; material: faeces | place: Denmark | collected 2008/2010 | reverse complement strand
AGCACTTGACTTTTAATCAAGTTGTCCGGGGTTCGAATCCCCGCACGCTCATTGAAAAGAACCAGAACTCGTAAAAAGTTGGTTTATAGTTCGCTTGTAGAAGGGAGTAGCTAACGCTAAGGCGTTTACGGTGTCGTCAAGCCCGGCAGATTTTCTGCCCGTATCGTGATGAAATAGCAAGACTTTTACTGTACTGAATACAGTACGGTAGGGGTCTTTTTTAATTTCATAGGAAACTGTGTCTTATGAAATTAAAAACACTCTGTAAGAATACATAGGAAATATTTTTTTAGAATATGACCAGGAGAGGTTCTTTTCGGGTATAATGAAATCAGAGCATAAAAAGGAGAATATGCCTATGAAAACATTTTATCAACAGACAAAAAATGAAGTTCGGGAACAATTAAATGGTTCCTTAGAAGCGTTATCTGATCAGCAGGTAAAGCAGCATCAGCAGACTTATGGAATGAATGAACTGGTAGAGGGGAAAAAGAAGAGTACTATTCAGATCTTTTTGGAACAGTACAAAGATTTTCTTGTTATTATCTTGATTCTGGCGGCAATCATTTCCGGATTTCTGGGAGATTTGGAGAGTGCTGCGGTTATTTTGATCGTTATTACAATCAATGCTATTTTGGGAACAATACAGACTGTGAAGGCAGAGCAGTCTCTTGCCAGTTTAAAACAACTTTCTTCCCCGATGGCAAAGGTTCTTCGGAACGGATCGATCGAAAAAATTCCATCCAGAGAAGTGACAGTTGGTGATGAAGTGCTTCTGGAAACGGGAGATCAGATTCCGGCAGACGGAAGAATTCTTGAATGTGCAAGTCTTAAGATTGATGAGAGCGCTTTGACCGGAGAAAGTCTTCCGGTAGAAAAAGAGGAAACGGTACTTTCGGGGACAGTTCCTTTAGGAGATCAAAAAAATATGGTCTTTTCAGGAAGTTTTGTTTCTTATGGAAGAGGATCTTTCCTTGTAACTTCAGTAGGAATGGAAACAGAAGTTGGGAAGATTGCATCATTGTTAAAAAGTACATCGGAAAAGAAGACACCGCTTCAGGTTAATTTAGATCAGTTTGGACAGAAACTCTCCATTATTATTATGGCGTTCTGTGTGCTTTTATTCGGAATTAATGTGTGGCAGGGAAAACCGATGGGAGATGCGTTTATGTTCGCTGTTGCCCTGGCGGTAGCGGCGATTCCGGAAGCGTTAAGTTCGATTGTAACGATTGTTCTTTCTTTTGGTACCAGAAAGATGGCAAAAGAAGGCGCAATTATCCGAAAATTGCAGGCAGTAGAAGGTCTTGGAAGTGTCTCTGTCATCTGTTCAGATAAAACAGGAACTCTGACACAAAATAAGATGACGGTTGAGCATTATTATATAAATGGCGATTGTAAAACGGCAGAGGAATTAAATCTGGAAGATTTTATGACAAAACGTCTGCTTAGAGCGAGTATTTTATGTTCTGATGCCACAGTAGAGGATGGAAAAGAAATCGGAGATCCGACAGAAACTGCTTTGATTGCTCTTGGAAACCGATTAAATGTAGATGCCGGTACTGTTAGAAGCACACATCCGAGAATCTCTGAAGTTCCTTTTGACAGTGACCGAAAATTAATGTCAACACTCCATGATCTGGATGGAGAACGAATCATGGTTACGAAAGGTGCTGTCGATGTTCTGATGGATCGGATTTCTATGGTAGCCATTGACGGAACAGAAACAAAGATCACTCAGGAGTGGAGAGACAAGATTAGCGAACAAAATCAGCAATTTTCGAGAAACGGGCTCAGAGTTCTGGCATTTGCTTATCGCAAAATGGATGGAGTAGAGGAAATTTCTTCAGAAGATGAAAAAGATTTTATTTTCCTTGGATTAATTTCTATGATGGATCCGCCGAGAGAAGAGTCCAGAATGGCTGTTTTGGAATGTATTAAAGCGGGAATGAAACCGATTATGATTACCGGTGACCATAAGGTTACGGCGGCCGCTATTGCAAAGAAAATCGGAATTTTGAAAGAGGAATCAGAAGCCTGTGAAGGAATGGCGATTGATTCTTTATCAGATGAAGAGTTGAAAGACTTTGTAGAAGGAATCTCTGTTTATGCCAGAGTATCTCCGGAACATAAAATCAGAATTGTCCGTGCGTGGCAGGAAAAAGGAAATATTGTTGCGATGACCGGAGACGGTGTGAATGATGCACCGGCACTGAAACAGGCGGATATTGGTGTGGCTATGGGAATTACCGGAACAGAAGTATCAAAAGATGCATCTTCGATGGTATTAACAGATGATAATTTTGCAACGATTATTAAGGCTGTGGAAAACGGAAGAAATGTTTATGAAAATATTAAACATTCTATACAATTTTTGCTGTCCGGAAACTTTGGAGGAATTCTTGCGGTATTGTATGCGTCAATTCGCGGATTGGCTGTACCGTTTGCTCCGGTACATCTGTTGTTTATTAATCTTCTGACAGACAGTCTCCCGGCAATCGCTTTAGGTTTAGAACCTCATACGAAAAAGGTTATGGAGAGAAAACCACGTCCGATGAATGAATCCATTCTCACAAAGGATTTTCTGATGCGAATCGGTACAGAGGGACTGATCATTGCAGTTATAACAATGATTGCTTATACCTTGGGAATGAAGTGGGACGGTGTTCTTCTGGCACAGACTATGGCATTTTCAACTTTATGTCTGTCAAGACTGGTTCATGGGTATAACAGCAAATCAAATTCGCCGGTAATCTTTACCCATCGGTTTTTCAATAATAAGTACCTTGCGGGTGCCTTTTTACTGGGAGTCTGTCTCATTACTGCGGTTATTATGATGCCGGGACTTCAGACAGTATTTAAAGTACAGACGCTGCAAATCAATCAGCTGCTGACAGTTTACGGACTTGCGATTTTAAATCTTCCGGTGATTCAGTGTCTTAAATGGTTTATGTCAAGAAACCAAAAAAATGAAAATTAAAAAATTACTGTAAATTAAAAAAATCCTGTTTTGTTTTATGGAAAGAGATACTTTCAAGATATCAAAACAGGATTTTTTATATTATCTGTGGGTTAATCATGGCTTTTTTATTTGCAAGAAATGGCTTCAAAGATTTTTTGATCTCATCAATTTCATCATCGTTGTGTACGGTCAGTGTCAGGGGTTTGGTGAGATCAAGACTAAAGATTCCCATAATAGATTTAGCGTTGACGATATATCGTCCGGATGACAAATCAATTTCAGAATGAAAATGGGCGATAATATTAGCGAAATCATTGACTTCTGTAATTGAGTCCAGCGAAATTTTGAACGTTGTTTCCAATTTTTAATCCTCCTTCATATTTTCTTAGTTCATCCTACAATTTTTTGGTGGGAAAGTCAAATAATTCGGAAAATATCATCAAAAAAATGGATGAAATTGAAGATTTATGATAAAATAGGAAAACGGAGGAAAACGATATGACGGAAAAGCAAAAAATGCTTATGGGAATTTTATATAACGCAGATGATTCGATGTTAATTGAAGAGAGAAACCATGCAAAATCTTTGACGTATGAATACAATCATACCCATCCCGATGAACGTGAAAAGAGAAAGAAAATTGCCGGAAAAATTTTTGGAAAACTCGGAGAAAGAGTACATTTTGAAACTCCTGTCCATGTAGATTACGGGTACCGAGTTGAAATAGGAGATGATTTTTTTTCAAATTATAATTTTACGATTTTGGATGGCGGTGGCGTTGTGATCGGAAATCGCGTTTATATCGGACCGAATGTTGGAATTTATACAGCAGAGCATCCGACGGATGTAAGGCGAAGAAGTAAGGGATACGAATGGGCACTTCCGGTAGTGATCGGAGATGATGTGTGGATTGGCGCAGATGTAACGATTTTACCGGGGGTCAGTATTGGAGCCGGCGCAGTGATTGGCGGAGGAAGCGTTGTGACAAAAGATATTCCTGCTGATGTTATTGCAGTCGGGAATCCGTGCAAAGTAGTAAAAGATGCAGAGAAAGGAGACCGATATGGGCTTATTGACAAGAAAGACGGATCACCATCCGTTTAGTAAAGATATTGATGATCTGCTGGATGGTATGGGAGATCAGAAGAATGATATAAAAGAAGGAACCTATGAGGAATCGTTAAAAAAGATTGAAGAAAAGATCAAAGCTTTAGGCATTTTGGACGAAGAAGAAAAATAGAGTGAAGCAGGACAGAAATTTAAAAGCTGTCCTGCTTTTTTGTAATGGTGGCTAAATGTTGAAAATGCAATTGTAAACCCTTAATAAAAATAGGTTGACAATTTAAAAGGGTCTGATTATAATAGGAAAATGAATATTAAATTAGTATCACAAACAGGAGGCATAAAATGAGAGGACAAACAATAAAAATTCAGAATATTACGATGATTGGTCTTATGGCAGCTTTGATCTGTATTTTGGGACCGTTGTCTGTAACACTTCCGTTTACACCGATTCCGATTTCTTTTACGAATCTGGCAATTTATTTTGTAATTATGGTGGCAGGATGGAAAAAAGGAACGATAAGCTATCTTGTATATCTTTTGATTGGGGCGGTAGGAATTCCGGTATTTTCAGGATTTGGTGCAGGATTGGCAAAAATTGCAGGACCGACCGGAGGCTATCTGGCAGGTTTTATTTTTCTTGCCCTGATTAGCGGATTTTTTGTAGAAAAATTTCCTGATAATTATCTTATGATTGTTCTCGGAATGATTCTTGGAACGGCGGTAACCTATGCTTTCGGAACTCTGTGGCTGTGTGGACAGATGAATCTCACATTTGTGCAGGGGTTATATGCAGGGGTTATTCCTTATCTTCCGGGAGATGCGGTAAAGATTCTTATCGGAGTAGTGGCAGGACAATCCGTGAGAAAATCAGTTCGCCGGGCAGTTTTTCTTTAAAATCTAAGAACATAAAATCTAAGAACCCGGTTGACATTTGCCCCAAAAAAGCATAAACTAATCATAGCCAAATGCGGGGAACAGAATTAGTATCGGTTATCGAAACTGTCAGAGAGAAGCTGTCATCGGCTGAAAGCAGCTTTCAGATGGAGAGACCGGGAATGCATCTGGGAGCAGACGGGGCGAAAAACAGTAGTCTCGTACGTCGCCGGCGTTAACGGACTATGAGTGGAAGTCCTTTTTGTGTGACTTCTAACAAGAGTGGAACCGCGGATTACTTCGTCTCTTTTTGCAGGAGACGGAGTTTTTTTATTTCATATTTCGTAGGAAACTACAACCTATAAAATAGAAAAGCGGATATAAATGGAGGTTTAAAAGAAATGATGGGTTTTCGAAGGTTTGCTAGAGGCCAATATGACACAATAAAAATGAGAGACCCGGCTTTGAGGGAAAAACGGGAAGTGTTTCTTTATCCCTATGTAAAAGCATTGTATTGGCATCGAATTGCACATAAATTATATAAAAAGGGAAACTTTTATCTTGCGAGAAAAATTTCACAGAGAATGGCAAGAAAAACCGGAATTGAGATTCATCCGGGAGCTCAGATTGGAGAAGGTTTTTTTATTGACCATGGCCATGGAGTCGTGATCGGAGAGACGACGATCATTGGGAATAATGTTACGCTGTATCAGGGAGTTACTCTCGGAGGAACCGGAAATGAGACAGGAAAGCGTCATCCGACCATAGAAGACAATGTTATGATCAGTTCAGGGGCAAAAGTTCTTGGTTCTATTACCATCGGGGAAAATGCCAAGATCGGTGCCGGAAGTGTTGTGGTTTCAGACGTACCGCCGAATTCCACAGTGGTTGGAGTACCGGGAAAAGTTGTAAAACAAGATGGCGAGAGAGTCAATCGGATTCAGAGTATGGCTCTGGATCAAATGGATTTGCCGAATCCGTTCGATATGGATATTGAGAAACTGGCAAAAGAAAATGCAGAGCTTCGACAGGCAATGCAGACGTTTATCAAACATTATGAAAGATACGAAAAAGTGAGAAAGGAAATAAAAGAAAATGAAGATTTATAATACATTGACAAGAAAAAAAGAAGAATTTGTACCGGTACATCCAGGCAAAGTGGGAATGTATGTATGTGGACCAACGGTCTATAATTTTATTCATATTGGAAATGCAAGACCGATGATTATTTTTGATACTGTCCGTCGTTATTTTGAATACAAGGGATATGATGTAAATTATGTATCTAATTTTACGGATGTAGATGACAAGATTATAAAAAAGGCCAATGAGGAGGGTGTCAGTGCCACAGAAATCGCTGAGCGTTACATCATGGAATGTAAACAGGATATGGAAGGCTTAAATATTAAGCCGGCAACTCATCAGCCGAGAGCTACCGAAGAAATCGGCGGGATGATTAAAATGATAGAAACTTTGATAGAAAAAGGGCATGCCTATGAGGTTAATGGAACGGTATATTTTAAAACACGTTCTTTTAAAGACTATGGAAAACTTTCTAAGAAGAATATTGATGACCTTGAGGCAGGACACCGTGAGATCAAAGTAACCGGAGAAGAAGGAAAAGTAGATCCATTGGATTTTGTATTATGGAAGCCGAAAAAAGAGGGAGAAATTGCATGGGATTCTCCGTGGGGAGAAGGACGCCCGGGATGGCATATCGAATGTTCCGAGATGTCTAAAAAATATATCGGAGATACGATTGATATTCATGCGGGAGGAGAAGATCTGATTTTTCCTCACCATGAAAATGAGATTGCTCAGAGCGAAGCATGTAATGACGAAGTCTTTGCAAATTATTGGATGCATAACGGATTTTTAAATATTGATAATAAGAAAATGTCAAAATCCGCAGGCAATTTCTTTACAGTTCGTGAAATCGGGGAAAAATATCCGCTTCAGGTAATTCGTTTCTTTATGCTCAGTGCGCATTACCGCACTCCGTTGAATTTCAGCGATACTCTGGTAGAGAGTGCGAAAACAGGTTTAGAAAGAATCCTGACAGCTGTTGATTTGTGCCGAGAAATAGCAGGAAAAGAAAAAAGCGGTGCGCTGACAGAAGAAGAGAAAAAACATCTGGAAGAAATCGGACAGTTAGTGAAGAAGTTTGAAGATGCAATGGAAGATGATTTTAATACGGCAGATGCAGTGTCAGCGATTTTTGAAATGGTCAGAGTGTCCAACTCAACTGTAAAAGACTACAGCGCAGAATATGCACAGGAAATTTTAAAAACATTAGAAGCTTTGTGTGGTGTGTTAGGAATTGAAACGGTAAAAGAAGAAGAAATTCTGGACGAAGAAATAGAGAAGCTTATTGAAGAACGACAGCAGGCACGAAAAGAGAAGAATTTCGCAAGAGCTGATGAAATCAGAGATCAGTTGCTGGATCAGGGAATTGTTCTGAAAGATACAAGAGAAGGTGTAAAATGGAGCAGAGCTTAGTAAAAGAAATGAAAGCCATGCTGGATCTTAAGGGGTTGGATGCCAGGAGCTATTCGCCTCTTGGACTTGCTTATATCGGAGATGCGGTTTATGAACTGATTGTTAGAACCATTGTTCTCTCGGATGGCAATATGGGTGTCAATAAGTATCACAAAAAATCCAGCAGTATGGTAAAAGCATCTGCGCAGACTCAGGTTTTTGAAAAAATTGAAGGGATGCTGAGTCAGGAAGAAATGGCGGTTTATAAACGAGGAAGAAATTCTAAGTCAGGATCAGTTGCAAAGCATGCTTCTATGATGGATTATCGTAAGGCAACCGGAGTAGAAGCTCTCATAGGATATTTATATTTAAATGGTCAAATGGATCGCGCGATTGAATTAATTGGAGCCGGATTTGATTTGAAAAATGAGGATACCGGTGAGGAGAAGAAAAATGAATCATAAAGAATATTTAATTGCAGGGCGTAATGCCGTGTTAGAAGCTCTTAGAGCAAAGAAACCGATTGATAAAATTTTTGTATTAGACGGATGTCAGGACGGACCGATTCGTACGATTGTCAGAGAAGCAAAAAAGACAGATGCAATCTTAAAGTTCGTAGACAAGGAACGTTTAAATCAGCTGACAACGGAACATCATCAGGGAGTCGTAGCTATGGCGGCTGCATATGAATATGCAGAGCTTGAGGATTTGTTTAAAAAGGCAGAAGAAAAAGGAGAAGATCCATTTTTTGTTCTGTTGGACGGTATTGAAGATCCGCATAACCTCGGTGCGATTATACGTACGGCAAATCTTGCCGGAGCACATGGTGTAGTGATTCCGAAACACAGGGCAGTTGGGCTGACACCGACGGTAGCAAAAACATCTGCGGGTGCAATTCATTATACTCCGGTTGTAAAAGTGACAAATATCGGGAAGACGATGGATGAGTTAAAAGAACGTGGAATGTGGTTTGTCTGTGCGGATATGGATGGAGAAGTTATGTACCGCCAGAATTTAACAGGACCGATCGGATTGGTAATTGGAAATGAAGGAGCCGGAGTCAGCCGACTGGTAAAAGAAAAGTGTGATTTTGTCTCTGCGATTCCGATGAAGGGAGATATTGATTCTCTGAATGCATCGGTTGCGGCAGGAGTTCTGGCATTTGAAATTGTCAGACAACGTTTGGGAAAATAGGATGAAACATATGAAAGATTGTTCGGATCAGGAGCTTTTGCAGTTAAGCAAAGAGGGAAATCAGGAGGCGATGGAACGGCTGCTTGAGAAATACCGGGGGATGGTTCGAGGAGAGGCGAGAAAATTCTTTTTGGCCGGCGGTGATGAGGAAGACTTGATTCAGGAAGGAATGATTGGTCTGTTTAAGGCTGTACAAAGTTACGAGTGTGAAAAAGATGCGGAGTTTTCTACCTTTGCATTGATTTGTGTTCGAAGACAGATTTATACGACCGTAACAGCTTCCAATCGAAAAAAACATGGTCCTCTGAACAATTATATTTCTATTTTTGCGGCGCGGCATCAGGAAGAAAACAGTCCCTTGGATGAAATTCTCCAAGATCCGGAGGAGACGCCTGAGGAGCGGATGGTTCATCAGGAAGAAATTCAAGACTACTATGCTACAATTCACAGGAAACTAAGTCGGTTTGAAAAACAGGTGATGTATCACTATTTAAGCGGTGAAAATTATACCGAAATAGCCGATAAACTTGGAAAGACAAACAAATCTATTGATAATGCGATTCAGAGAATTCGCAGAAAACTGAGCCAGGACTCTTAGAAAGGGGTGTTGGGATGGTTCGGACGTTTTTAATTTCAGATCTTCATGGACATGCAGATGCTTTTTTTCAGATGCTTGATCTGATTTCCTTTTCCCGGGAAGATCGTATGATAATTTTGGGAGATGTGATTGACCGGGGAGAAGACGGGGTAAAACTGCTTCGTTATATTATGGAGCAGGAAAATATGGAACTTTTGATGGGCAATCATGAGGATATGATGCGAAAATCTTTGTCGGAAGCGACGAGGGAATTTTGGCTTGACACATGGATATACAATGGCGGAGGGACAACAATTTCCGGACTGAATCAGTTATCAGAAGAAGAGTTTAAGGAGTGTGTAAATTTCGTAGAGAATCTTCCACTTTATAAAATTATTGAAGTAGAAGGAATTACGTATCTTTTGATTCATGCAGGTGTTCGGCTGCAAGAAGGACAGTCCTTAACAGAGGTCTGTGCTGCGGTGGATGAGGAAGACGCATTATGGATTCGCGGTGATTTTTTCAATTCCGAAGTAGTGCCGCCTTACTATGTTGTATTTGGGCATACCCCAACGAAAATGATTTCACGTTATGCACAGACAATGCCTGCAGATCAAAGAGAGCAGTGTGAGAAGTTCGAGATTGTTCAATGGAACCACAGAATCGGAATTGACTGCGGAGCTGCATATGGGGCGAATCTTGGATGTATTTGTCTGAATGATTTGAAAGAGTTTTATGTAAAATATGAGAGAAAACCATCCGAATAAATCTTAAAGCCGGAAACTCATAGTTAAATTTGCACAATAAATTTTAAAAAAATATATTCAAATTGGATAAAATGCATTATAATAAAAGAAATATTAACTTTTATACAAGCCTGTGTCTGTTTCGGCAGGCATGAAGATTTACGAAATGGAGGACAGCATATGGCGGAGAAAGATTTTAAACGATGCATTTTATTTAGTGATATGGACGGAACCATTTTAAAAGAAGGAAAATTAATGGAAAAAAAAGACGCCGAGATGCTTTTAGAACTTCAGAAGGCAGGGCATCTGGTTGCTTTTTGTACAGGCAGGAATGAATTTGAAGCTATGACTGCCATCCAGAAAAATCATTTACGGTATGATTATCTGATTTTAAATAATGGTTCCCATATTATGGATCGTTACGGCAAGGATATTTACAAAAAGACGATTCCTCATGAGCTTGGAATGAAGATTTTGGAATATTGCCGGACGTTGCAGGATTGTTATGTCTATTTTTATGATTCTGACCGGTGTTTAAATCTTGGAAGTCTGAACGGAACGGCGATGGAATATGATGGAGACCGCTATAAATCGCTGAAAGATTGCAGTTTTACAAAAGAGGCGGATAAGTCCGGAGATTTTGATATTCTTTGCGTAAAGCCATTGGAACAGGGGGTTGATTATTCTATTACAAGGAAGATTGCGGAGGAAATCAGAGAGCGGTTCGGGGATCAGGTAACTGCCACAATGAATGAGTCTTATTTGGATATTACACCGAAGGGCAACAGTAAATCCAGTGGGATGAAGCAGGTTGTAGAGTGGGCAGGGAGTGATCTGGAAACATATTGTATTGGGGATTCCTTTAACGACCTGAGTCTTTTTGAAGCAGTAGATCACAGTTATACATTCCGCCGATGCAGCGATCAGATAAAGGCAGCAGCAGATCACTGTGTGGATTATGTATATGAAGTCGCAGAAAAGATTTTGAACAATTAAAAGACGGTGGTATTAGCTTTTAATGGCTGATACCATCGTTTTTTTGTCATGTTTAAATATTTTTGAAGTGGAATTTAGTCTTACAAATAAAAATTCTCAGAAAAAATGGTTCATATTTTTCAGAAAAAAATAAATCTTTGTATTGACACCTTATTCAATCTATGATAAATTAATAAACGGTTCTGCTGCTGTGGCACAGGAGGTAGCGCACCTCATTGGTAGTGAGGAGGTCACGGGTTCAACTCCCGTCAGCAGCTTGAATGGGAATGGCTAAGACATCTTAAGTGATGTTTTAGCCATTTTTAGTTTAAAAAGTTTCGCCGATATGTATCGGAAGGAAGGATTCCGGCGAGAATATATAGGAAACTGGGTATTGTTGTATGTGATGATTTCTGGGGAAGGGAAGAAAGGAGAAAAGAATGCAGAGACGTTACAAAGGAAAAATCAAATATATGGCTGTACTGTTTTTGACAATCATTTGTGTGCAAATGAATATGGTTTCGGCAGCAATGCCGGGATATTTTGAGAATCCTGAGCAGGTTTATGAGCAGTTTAAAACACAGGTTTATAATCCGGAGTTTAAAATGCAGTATGGTTTTTTAAAAGAACGAATTCCTGTGTATAGTGATTTCCGTGGATCAAAAAGGATTGGAAGTGCCCCGAAATATTCAGGAGTGCTTGTTGTCAGTAAAACGGATTCTTATGTTCAGGTGATTTATGAGAAGAAAAAAGGTTCTGGAATCGGATGGATTTTGAAAGAAGATTATCAGAATGTTTCAATTTCTTATGACGGACGGGAAAAACAGCTCTTGGCGGATGGAACCTACTGGATGGAGAATCAGGAAACAGGGGGAAAACGAGAGGTAAGACTTGCTTTTCAGGGAGATCAGCAGTATCAGATTCAGGAAATTGATCAGGAGCAAAAGAGCAAAGAACAGAGGTATGTTTTGATTCGGGAATATGATCATTTTTATGTTAAATATGCAAAAAGCGGAAAGTATTTAGGGGTCGATGATAAGAATAATCTGGTTTCAAAAAAAATAACAGGGACGGTCAAAAATCAGTTTTCAGAAGGAAAAACATTTGCTTCAAAACGGTTTCAATGGAAATTTCGGCGATTGAAAAATAAAAACACTGTACCGCACCGGAATTTTCTTCAGTATGATCCGGCATGGGCAAGGAGAGATTATGGAAATGTCAGCGATTACAGTGGAAAAATGGCGGCAGCCGGCTGTGGAGTTGTGGCGATTACCAACGCAGTTTATGCGTTAAACGGTCAGTTTATTGATCCGATGATGTTGGCTGATTTTGCTGTGGAGAAGAATTTCCGAATTATAGGTTCGGGGACTCATGATGGTATTTTTAAGGCAGCAGCAAAAAAATTTGGAGAAGCTTATGGGTTCTATTATGTCAAAAAGAGTTACAATACATCAGAGGTCCGGGAATATTTGAAAAAAGGTTGTGTGGCGATTTCACATGTGCCGGGGCATTATGTAACAGTTGCCGATTTCCGCCCGAAAACAAAAAAATATCTGGTTTTAGATTCCGGCCCGATTTCGAGACGTCCGACAGATGGCTTTGGAAACTGGCTGAAACGAGAGAAACTGGAATCCGGCAGTCTGACTTCTTCGGTGTACTATATTTTAGCGCCAACTGCCAATCCGGAGAATTATGAACAGGTGAAAAGCGTGAGTTTTCAAAAAGATATGAATTTCCTGATTTTGCGCATGGGAATAAAGAAATAAGGCATGTCCTTTTCCTTGACACTGTTTCACGGGAGTGATATAATTTAGCACATAAAAGCGTTGAAGTATTAACGCGTGTGAGAGCGAGGAGGAAAAGTTATGACATTCAAAAAAGTGATGGCAGCAGGTATGGCAGCAGTATTGAGTTTGTCTGTGATGGCAGGCTGTTCAAAAGAGGAAGAATCATCTGGACAAAAGAAGATCGGAGTTGTTCAGTTAGTGGAACATGATGCTCTGGATGCTGCTTACAAAGGATTTAAAGAAGGTCTGGAAGATGCAGGTTACAAAGATGGCGATAAGATTAAGATTGAATATAAAAACGCACAGAACGAACAATCTAACTGCCAGACAATTGCACAGCAGTTTGTAACAGACAAATGTGATTTAGTTCTTGCGATTGCAACACCGGCAGCACAGGCAATGGCGAATGAATCAAAAGACATCCCGATTCTGGTAACTGCAGTTACAGATCCGGCAAGTTCTAAATTAGTAAAATCTAATGAAAAACCGGGTGGTAATGTATCAGGAACTTCAGATTTAACTCCGGTTGCAAAACAGATGAGTTTATTAAAAGAACTGGTTCCATCTGCAAAGAAAGTTGCGATGCTGTATTGTTCAGCAGAGGCAAACTCAAAATTCCAGGTTAACCTTGCTAAGAAAGAAGCAAAAAAACTCGGATTAACATCTGTAGATGCGACAGTATCTGAATCCAGTGAAATCCGACAGGTTGTAGAGTCTCTAAAAGGTAAAGTAGATGCAATCTATGCACCGACAGATAATACAATTGCAGCGGGAATCAATACAGTATCAATGGTTGCTAATGAAGCAAAACTGCCTTTGATTGTCGGAGAAGAAGGAATGTGTACCGGAGGCGGACTGGCAACTTACGGATTAAATTATTACGAGTTAGGAAAACAGACAGCAGCACAGGCTGTGAAGATTCTGGAAGGAAAAGCAGAGACAAAAGATATGCCGATTGAATATCAGGAAAATGCGGATCTGATCATTAATAAAGACACAGCGAAGACTTTAGGAATTGAGATTCCGAAGAAACTTCAAAAAGATGCAAAAATGGTTACAACGCAGAAGACCAGCGAGAAATAGAAGTCGTGGATTTCTGTAAAAGTCAAAGGTGCCTTCGAACTTGAGGGCACTTTTGTACGTTTAGAAATGAGGTAAAAGAAAATGATATTATTGACAAACCTTTATAGTGCTTTGGCACAGGGAACATTGTGGGGAATCATGGCTCTGGGTGTTTATATAACATTCAGAATTCTGGATATTGCAGATTTATCCTGTGATGGTACATTTGCACTGGGCGGATGTATCAGTGCAATCTTCATTACCAGAGGAGTGGATCCTTTTTTGACACTCTTACTTGCACTTGCAGGCGGTATGATCGCAGGACTGGCAACAGGCCTTTTACATACGAAGTTGATGATTCCGGCAATCTTATCAGGAATCTTAACAATGATTGCCCTCTGGTCTGTGAATATTCGTGTAATGGGCGGACCAAACGTTTCCCTTCTCGGAGAAGATACAGCATTCACTAAAATGATGGAAGGAATCGGAGTAGATCAGACTCTGGCGACTCTTTTAGTCGGTGTTTTGATCGGTGCGATTGTGATTGCGGCACTGTATTGGTTTTTCGGTACAGAGATCGGTTGTGCTCTCCGTGCCACAGGAAATAATGAATTTATGGTTCGTGCATTAGGTGGAAATACAGACACATCCAAAGTTCTGGGACTTGTAATTTCAAATGGTCTGATATCTTTGTCAGGAGCGCTGGTTGCCCAGAATCAGGGATACGGAGATGTAAAAATGGGAACCGGAGCGATTGTTATCGGTCTGGCATCTATTGTTATCGGAGAGGTTATTTTTGGAAAACGCTTTAATTTTGCCTACATTCTGGCATCTTTAATTGGCGGAGCCATTGTTTATCGAATGATTATTGCATTGGTGCTGCACCTCGGACTGAGCACAGATGATATGAAACTGTTTACGGCAATTATTGTAGCGCTGGCACTTGGTATTCCTGCGATTAAGGCAAAATATTCACAGCGCAGAACGCCGGCATAGAAAGAGGGGGCGAAGAGATGTTAGATATTAAAAATGTTCATAAAACCTTTAATAAAGGAACGATTAATGAGAAAAAGGCATTAACCGGAGTGGAACTTCATTTAAATCAGGGAGATTTTGTTACAATCATTGGTGGAAACGGAGCCGGAAAATCTACAACGCTGAATATGATTGCAGGAGTGTATCCGATTGATCAGGGAAGTATTATTCTGGATGGAAAGGATATTTCAGACCTTCCGGAATATAAGAGAGCATATATGTTGGGACGTGTATTTCAGGACCCAATGATGGGAACAGCTGCCGGAATGGAGATTCAGGAAAACATGGCGATGGCTTACCGTAGAGGGAAACATCGTGGATTAAGCTGGGGAATTACAAAAAAAGAAAAGAAATTATTTAGAGAAAAGCTTCAGATGTTGGATCTTGGGCTGGAGGAGCGTATGACTTCAAAAGTTGGTCTGTTATCCGGAGGACAGCGACAGGCATTGACACTTTTGATGGCTACTTTAAGAAAACCGAGTCTTTTGCTGTTAGATGAGCATACAGCGGCTCTGGATCCAAAGACTGCAAAGAAGGTTTTAGATATTACGGAGAAGATTGTTGCCAGAGATAACTTGACAACGATGATGGTAACTCATAATATGAAAGATGCAATCAACATCGGAAATCGGCTGGTTATGATGAGTGATGGAAAGATTATTTATGATGTATCAGGTGAAGAAAAGAAGAACTTAAAAGTAGCGGATCTTCTTCAGAAATTTGAAGAAGCAAGTGGTGGAGAGTTCGCAAATGACCGTATGTTATTGGCATAAAAGAATTACTAGAAGAAAAGGGGATCAAGATGAGCAATTTTAAAATCGAAACAAAGTGTATACAATCTGGATGGACACCGAAAAAAGGAGAGCCAAGAGTTCTGCCGATTTACCAGAGTACGACATTTAAGTATGATACAAGTGAGCAGATGGGAAAACTGTTTGATTTAGAGGATGAAGGGTATTTTTATACACGACTCCAAAATCCTACAAATGATGCAGTTGCAGCAAAAATTTGCGATATGGAAGGCGGGGTTGCAGCAATGCTGACTTCTTCCGGTCAGGCAGCAAACTTCTATGCGATTATGAATATTTGTGAGGCTGGTGATCACATTGTGTGTTCTTCTGCAGTTTACGGTGGTACTTATAACTTATATGCGCATACGATTCGTAAAATGGGTGTAGAAGCTACTTTTGTAGAGCCGGATGCCAGCGAGGAAGAATTGAATGCGGCATTTCGCGAAAATACGAAGGCAGTATTTGGAGAGACCATTTCTAATCCGTCATTGGATGTACTGGATTTTGAAGTGTTTGCAAAAGCAGCTCACGAACATGGAGTGCCATTAATTGTGGATAATACATTTGCGACACCAATCAACTGCCGTCCGTTTGAATGGGGAGCTGATATTGTAACTCATTCTACGACAAAATATATGGATGGGCATGCAACTTGTGTAGGTGGAGCGATTGTAGACAGTGGTAATTTTGACTGGGAAGCACAGGGTGAGAAATATGCTTGCCTGACACAGCCGGATGAGACATACCATGGAATTATCTATACTCAAAAGTTTGGAAAAGGGGCATATATTACAAAGGCGACTGCTCAGCTGATGAGAGATTTAGGTTCAATTCAGTCACCACAGAATGCATTTTTATTAAACCTTGGCTTAGAAACTCTTCATCTGCGTATGCCAAGGCATTGTGAGAATGCCTTGAAAGTGGCGCAGTTTTTAAAGAATCATGAGAAGGTAGCTTGGGTTCACTGTCCTCATATGGAAGGGGATAAGAATTATGAACTTGCAAAAAAATATATGCCGAATGGAACCTGCGGTGTTATCACATTTGGTTTAAAAGGCGGACGTGAAGCATCAATTCAGATGATGGATCAGTTAAAGCTGGTGGCGATTGTAACTCACGTGGCAGATGCGAGAAGTTGTGTTCTGCATCCGGCCAGCCATACACATCGTCAGATGAATGATCAGGAGCTGTTAGATGCAGGAGTACAGCCGGATTTAATTCGATTTAGTGTAGGAATCGAAAATGCCGATGACATTATTACCGATATAGAGCAGGCATTACAGCACGTTTAAAAATCAGCTCATAAATTTTTGAAAAAAATGAAAAAAGTGCTTGACTTTTGATGAAAAGTGCGTATAATTATAAAGGTAGCTGTGAGGAACAGTTACCTTTATGAATAAGGCTCCATGGTCAAGCGGTTAAGACGCGACCCTCTCAAGGTCGAATCACGAGTTCGATTCTCGTTGGAGTCATAAGCTACAAACCTCGTATTTATGCGGTTTGTAGCTTTTTTGTTTTTCTGGATAAAAAAGTGCTAAACAAAAGTGCTAAACAAAATTTATTTTTCGTTCCCTGACTTAAATATAATATTCTCGAAAGCATCCAAAGATTGCTGTTTTCGATCTCCATGGATGTGTGCATATTTCTGCAAAAAGGTAGCAGGGGTATTTCCCATAATTTCAGACAAAACCTTATCAGATTCCCCACGTTCATAGTTTGTCGTTGCAAATGTATGCCGACATCCATACAGAGTGATCACAGGCAAGCTTTTCTCATGATTTGCATTATAACGCTTCTCGGTTCTGGTAAACATCCGATACAGATGATCGGGACGGACAGGAGTACCGATCTCTGTATTAAAGAGAAAATCATTGTCAAACAGATCTGGATGCTGCAATCTCATTTCCTTCTTCCAGAGTAACTTTTTCTTAATGATCTTGTTTAAAGTATCAGGAAGGTAAACAGCTCTGAACGAATTAGCACCCTTCATATTGTCTTCCAGTACACCATGTTTATTTAAAGTTCGATGCATATAAAAGCACTGCCGTTCAGGATCATAATCACTTTCTGCAAGTCCACAAGTTTCGCTGGGGCGAGAACCAAGTAAGATCTGGCAGCAGAACATAGCATAATAATGTGACTCTTTTGCTTCTCTGGAACTTAAAAAGATAGAGATCTGTTCATCAGACCATGTCTGTTTGACTACGTATGCCACTTTATTTCGCTTTATTCCAATCATTGGATCATCTTTACCATCAATCAATTTTAAAGGAGATACGGCAAAGTTAAATACATCACAGAGGACATTGATACATTTGTTTACAGTTTCAGCTCCATATTTACGTTTCTTAGGATTGTTTCCATCTTCCAAACTCCTCTTAAAATTTAAAATATGTTTTGGCTCGATCGCAGAAATTGTAACATCCTCAAACACAGGAAAGATATACCGGTCTAAATATCCGCGGTAAGTCCGATAAGTCTGATCGGCATAAGTCTTTTTATTCGCTTCTAACCATGTATCTGCAACCTTTCCAAAAAATTCTTCTGATTGCTTTTTTACTCTTTCTTCTTTTACCTCATTTTTAATTTGAAGGGTAAGTTTCGCATCATCTTGTTTCGCGTCCTTTTTATTTGCTCTCGATGGACCATAGACACGCTTTTTCAAAAGCGGATGCCACTGTGAAGCCATGTAGATTCTTTTTGTTTTTCCAGTTTTCTTACTTGTACGATCCTGCTTGATTACAGCCATATGTATCATCCTTTCTTAGAAAAAGGGCATAAAAAATACACCCTATGATTTTTAGAGGATGTATGATATAATACTAGTGTTCTGGTTAGGATTATATCAACATCCGGTTGATAGGTTCTATTACAATTCCGTCTGGTTGTCAGCCAGGCGGTTTTTATTTATAAGAATTTAACAATAGTGCTCAATCTCTCCAAATTGTTCCAACCATCTTTCCATAATAGATTCGCTATTTGATTCTATGATTCGCAGAAGTTTCTTTAAAACTCGTGCGGGGATGCGGGATCTATTATTGCAAAGCAATGCTTTTCCGGTACTCGTAATCCATACTTTTGTTGCATTTTCTGTAGCGCGTCCCTCTGATATATGGACGTGCACAGGTTCTAAAGGTGCGCTTTCATTTGACCAGAAGTAAATGCTATATGGTCCGACGCTAAACAGTTTCGGCATTTAAAACGCCTCCTTCTTGTGAAAATTCCATGAACAGATGAGCATTGTCACGGACTAATTTTTTGAAATATTTCATTTCAATTTCAGAATAGCCGTGAACTTCCCAGGTATAATCAGGAAGCCAGCAC
>OBYP01000938.1_pt1 | contig 18945 bp, 19 predicted proteins | sample 1501461 | NCBI WGS metagenome assembly OBYP01 (sample SAMEA2580201, study PRJEB22360) | human gut metagenome | biome: human gut; feature: human-associated habitat; material: faeces | place: Denmark | collected 2008/2010 | reverse complement strand
CTAAGTTACCGCCACCATGTCCCAAATAACTATCATAATCGTATAATAAAATATCTTTAGTCATCTAGCAATTCCTGATAACTCACTCCCAAAACTTCCGCAATAACCTTGAACTCAATATCTGTCACAAACCGTTTACCGCTCTCTATCCTCTGCACAGCATTTTTATCAATATCCAACCCTGCTCTTTGAAGCATATCCGCCAGCTTCCTTTGTGACGTTTTCTCTGGTAGTTTCTCCCTTATTTCTCTTATCTTCTGTCCGCAGATATTATTGCCGCCGTCCCCTGCCTTATTTTTATACATAAAGTCCTCTCCCATTTTTGACATTTACTAATTGTCATTTCTTTCATTATATGCTAAACTATAAAATAAGTTGACATTTAGTGAATGTCGCTCAAATACTTTTAGCAAAGGAGACGCTATTTATGAAAAGCATATTACTAAGATTGTATGACGGTGAGATTTATCCTGCCGAGCAGTTCAATCTCAAAACAGAGGAATATCGTTCAATGCGTCAAGCACACTACCAACACTATGAAAATTTTATTGAACAACTAAAATCTCTTGACCCACCGCTACACGAAAAATTCATTGATATCATGGACGAACAGCTTGATGAAATTCCTCTTGAGCTTTCCGGTACATTCCTTGAAGGCTTCCGTCTGGGCGCACGAATAATGATTGAAATTTATCAAGGTAACTACACAGACCATGAAGAATAATTTCTCTGCTCATAAATTCTCCATTTGACAGCCAAAACGCAGAGGGCGAAACAACCAATATCTCGTTGTCCGCCCTCTCCATCATGGCGCTAGCGCCATGTTTCTATATGTAATCAAGGAAAAATCAAATCTCACGCTCCAACTTCCACAGCTTATGCTTCACTTTCTGCTGGCTTTCATACAACTCGTCCCTCCTGCCACAAATTTCTTTCCCTCGTTCTAAGGCTTCTCTGATACTTTCCCTCCGCTCCGGCTCCCCCTTTTTATATTCCGCCATCAGAGAACAGATTTCATTGTTGTTCTGCTTCCGCTGATTGTCCAGTATAACCCAATTTACCAAACGCTTCGCTTGCCGGTCTGTCTCAAAATCTGCATATTGTATAACCTTTGCACATAGCCGGAGCATGACCTTTTTCTCCATGTCTGTCATAGCGATACCTCCGTTTTTTTGTATTGTTTAGGAACCGTCAAGCACATTTCTGCCGCTTTTTGACCTTCAATAATAGTGTTTACCTCTTGTTCTCCAAGTCCGGATTTCAAACGCTCAAAATCTTTTAAATCAGTTGAAAGCGAAAGATTTTTTTCTTCTACCTGTCTTACCCGTCCCTCCAAATAATTGATATTTCTTTGAAGCCGCTCTACCTGCTGTTTTAATTTATCAGCCGCTTCTATCAACTGGACATTCCGAACCAGCGCCGCCACCAGTGCTTCCTTGACTTTCTCTAACAAGGGAATTGCTTTCTTATCCCGATAAGTTTTTGCCGTTGTCAGAGCCGCCGGTTCCGGCAACTGCCACGCCGGATTTTCACGAATGACGTGAATATTCCTCTCTGTTGCTTTTTTATCAGTGGACAGCTTTATGATTTCCTGCTGTATCTCCTGTTTCTTCCCTTGTAACCGTTTCAAATCTTTTGTTTCACTAGACACATTTTTCTGTATCTCTTGTATTTTCTGGCTGATTTCTTCTTTTTGTGAGGTAAGTATCTGCACCTCCTTTTCCTGTTCCTGCTTTTCAAAATCCAATACGCTTAAATGCTTTCTATGGGTTCCCTTTTGCTTCCAGATAACGTCTTGACGCTCCATAACTTTTGCCAATTCCTGTTTTTCCGAAGCTATCCACTGGCTCCATTCTGTTTCCTGCTTAGTTCCGCCCTTAAAGCCCATAGAAGCAAGCGCCTGTTTCATGGAAACTCTTGTGTCCAGTCCCCTCTTACTTCCAGATACGAACGGGACAAAATCTATATGTAGGTGGGGCGTTTCTTCGTCCATATAGAGATGAGCAGAGAACACTTTAAGATTGGGATTTCTTTGTTGAAAATTTTTCATAAATTCGTCCAGAATTTTCTTTGCTAATTCACCGTTTTCGCTTTGGGCATTCATATCGTCTTTATTGCCTATCTGAAAAATGACTTCATGGAATAATTTTTCCTGTTTTGACGTCCGTATCTTTTCGTAATAATTATTTATCTTCCTATCATTTCGCGTCTGCTTTTCATTGTAGCGTTCTAAGGCTTTATCAAATAACTCGTGATAAACAGATTTGATATTTTCGTTGCAATATTCTATATTGTATTGAGTATAATCTTCCTTTACATTCTTTGCCTTGAACGCTCTGCCATTGTGAGTGAGGGAGCCTTTTCCCACCATACCGCTGATTGTCCTCTCGATAGTCTTATCCTCCTTTCAGCAAATCAGGGGCGGCGTTTAAGTCGCCATAGCTTTGTTACTTTCGTCGAAAGTAACGCAAAAGCACTTTTGACAGGTTCCCTATCAAAAATGCAGACCTGCAAGCAGGTTTTGCGCCCTGCCGGGGGCAAGCTGTCCACAGGACAGCTTATCGTCCTGCGGACGGAAGCGGCTGTTTCCGCCGCTTTGCTTCCGCCATTTATCCGGCTTCATTCAACTCCGCAACAATACAAAGTCTATATCTTTTGCAACCTTACAAGTCCAAAGTCCGCAAATTTCATATACTCTGCATTGTTGCGCTGTTCTCTACTCCAGTCTGATTTTATCCAGTTCCCGGAGCAAGCGTTTCGCCTGCTCCATTTTATTTACTTTTGGAGCGATACCGCCCAAGACTTCATCAGCCGTAATTTCATAGTCTCAAAGCCACTGAAAACCGCCCTCTGAAAGTTCAAAGGCTTTTGGGTGTCCGAATGCCGCCAGATTATTTTTTATTTGGATAACCGCCCTTATATTGGCTTCGCCCTCCACTCTGCCGACCAATAGGACGCTCCTTGCGACTGCAAAGAAATCAATGGAACCCATACCACGATACGCCGCCTTATTTCCTGTCGCTTTGTTCATGTGTCCGACAAGTACAATGGCACATTGATATTTCTCTGCCAGAGCCGCCAACTTCTTTGTCATATCCCTTGCTTCATTTGCCCGGTTCATATCCATACCACCGCCCAAATAGGCTTGTATTGGGTCTAAAATAAGCATTTTAGCCTTTGTCCTTATCATTGCTTCTTCTAATCGTTCATCTATCATAGAGAGTGATTTTATGCTTTCATCAATGACAGAAATATTCTCACAGTCCGCTCCTGCCAATTCCAAACGGGGCTTTACGGTATCGGCAAGCCCGTCCTCCGCTGTCTGATAAAGCACATTCAACGGTTCCTTCAGCTTCATTTGACTATCTAAGCCTTCGCCCTTTGACAGCTTTGCCACTATATTGAGTACAAGCGTTGTCTTTCCGTCACCCGGATCGCCTTGAACGATTGTCAGCTTCCCATATGGGATAAACGGAAACCATAGCCAAGATACCTCCTGCGACTGTATCTCCGACATTTTAATCATCTGTAATTCTGTTTTTTGTTTCTTCCATAATGCCCTCCATTTCTGAAAAATCATTGTCACTGAAAAAAACCTCTGCTATACTTATATTGTGAAACACTGATAACAGAGATTTTCCAGTTATCACAGCCCTAACAGTTGCCGCTGTTGGGGCTTTCTTCTGCTCCGGCGTCACTATCCTGCCACAGATATTTTGCTCCGTCTAAGACCCACAGGATTGCTTTCAACATATCAAGACAGTCATTCCGCATATCTTCCAACCCCTCCGGCGTTAATGCAATTTCTGTCTTTTCAAACTGCTCTGTCACTTCCCGGATATTGGTCTGCATTACCTTTAATTCCTCTACTAACTGATAAACCAGTTCTTTTTTACCGACCACGCACACCCAGTTATAAATGCAGGAACGGACAAAATAATCTTTCTTAGAAAGTCCGCTTACTAAAATCTTTGCTTCAATTTCTTCCCTCTCTCTAGGGGAAATACGAAAGCTGATTGTCGGGTATGACATTCCGAACAATTCGGGGGATTTCACAGAATGTATTAGGGGAACTGGCGGGTATAGACGGAACCACCATTCGCAAATATGAATTAGGAAGCCGGAAGCCAAAGCCCGACCAACTTTTGAAGATTGCCAACGCTCTAGGCGTAAGCATCAACGTATTCACGGACTTTGACATAGAAACTGCTTCTGATGTTCTCACTCTGCTTTTCAAAATGGACGAGCAGATAGACATGGAAATCGACGGCGAAAAAGACAGTGAGGGAAATCTTATCCCCGACACGATATGTATTCGTTTTAAACACCCGGAAATCAACAGCCGGCTTGCCAAATTTGCAAAGGCTAAGAAATTGCAGGAAATTTTAATTGCTTCCAAAGACGCATTTCCAAGTGAGGAATCATTTAATAAAGAATTGGAACAGATGAATGAAACTTGTGAACAGATTAAACAACATTTAGTTGATACAAATAGAATTGTGAAAAAAGGCACCTCTGGTATCTCTGTTCGTATCTATCCAGAGAACACCTAATGAAAGGGTTTATATGACTTTTCTCGAAAATGCACTACACTATGATGATTATTTTCACTTACGGCAAAGTGTAAACTGGGATAACTTTTCAGAGCAACAGACTGTTTTTGCTTTGAGCCATACACTTTATGCTATTACAGTGAAAAGCGAACAGGAAACTATCGCTATGGGCAGACTAATCGGGGACGGACTATATTACACTATTGTAGATGTAATTGTAAATCCTGCCTTTCAAGGACAAGGTATTGGTTCTGCCGTTATCCATAAATTACTGAATTATGTAGAAAAGAATACGCCGCCCGGCGGACGCTCCAGTGTTTCTCTAATTGCCGAAAAAGGGAAAGAAGCCTTTTATGAGACTTTAGGATTTAAAAAGATACCCCATGAATTTTGCGGTAGCGGCATGAGAAAGGTAATTCACAAAAAAAATTAGCTGAAAAATATTAGAGACAGGTATCATGATACCCGCCCAAAATCCAGTATTCATCATACAATAGAAAGTACGCTTCGCAAACTTTCTATTGTCAAGAATAATTAGAGCCATTTTAGAGCCAAACGGCATAAAACAACCCCGGAAATGCCCATTCTATCAGCATTTCCGGGGTTCTGTCCGTTACTCAAACTCAATCGTAGCCGGCGGCTTAGGCGACATATCATAGCAAACCCGGTTCACATTCTCCACTTCATTCAGAATCCGGTTTGTAATCTTCTCCAGCACATCCCAGTCCACCTTCTCAATGCTTGCGGTCATAGCATCAATCGTATTGATTGCCCTGATAATCACCATATACTCAAAGCATCTGGCATGATTTTTCATACCAACCGACTTAAAGTCCGGCACTACCGTAAAATACTGCCAAACCTTCTTATCCAGGCCGGCTTTTTCGAATTCCTCTCTCAGAATCGCATCAGACTCTCTTACAGCCTCCAGCCTGTCGCGGGTAATTGCGCCCAGACAACGCACACCCAGTCCGGGGCCGGGGAAGGGCTGACGGTAAACCATGCTCGCAGGAAGGCCCAGCTCAATACCGCAGGCACGAACCTCATCCTTGAACAGCTGCTTCAAAGGCTCTACCAGTTCAAACTGCAGATCCTCAGGCAGGCCGCCCACATTGTGATGGGATTTTACCATTTTTGCAGTCTTGGTACCGCTTTCGATGATGTCGGGATAAATGGTTCCCTGTCCCAGGAAATGAATGCCGTCCAGCTTTCTGGCCTCTTCCTCAAATACACGGATAAACTCTCCGCCGATAATCTTTCTCTTCTGTTCCGGATCCGCAACGCCTTCCAGCTTGCCGAGGAAACGCTCCGTGGCATCCACATAAATCAGGTTTGCATGCAGCTGGTTCTGGAATACCTCGACTACGCTTTCAGACTCATTTTTACGCATCAGGCCGTGGTTTACATGCACACATACCAGCTGCTGACCGATAGCCTTGATCAGCATAGCGGCCACTACTGAGGAATCCACACCGCCTGACAGTGCAAGAAGAACCTTCTTGTCTCCCACCTGACGGCGAATCAGCTCCACCTGATCCTCAATGAAATTCTTCATATTCCAGTTGGTTTCCGCCTTGCACTGATTCAAAACAAAATCCTTCAGAACCTCCTGTGCGGGAACCGAGTCAAATTTCTGTTCACATTTGGCAGTGGGATGGTTAATTGCCATAACCGGATAACCGCAGTCATACAGCGCGGGATCGATATCCACAGCCTTGCCGTCAACCACGCGGTTTTCTCCGCCGTTTAAAATAATACCCTTTACATTGTCCAGAGCCTTCAGCCCATCCACAGTGATGTCATGGGGATGGATTTCACTGTACACACCCATGTCACGGATTGCGCGCGCAACAACAGTGTTTTCCGTACTGCCCAGGTCCAGTATAACGATCATGTCCTGTTTCATCTTCACGTCTCCTTGTTCTTTGATGTGACAGCGGAGCAGAAAAAACGGAAAATCCGTATCTTCTCCCTGCCGTCCTGCTGCCAAAAAAAGTTCTCAAATCTCGTAACAGTACAACGAACTTAACTGCTACAAAATCTCTACACAAAACCATTATAACTGTATACTCCTGTTTTTTCCAGAAAATATTGTCTTTTTCCACGCTTTTGTATACCCGCCTAAAAATTTTTTTCTCTTCCCCGCTTCTTCCGGCAATTTCTCACATTTATCCCATATTACTGCGGAATTTTCCTGTCCGCATTGCACTTGCTCTCACAAACTCCCTGCCATTCCCCTCCCACAGCCTGCAGCTCTCCCTATTTCCTCCCAACGTTACACCCAGCTCTTCCTCCGGTAAAGCGCCGCCCCCGACGCCGTGCAGACGATCAGGATTGTGCTCAGCACCACCAGGCTCTTCCTGTATTCCTCAAATGCAGCCCCCAGAAATACGCCCTGCAGAAGCTCCACCACATAGGTCAGCGGAAGCCAAGCGGAAAACTTTTTCACCGCCTCAGGGAACATTTCCTTCGGCATCGTCGCCCCGGAGAGGAAAATCATGACAAAATAGGAAACATAACAGAGAAGGTTGCTGATTTTCATATCCCGCGCAATTGCCGTAAAGAAAAAACCCAGGGAAAAAACAGCGCCGATGGACAGAAGCAGCGCACCCAGAATAGCCCAAAAGCTGCCCTCGGTTTTGATATCATAAACCAGCTTTCCAGCCGCAAACAGCAGCGCAAAGCCGGCCAGCGTCATCAGCAGGTTGACAAGCACCTGCGCCGCAATGACCACGCCCTTCCCCGCCGGAGTAGCGTCAAAGCGTTTGTAAATCCGGCTTTCCTTATAGCCAGCCAGCGTCAGCGGAAACGCCATCAGCCCGGTAACGCCGATGATCATGGCCGAATAGGCCGGCACGGAAACATCCATCGTTCCTCTGCCTCCGAAATAAGCCGAAGGCTCATTTCCATAAATGCTCCCATAAAGCAACAGCATCAGGAGAGGAAAAACAAAGGTAAAAAAGAAGCCATAAAAATCTCTCAGAAACAGCAATGCCTCAATACGGAAAACAGCCAGCAGTTTTTTCATAATATCCCCTCCATGGTCACCACATTCGTTTTGGGCGAAATCAACAGATACATCTTTTCCAAAGACATATCCTCCCTCCAGCCTTCCCCCTGTGTCTTTCGTTTCACATACGCCCGGAATTCCTCCTGCGTCCCCATGAATTCCTGCTGTCCGTTCACCAGATACAGAAGCCGGTCCGCAAGGGCCTCCACCTCATCCAGATAATGGGACACCAGCAAAATACCGGTTCCCGCCTCTTTTATCCGCCGCAGGCTTTCCCACAGGCCGTGGCGGATTTCCGGATCAAGCCCGGTGGTCAGCTCATCAAGGATCAGCAGACGCGGACGGGGTAGCAGGGCAAGGAGCACCGACAGCCGCTGTTTTTCCCCGCCGGGCAGTTTTTTTACCGCACGGCCCGCCTTTTCCCCCAGGCCCAGCTGTTGTAGGAGCAGATGCCAGTCGGCAGGATTTTCATAAAAAGAAGAGAACAGCCCGCAAAGCTCCTTTACTTTAATTTTGTCAGGATATTCCGCCTCCTGCAGCTGTATCCCCATTTCCCGGTACACCTGACTGCGGTTCTTAAGCGGGTTCACCCCGAAAACCTGCACGCTCCCTGAAGTGGGCCTGCGCAGACCCTCCACACATTCTACCGTAGAGGTTTTCCCGGAGCCGTTAGGCCCGATGACGGCAAGTATTTCTCCTGCCTTCATGCGGAAGGATACGTCCTTCACCGCGCATACCGACCCATAATCCAGCCGCAGCCTATCTATTTCTACAAGTGTCTTATCCATATGCATTCCTCCTTTTTCTTCATCATAAGCAGCTGCGGCCTGCACGGCAACAGACGGCGTGTGAAATGCAGGTTTTGCAGGGCAACCTGCTTATAACGGAGATAAAGCGCATTTCCTTTCCCCCGTTTTATGATATAATGTCGGCGTAGGGACATTATATAGCTGCGCATGCTGATTTCTACGCCCGCCGCATGAAGGGTCGGCCGTCTGCGGACTCGCCCCCCCGCCGCAGAAATCCGGGCGCTAAATTCCGCCGGAGGCTCATATCCGCAGAGCGGATATGATATAATGGAAAAATGTTATAATCAATCAGTTCACAGCCGCTTTGAAAGACTCAAACCGTTGCAAAGGAGGGAACCACCCATGCGTGTGGAGCTGAAAATCGATCCGGCCTGCCAGGAACCCTGCGCGGTCATAAACGCCGCCAGGCTGACCCCGAACCTGCAGGCCGCCATATCGCTTCTGGAAAAAGAAGGGGAGGAAAACGTGTTCCCCGCCCAGCGTGATGGGAAAACCTATCTTATTGAGCCGGACGCCATAGAAATTATCCGCACGGAGGGCCGCGAACTCGCGCTCTACGACCGGCAGAAAAGGCGCTTTCTGTTAAACAGGCCTCTGTACGAGCTGGAAAAACAGCTGGGAAAAAATTTCGTGCGCATTTCCAAGTCGGCGCTTGTCAGCATCCGCCGGATCAGCCATGTAGAAGCCTCTTTCAATGGCACGATGGAGCTTGTGATGAAAAACGGAGTGGAGGAAGTGATTACCCGAAGCTACCGTCAGCAATTCAAACAACGACTGGGGGTATAGATATGAGCGTAAAAAAAGTTATCAACTATCTTTTCCTGGGAATTTCGTGGGGCTGCACCTTTTTCGTATTTACCTGCCTTATCGGTTATCTCATCAGCGGCCCGGCTTTCCTTGCGCCTGTTGTGAATAATTTTCCAAGGCAGGTCTTGGGCGCCGTATTTGTTGGTATCGCCTGCGGCTCCACCAGCATCGTTTACCGAATTGACAGGCTTTCCCTCGGTATACAGATTCTGATTCATTTCACGCTTGGCATGAGCGGATATTTTCTGGCCGCTTTTTTCCTGGGATGGATCCCGCTGGAAAATAAATGGTACATGATAACCTTTATCATCCTGGGCGTTCTGATTTTTACGGCAATCTGGAGTATTTTTTTCTTTTACAACAGAAGGGAAGCAAGAAAAATGAATGAACGGCTGAAGGAACTGAACAGGGAGGAACAGGAAAACAAATGAAATACAAGCTGGAAAAAAATGTGCGTGATACCGCGCCTGTAAGAAATGCCTTTAACGCTCTGGCCATGCAGACCTTTCAGCTGTCCTTTGAGGGCTGGTATGAAAACGGCTGCTGGTCACAGCGCTATCAGCCCTATACCCTGATGGACGGCGGTACTGCTGCCGCAAATGTATCCGTCAATCTAATGAAAACCCGCTGGAACGGGCAGATAAAAAACTATATCCAGCTGGGCACAGTCATGACCCATCCGGCTTACCGCAACCAGGGGCTTTCCCGCTATCTGATTGAAGAAATCTTCAGGGACTGGGAGGAGCGCTGCGACGGCTTCTATCTGTTTGCCAACGAAACCGTACTGGATTTCTATCCCCGTTTCGGTTTTCGCAGGGAAACAGAATACCAGTGCAGCCTTCCGCTTGCCCCTTCTGCGGACATAAAACGAGGAAAGGCGCGCCGGCTGGATATGGACTCTCCCTCCGGCCGCAGCCTGCTGGAAGCCCATTACCGGATGTCCAATCCTTTTTCCCTGCTGCCTTCGCTGGATAATTTTAACCTGCTGATGTTTTACTGCGGTTCGTTTCTGAAGGACTGTGTGTATTATCTGCCGGAATACAACGCGGCAGCAGTCGCAGAGCAGGATGTAACATCCGGGACGTTACTCTGCCATGACATTTTCTGTCCCCCGGGTCACTCCCTGCAGGAAATTTTGTCCTGCCTTGCTCCTGCAGGCACGCAAAAAGCGGTTCTGGGATTTCTGCCGGATGGAATCCCAGACAGCCTTCTCACACCGCTTTCCAATGAGGATGACACTCTTTTTACACGTATTCCGAAAGAAAATCCCTTCGATGGGCACAGGCTGAGATTTCCCGATCTGTCCCATGCCTGATTTTGTACATCTGGCAGATACTGCAAACCGCCTCAGCAGCTCCGGTTCTTTCTCAGCCCCTTGGGATAATGATTTTTCATGATTCCACCGGCCAGCTTGCCCCAGCCGATACTGTAGCCGTCCGCTGTTATCAGATGCCAGCCCTTTCCGCCTTCCTCGCGGTAAACACCCACATCCTCCCGGAACGTCTCTCCGTTCAGATAGCCATAAATTTCCCGGCTGTCTGAGAGAAGGTCACAGGAAAAGCGCACCTCCTCCGGCTTCAGCGCCAGGGCAAGCGCATGGGAAGGCTCAAACCGGTTCTTTTTTCTCGTGCCCAGATGCAGTCCCGGCCGCAGTACCTTCAGCCCCTTAAGAGGCGGCATTCCCTGAGGCGCCAGATAAAGCTGATCACCGAAGGCAATAAAAATCCCTTCCTGCCTTATTGTCAGATACTGCTTTTCAAATTCCAGATAATCCGCATATTCCTTCACCGACAGGCCCTTTATGCCGTCCCGGCGCACAGGCATCCGCTCCGTCTCCGATACGCTGCCTTCCTTTTTAAGAACCGCCAGGAAATGCCCCTCGCCCCTGATTTTATGAGGCCACAGCCGCATTGTCCTGACAAGCTCTTCTCTTCCGCCAGGCACCCAGTCCGGCCGTCCTGCCGCAAAACCCTCCGGCATATCCACATTCACCAGCGTAAAATCCGGGAAGCGATCCAGAAAACGGTTGATGCTCCCTTCATTTTCCTGCGGGGAAAAGGTGCAGGTGGAATACACAAGAAGCCCGCCGCTTCGCAGCATCTGCTGCGCGCTGTCGAGAATCGTATCCTGTCTTTCAGCGCACATCTCCACATTTTCCAGGCTCCATTCCCCGCAGGCTTCTTCATTTTTGCGGAACATCCCTTCCCCGGAGCAGGGCGCATCCACCAGAATCCGGTCAAAAAACCCGGAAAAACGTTCTGCCAGCCGCTCCGGCGTCTCATTGGTGACCACCGCATTGCGGATGCCCATCCGTTCTATGTTTTCAGACAGTATTTTTGCCCGGGCAGGATGGATTTCATTACATACCAGCAGTCCCCCACCCTTCATCTGTGCTGCAATCTGGGTGCTCTTCCCTCCCGGCGCCGCACACAAATCAAGAACCCTTTCCCCGGGACGCGCCTGCAGGAACTGAGCGGGCGCCATGGCACTGGGCTCCTGGATATAATAAACGCCCGCTTCATGAAGCGGATGCTTCCCGGGCTGCTGCGCCTTGTCATAATAAAAACCTGTTTTCGCCCAGGGAACCGGCGTCAGGGAAAAAGGCCCTGTCCGCGCAAAATCCTCCGGCTCCGCCTTCAGCGGATTTACCCGCAGGGCCTGATGCCTTTCCTCCTTCAGCGCCTCGGAAAACGCCTCATATTCCTCCCCCAGCATTTCTTTCATTCTGTTTACAAAGCTCTCTGGAAGCATTATCATGGTTCCTTTCTGTTAATTATCATAAGCGGGGACCGAACGGACACATCACTTCTAAAGGAACTTTACCAGATTTTCTTCCTGAATGCCAGTGGTAATTTTACATTTCCCTGTCCCGTGCGGCGGACACAGAGGAACAGGCACCGGACGGCGGGAGCCTGAACAGGGTACGGACTGTAAACTGCATTTTATAGAACAAACAATAAGAAAAACAGTACCATGGTTCCCTTCAGGTTCCGGTTCAGCAGCAGGTAAAGCGAACCGAACAAAAGCCCAATCGCAACTCCTTCCAATCCTATCAAAAGACTTCCTTTGGTAAAAATGTGGGCAAGCCCCCAAGTCAGCCCCATGACAATCCCGCCATAGGGGATTTTCCGGTTTTTAAACCAGGTCTCAAAGGCCAACTGGGCAAATACCAGAATCAGCGTAAAAAGAAGCGTTTCAAACACATAATATATGTACTGGAAGATAAAAAGAAGCGTGCCATGGGACTTCCATTCAAGATATACCTTAAAACCTCCCCAGTCCATCACAGAGGCGTAGATTTTAAGTGCCGCTCCCGCCGCCACCAGCGCCCACTGCCAGAGCTTAACCGTTTTCAGGCTGCCCTCAAACAGCTTCAGGCCATACTTCTTTTCCCCCGTCCGCAGTACCCAGGCCGCCACCAGTCCCCAGGAAATACAGGTGATAATCCAGTGTACAATCGTCTGCCAGGTATTCCACCCCTCCATGGACGCTCCGTACAGCAGGGGTTCCAGCAAAAAAGCATAAACCACCTCCAGCCCCAGGCCCGCAAAAGCATCAAGCCCAAGCGATAAAAGCCCCCATCCTCTTTTTTTATCTGTCATAGTCTTCATAGCTGTCTCCATCTTTTTTCTCCTTTCTGATTTCCTCCAGCATTTCATTCGCTTTTTTTATTTCCTGGAAAAGTGATATATAATACCAGCCTGCAATGATCACATAAGGAATGGTGAAGGACCGGAACATATCCCAGTAAGCATATTCGGATAATTCCGTAAAATGTCCTATCACCCAAATAGTAAACATAATTCCGCCAAGTATCACCAGATACTGCCCCAAAATTACCGCCAGCGGCGGAAAGCGCTGAAAACGATAGTATTGTGACAGTACAAAGGTGGCAACAAGCGATATACAGAATATCATAACAAAATTCTGCTGATCAATTTCCCATTTTCCCTGTGTAAAGGCCTCAGTGGCAATTTTTAACAGAGACAATATCGTATAGGTACAGCAAACCGATGGGAAAAAATTTTTACGGCTAATGAGTTGCATGTTCATTTCTCCTCTCCCTGATAAACTGCAGAAAATCATTTTTATAGGAACGGTTCAAAATCACTTTTTCACCGTTATCCAGCACAAGCTGCATTTTCATGTTCACATCTGCTTTGATTTTACGTACTCTGTAAATATTTACCACAATGGATTTACTGATACGGATAAAACCGAGTTCGGAATATTTCTCTGCCACGGCCTGGATTCCCTGTTCCACCTGAAATACCTCTTCCTCCAGGCAGGCAAAGCACTTCCTGTCCACCGCCTCAAAGTAATATACCTCCTCCGGCTTCAGGAAAACCTGCTCTCCTTCCAGTTTTCCCAGAAGCATCGGCTCCTTCCCTGCCAGAGCCACTATCCTCCTGATTCTCTCATTATATTCCCTGTAATGGATGTCTATATAATCTTCAGAAAGCCCGGGTTCCCGGAACCTGTTAATCTTCATTACCCTTTTCCACCTTTATTTTTAGAACGTTCCTTCAAATAGCTTTCAGCTCTCTTACTGCCTTCAGCCATATACTGATTATAGCAGACCATTTTCATCCTGCAATGTGAGGATGCGCAAGCTGCACCTGGAAATGAATAAGTTGCAAAAAAATTAATAACTGTAAAAAATATAAAGCTGCAAAAAAATATAAAGCTGCGGAGTCTTCGTGAAAGGTTCCGCAGCTTTATATACTTCTTGAACTGTCTGATTCTATAATCCGGCATTTATAACGATTTTTGTGTATTCTTGTTTTGTATCCTAATCTTCTTTTGTGGTCTTTTCTTCCTTTTTGTCCTTCTCTTCCTTTGTGGCCTTCTTTTCTTTTATGGCCATATCTTCCTTTATGACCTTCTCGTCCTTTGTGTCCTTATCTTCCTTTGCCGCCTTCCTCCTGTTCCTTCTCCGTTTTCCTGCTCTGCCAATCATAACCGCCATAAGAAGCGCCACACCGGCAACGCCAAGCACGTAATACATAACCTTGCTTTCTGTTATTCCATAAACAGCAAAGGAACAGCCATAGGGAACGGACGCAGTCAGATAGCTTCCGTCCTCTTTCGTTTCCACCATTTTCCACTTACCGTCGCTGCCTGCAATCCAGACCTGTGCGCTGTCAGCCCCTTCCGGTATGAGGAAATGTGCTGTCATTTCCGAAGTTTTCTCATCCTCAGGCTGGTTTTCCAGCGACCAGGAATAAGCATAGGCACAGGCTTCTTCTCTTTCCGGAGACTGGCATTCGTCCAGCGTAAGAAGCGTATTTTCATAGAAATTACCTTCCAGAAGGAACAGCGGCTTGCCGTTCTCCGCCTTTTGTGCAGAGGCCAGGCTCAATGTCCACCTCTGTTCTTCGGCTTCTACCGTAATATTTTCCGTTACCCTACGGACCGGAAATTCTATGTTCCATTTTGTATATCCGCCTTCTGCAGAAATCTTCGGCACATCCTCCTCCTGTATGCTTCCGCCGTAAGGGATCGTCAGTGTGCCGCACACCTCATCCTCATTTTTAAAGGTAATGGTAACCGTGGTAAAGCCCTGGGGTATCTCTTCCTTCTGCACCAGCTCCTCATAGGCACAGCTCTCGGCCTTGCCATAATAGTTGATGTTATCAATACCGCCCCATTCATCGGAAACAAAATAATTGGCAGAAAGCTCCGCTTCCTCATTCACATGCCCTGCGATACTTCCGATATACTCTCCTTCATCACTTTCCAGAGTACACATCGACGCGCAGCCGCTGATGTTATAGCCGTCTCCCGCGATGCCGCCCAGATAATCCACTCCGCTGATATTGCAGAAGGAATAGCTTTTATTGATGGTGCTGGTGCTGACACCGGCGATTCCGCCCAGCTTCTTTCCGCTTTCCGCACTGATGTCGCCGTAATTTTCACAGTCATAGATCAGGCCCAGCTCCTCGCTGCCTGCAATGCCGCCGCAGTTATTTTTCTTTGCATTTATTTTCCCGTAATTTATACAGTGAATCACCACATCATTGGTGGTGGAGCGTACCGCCACATCCGTCAGCTTGGATAAATCCAAATCCAGCTCCGGATCAAAGTCGTATTCCACATTCATGGTCCCTGCAATACCGCCGGGGTTAATATCCGCGTCCACAGACCCGTTATTCGTACAGCCATAAATAACTCCCAGCGTCTTTTCCGTCACATTTCCGGAGGAAATATCCAGCAGGGGATCGCCGTTTCCCATCAGGATGTTCAGATCCGCATTCATGGAATCCGTAATCCGCTGCTGCGTATTCATCAGGCCCTTCATGCTGTCCGTCAGACTCTGGATGCCCCCATCAATGGAATCGGTCAGGCTGTCAATCGTATCCCCTGAAAGCTTGCTCTGATCCGTCAGTTCATTGGAAATATTGCCCGCAGCATCAGATACCGAATCCCCTGTGGAGGAAATGGTGTTCTGCATATTTTTCATATTCCCGGAGATGGAGGATATTTCGTCCTTCATTTTATTTAGGTTGGATTCTATCTCCGGATCAGGCTCCGGTTTCTTCAGCTCACCTTTTTTCTTGTCGGTTTTATCCTTGATGTCATCGATTTGATCCTTGATCTCATCTTTGATTTCATCCTTGCCATCGGTTATATTCCCGCCTTCATCGCCCGGATTTGCATCGGAATTATCTCCTGCATCACTGCCGCCATCCTCATTCTTCCCATCAGTGCTGCTATTCCCATCGGCGTTACTGTTCCCTCCGGTACCGTTTCCGCCGCCGTCGGCTTCCTTCCCGCCGGAACTGCTGCCGCCATTTAGGGAAGCATCATCCGTCCTATCACCCGTCCCTCCAACAACGGTACAGCTGATAAATGCCCCCTCTTCTCCTGTCGCAGTAAGCTCCCGGACCTGATTTCGTCCCAAAAGCGCCCTTACACCATATACTGCCGCATCATTCTGTCTTTTCTGCACAGAAGCCCGTGCGCTGTCCGACCCTTGCACGCCTGCTTCCTCTGTTTTCCCGCTGCCCTTTCCCCCCGAACTGCCGCTCTCGCGATTTTCCGCCTTTCCGGAGGAACCGCTGTCCGAAGAACCGCCGCCGGAATTGCTTTCCGTACCGCTGCCGTCGTCCGTACTTCCATTCCCGCCGGAAGAGCCGCTTCCTTCAGATCCGCTTCCACCCGCACTGCTACTTCCTTCGGATTCGCTTTCGCCTGCACTTCCGCTTCCGCCGGTTCCGCTGCCACCCGTACTATCGCTTCCGTCCGCCGTGCTGCCGCCCGTACTTCCGCTGTCCGGGCTTTCCCCGCCGCTGGAGCTGCCGCCCTGGTTCCCCGAACCGCCGTTGCCATCGGAACCATTTCCTCCGCTGCCGCCGGAATGGTTCTTATCATCCCCACCGCTTTCCGACTCATCCTCAGAAGGCGTCTCCGTAGGATCCGTATCGCCCTTGCCATCCTCACCCTTATCAGGGATAACCGGCTTAATCTTATCAATCTCATTCTTCACATCATCGACAACGCCGTTGACCGTATCCATAGCGTTATTGATGTCACTGCGAACGCCATCCACCAGCCGTTTTACCGTATCATTTCCCAGATTTCCGATGTTGTCCAGCGCACTGCTGATACTGTCGATATAGTCCCTTGTTTCCTGATGATCCTCGGAAATCGTATCGCGAAGCGAATTCACTTCCCGGTTCAGGCTGTCAATCGTATCCTCATACTGCTTCTGGAGCGCCTTTGTATACTCGCTGGCATCACTGGAGGTCTGGCTGAGAGCATCCGACATCTGTATCACCAGACGATTCATAGTCCCCAGATCATCCTGCAGCTTTTCCAGACGGTCCGACAAATATTCGGATTCCATATAAGGCTCAGCCTGGCCGGCAATACCGCCCACGTCCTTACGTCCCAGAATCTCCCCTTCATTTTCACATTCAATAATGGTTCCGCTCTGTCTTCCGGCAATGCCTCCCACGTTGTAGCCCACATGCGCATACCCCACCGGGCCGCGGTTAATACAGCCTGTGACAGTCCCGGAGGTGATCCCTGCAATTCCGCCGCTGTCATTTCTGGTAACCACATTCTGCGTCAGATTCAGGCTTCCCAAATCCACGCCATCCAAATCCAGCGTCGGCTTCAAATCCTCTCCATTCACCACACATTCGCTTACGCAGTCCTTAAGCAGCCCTTTATTTTCACCACATATACCGCCGGTGCCGTTAGTGGCCGTAACCGTGCCGGAAGCGCTGCATCCCACCCCCTTCCCGTCCGCCTTATTATACCCTACGACTCCGCCGACCGATTTGGATGCGGACACTGTGCCATGAAAGGAACAGCCAGACAGCATGCCGAAATTCATACCTGCCAGGCCGCCCACATTTTCCGCGCTGCCGTCCATCCGCACAGTCCCTTCCACAGTCAGCTCTTCAACCACCGCATTTTTCCCAAGATAGCGGAAAAATCCATAATCGGAACCTTTCCTGGAAAGTGAGAACCCGGATATGGTATGCCCGTTTCCTTTCAGCATCCCGTTAAAATATGGTATTCCCTGAAAATCCGTCCCTGTCAAATCAATGTCCGCAGTCAGGGAAAAGACCTTCCCGTAACTGTACCAGTCATTCCTGCATTCCTGTGCAAAGCTTTCAAGCTCCTGCACATTGGATATTTCGATGCTGTCCGCAGCTTCTGTTTCCTGAACAGCAGTTTCTGTTTCCGCTGCACCTGTTTTTGCTGCACTATTTTCCTGCTTTCCCGTGCTGCCTTGCTCTGCCGCCATGCATCTGCCTGTTTCGGAGGCAAAGAGAGAAAGGGCCAGCAGAAAAGTCAGCGCTGTTTTTTTCATATATGCTTTTGCTTTCATTCCTCATCTCCTCCTTTCCCGGCAGCTTCCGCTGCCCCGCAGCCTTCCGGAGAAACGGTATCTTCCAAAGTACCGCCATCCTGTCCTCCGCCATCAAGCATGTCAATATTCGTCTGCTTTCCGGGCACCCAGGTTTCCAGGGATGCATTCATTTTCCCCTGGAAGCTGCCCTTGATATCCGCATCGATTTCGCCCTGAATGTAGCCCTTCACATGCCCTGTAACCGACATTCTTCCGCCGATTTCCCTGGCATTGTACTTGGACAGATTTATGGTAAGAGCCGTCTTTTCAATAATATAGTCACCGAACAGCAATATCTGCGGCAGCACGAACAGTACCAGGATAATGGAAATCAACGTTCCCCGTCCCAACGCAATACCAATGGAAGCCACGGTGGCATCGGAGGCGATCCTGCCGATCAGGAAGCCCGCGCAGGTCAGGATGGAGCCGGACGTAAAAATCGTGGGGAAGGACTGGTTCAGTGTCTCCACAATTGCCTCTTTTATCGGCATCAGCTGCTTCAGCTGCAGATACCGGTTGGAGATAACAATCGCATAATCAATGGTCGCGCCCATCTGGATTGCGGATACAATCAGGTACGCGATAAAAAATACAGGCTCCCCCGACAAAGCAGGCACGGAGAAGTTAATCCAGATACTGCCCTGAATCGTCAAAACCAGCAGTACGGGAAGTCCCGCGGACTGGAAGGTAAAGAACAGGATTATCATGACAAACAGCGCCGTCAGGATGCTGATAATCAGGTTATCAGAGCCAAAAGAGGACATCAGATCATGATCACTGGTGGAATTTCCCACCAGGATCACATCCTTCCCGGGATAAAACCGCCTGCAGATTCCTCTGATCTCATCCATCGCCGCATAAGTCTCTTCCCCCTCCACCGGCAGTACGGCATATTGAGAT
>OBYP01000920.1_pt1 | contig 19439 bp, 20 predicted proteins | sample 1501461 | NCBI WGS metagenome assembly OBYP01 (sample SAMEA2580201, study PRJEB22360) | human gut metagenome | biome: human gut; feature: human-associated habitat; material: faeces | place: Denmark | collected 2008/2010 | reverse complement strand
AATTCCCCTCATGAATGAGGGGCTAGGGGAGTTGAGGTGCCGAAGGCACTTTCTTGCATATTATGTATACCTGTTTACTTCATCAAAACATCTGGGGTGGCTGAAAAATAATATTTAAATAGGGAACTATCATATTCACTGCCGATGGCTTCATTTAATTTATCACCTAAAGCGGTCCCCATCTCTTCACCAAATTTTGTATCTCCTACATTAGTTCTCTGGTATTCAGTGAATATATCTGACCATTCCTCTTGTGTTCCTGCGTAGTAGATACTAATGGTTTCCCCTTTATCAGGATGCAAGTAGGACAGCGTATAATCATAGACATTTGTCATGCTGTGCGGGAAAAATACAGTTTTTACCTTGCATGAATTAAATATCGCGGTTTTCACTTCTGTAATACCTTCATCAAGGATTAAGGTCTCGACCTTACGATTTCCTATACCGACTTGAAAATCGGATATATCGGTTTTATATTCCATGCCGTCCAAAGTAATTAAGGAGTTCCTCAGCCGTAGACTGAGTCAGTGCAAATTCGGCCATCAGCTTGTCCAAAGTGATATCCTTGGAGACGCCCGGTTCTCTGCAGGTTTCAACCAGGCCTTTTTGACGGCCCTTCTCCATCCCTTTTTCTATACCTATCTGTTCCACATAATCACTATAATTACACATCTGCTTCATCTCCTTATCAAGTTCTTCGGTTGCCGGAATACCGTACGCTGATTCCAGGCGGTCTTTCTTATGTGCTGCAGCCAGTTGATAACAGGACGGACAGCAAGTTTGTTTAAGCTGTGCCGCCTTGCCCTGGGTGGATTGGTACAATGCTCCGCTGGAGGGCACAATGGCGCGGAAACGGATATCATAGGTGCCCCTTCCTTCAGTAATCGATTTATCTGCCGTATTGCCGCCGCGGATGAGGCCTTCTGAGTGACCTGTTTTCAATCCCCTGCTTTCCTGGAATGAATCTGAAGGAGGAAGGATTACGCCACCAATTCAATCACATTTCCTTCCGGGTCAAAGACGCTGCTGCTGTAATGCTCCATTCCATAAAACCTAGGTTCACATATTACTTCGTGGCCTTCCATTATCAGTTGGCCGGTGAGTTCGTTGACACGTTTCCTGCTGCCCACCCTGAAGGTGAGCCGCACCGCATAAGGAGGCCGGGTTTCCGGGAAGGATGGTACGACGGATGGAACGGCGGGCGAAACAGCGGATGGGACTCCCAATGAGCCGGGCTGTTCCGGTATGAGCTTGATTTTTACTCCTCCGTCAAAAGACAGGCTGTATACGGTCCCGTATGACGAGGGGGACGCCACACGGTTATCCTTTCCTGAACCGTCCCTGTCAAAGGGACGTGCATCATCCACGACCGCTCCTAAATATTTTACATAAAAATCTTTCATTATCTCCGGTTCCATGGTATGGATGGTAATATAAGTCAATTTCATTTCCATCATCACTCCCTATATAGTCAAGTCTTTTTTCCTTATTTTTCAAGAATTTTTTAGTTTCATATCTCAGATGAATGAGCCAAGAGGATGGACATTTCTCTGTATCTGGTACGAAAATAGATGGTTTTGGGTACACGAAATAAAACGTCATTGCTTTTCGTTCTACATGGCCTTTTGTATACCCATCCTTCTACGGCAGCGAACCTCCCGTGTCTACCAGGATCTCCTGCATTTCTGCCGGGTCCTAACTTCCTTCGTCCCGCCTGTCCATAACCAGGGTGTCAGCTTAGCTCCTTTGCAGGGTCATGCCCTATGGTGATAATTCCTGCCGACTACTGGCTCATTCTTTGTATATTAAGTCTTACTGACCTGTTTCTGCACAAATCCCTGGCGGCACCTTGCGGTGGACGTTTTCCTAACTCGTTCTTTATGCCTTTCAGCCTTTCTGTTACGGCTGAATTCAGTTCCCATCGGATAATGGTGAAAACTCAATTCAACCGCAACAGGGTATTTCCTGTATTTCTCGTTATGCTGCTTGCAATTGAGGTCTCTTAATGTCTCCCATCAGTTTCACGGGATCATAATCCACACCCTTTGTCAGTATCGTGTAAAACACTCGTAAGATCTTACACGCTACCGCAACTACAGACTGCATCTTTTTTAATGGATTCTCTTTCCGGGTTCGGTAGTATTCATGAATTGCCTTGAATTCTGCATTCCTTCCTACCAGTGAAATAGCGGCTTCATACAGCACATATCTCAAGCGTTTTCTGCCTCTATAGCTGATTCGGCTTTCTCCATTATGCTTACCGGAATCATTGGCTACGATTGCATATCCTGCCAGCTTCTGCAATTGCTTGGGTTTATCAAAACGTCCAATGTCGCCCACTTCTGCAATAAATCCGCTGACTGTAATCATCCCGATTCCCTTGATTTTCATCAGTTTATCAATGTATGGAATCTCCTTCAGTTTTTCTTCCAACTTCCGAAGTAATTCTTCTAGCCTCAATGTATATACATCCATATCATCCAACAGGTTTTTCAGCTCAAACCTCGCTGTTTCCGGTGCTTCCTTACTTCCAACGCTATGCTCTGCGGCTGATACCAGGGTCTTTGCCCTCTTCATCCCAGCGCCTCTCAGCTTCGCGTCCCTCCATATCTTATTCACACCATCCACACCAAGTTTCTGAATGTCTTCCGGCAATGGTGCAATTTAAGCACCATCCTTCCGCTGACCGCCTTCAAATCCCCATAAACGTCTTTATATTCAGGGAAGTAGATGGCAAACCATCTGGCAATCCGGTTCTTGATTCTTGTAAGTTCTTCCTGCGTCTGAAAGCGGAGATTCGATAAACTCCTGATTTCCGCATATATACCGGTCGGTATATATGGATAAGAAAATCTGCCTTCATTAACCAGTGCCGCAATTGTCTTTGGATCCTTACGATCATTCTTGTTTGGATTGTTGTCATCCAGTTCCTTCGACTTCTTAACATGATGTGGATTCACATGTACAGGCTTCATTTCGTTGTCCTGCAGGAATTTTCCCAGTGCAAACCAGTAGTGTCCGGTTGGCTCCATTCCTGGAATTACAGCGGTTTTGCCGTGCTTTTCTGCGATATCCTCTACCCATGTCTTAAATGTCATAAAACCAGCTTCCGTATTACTGAACTCCAAAGGTTTCTTTGAATACTCATAGTTTCTCCAGTCAAATGCTCTTGCATAATGGGTTTCACTGCCGACATCAATACCAACAATCAAAGTTTTTTCAGTTATGGATGCAATTTTTGCGTTTTGTGTGTTAAAATTCATTTTAAATACCTCTCTGTTCAATAAGATTTTTTACTAACCGCTCAAAGTCAGTAATCTTATTTTACTCTGAGGTATTGTCTTTTCTCAACCCTCTTTCTCGGAATTCCCTATATTTGAATTATACAGGAAGCTCCTTTGATTGTTTGTTGTATTTTTCTTCTGTCTGTGTCATGCTCAATGGTAAGAAAGACAAGGAGGCAGTGGAAGAAATGAAATGTCCCTATTGTGGTAATGAGATGGAATCGGGATTCCTCACATCAGATGCCCGCTGCACTGCATGGAGACGGAAGAAACATGATATGTGAAAAAGGACAGTCTCACTTTTCCTGAGACTGTCCTATTAAATTTAATTTTTCTTACATTACAGCTATTACAGCATCTCGATGAAAGCTGCCATCCTGGTGTTCAGCTGTCCCACGTCGGCCTGGGAATAGTCTGTCTCCACAACGGTATAGGGAAGTCCTTTTTTCTCCTTTACCAGCTTGCGGACCAGGGAAGTCTCCACATTGTAGGTGTGGCATGCCTGCAGAACCAAATCCACCACGCCGTCCACATGGAAATCGTCAATAAGCCTGTCTAACAGTTCCATACGCCTGGGGTTGGGGGACATGCAGGAACAGCCGATGTTCAGGTACTTCCTGGCCAGGGCGTCATATACGTCCGGGTTATCCTCATCAATGGGGTCCAGGGGTTTCATGCCGGAGCAGTTTTCAAAACAGACCACCACGCCGCCGTTATCCTCAATGGCGCGCACCACCTTGAGGGCGGCACCGCCGGATGGAGAACCGGTCACAAGGATTCTGGCCCTTTTTCCAATATTTTTTCCCTGGGCATACTCAGCCTCAATCTTATCCGTGATGGCATTGACTTCCTCCGCCAATGTATCAATTTTCATCTTAAATCCTGTGCCGTAAACAATGTTGACGATATCCAGACCCAGGGCAGGGGCCGGATCCAGGGCCATCACATACTGGAGACGGTTAAGGGCCGCGAGAATCTTGTTTCTGTTATGTATCTGGCGGCGAATGGCATCTTCTGTGATGACAGTGCCGAATTTCCTTTCCAGCACCTCCTTAAAACGTATCAGTTCCTGGCGGTAAAGACCTATTCCGGCCTCTGTCTGGCAGTTTGGCAGCTCAATGACATGAACGGGCTTAAACTCAGCCAGCATCTCATACATTTTCTTTTTGCCGTCGCAGGTTGTCTCGCCTACAATCAGGTCGGAGAAATAAAAGAAGGGGCATTTATCCGTCTTGGCAAAGCCGTAGCTGGATTTGATGAGGGGACAGAGGTTTCTGGGCAAATCCTTCTCAGCGTCAGGTATGGTTTCGTCAGTTACAGAGCAGAGTCCCACAACAGAGGCGCCCATGGCATTGGGGATTTCCCTGGGAAGATAGGTGCAGAAGACACCGACTACAGGTATGCCTTCCTCCTTTAATTCTTTTATTGCAAGAAATGAATTCTTCCTTGCGTCCGCAAATTCTTCAAAAATTTCAGGCAGTTCTTTTTTCAGTTCCATGTCAGCTTCGGCTCCTTTTCTTTAGTTTTCCATATCCCAGAACGGCAGCCCCTATGGCGCCGGTATACTGAGAGAGGGGGTGAGTGGTTATATGGGAAGTTTTCATATATTCTCCCAGTACGGACCGCATGACTTCTGACTGTGCCAGGCCTCCTGAGAAGAAAATATCAGGATGTCCGCCTGTCAGACGCTGCGCAAAGATGGCGGTCCTGTGGCAGATGGAGTGGACACATCCAAGTACGATGTCGCCCGGAGGTGTCTCCTGGGCCATCAGCCCTACAATCTCGCTTTCCGCGAAGACGGCGCACATGCTGTTAATGGGTACGGGCCGGCATCCATGGACGAACTCGTCCAGATGTGAGATGTCGCTTCCTACCCGGGCCATAATCATTTCCATGAACCGTCCGGTGCCGGCCGCACACTTGTCGTTCATTAAAAAGTCATTTACCTGTCCGTGGCTGTCAAGAGTGATGACCTTACAGTCCTGTCCCCCGATATCAATGACTGTATCACAGCCGGGGGCAAGATAAGAGGCGCCTGCGCCGTGGCAGGTGATTTCCGTGATTTTTGCGTCTGCCTCCTTTAAAAGCTCCCGGCCATATCCGGTACTCACCACGAACCCGGTGTCCTCCGTGTAAAGCCGGTCGTAAATGTCCCTTAGAATCTCGCCCGGACGTATGGAAGTGGGAAGCATGTGGCATCCCACCACATTCATTCCGTCAAACAGGACTCCCTTGGTCATGGTTGAGCCTGAATCAATCCCTAAACTAAACATAGAAACTCCCTTATTTTTCGCTTTTATACCTATTTGAGTATAAATAACTGAGAAAAAATAGTCCAATTGATATTCTGAATGAGATTTGATTTGAAATTGAAAAAACATATAGGGGAATTTGGGGCTGCCTGGATAGGAGGATTTGAACCGGGAGATTTGGATTGCCTTTCCCTGCCTTGCGCCAGCCTTTTAATTGCCGCTCTATTTGGTAAATATTGTTGATTAAAGATTTTGCTTATGCAACAATTAAATAATGTATATTTGGGAAAAGCTGATGTTTTGCGGGGAGGAAATTGAGGCGGCGGCCTTTTTGAAGGAAATGAGGACGGCAAGAGAGAATGTAAAGAGAGAATGTCCCCATCAGGGAGGATGTCCATCGGGGCGGACATCCTCCTTTTTGAGCGGATTCAGCGGCTTCCTATACAACCTGATACTTTGCCACGTATACCGGGAACGTATCAGTACCTTTTATATCCTTGCCTTTTGTGATGGTCACATTCTTATCAGTCACGGCATATTCTACGCTGGCCCCAGCTTCTATCACCGTATCCTGCATGAGCACACAGTTCTTTACCCTGGCGCCCATTCCTATCTTCACACCGCGGAACAGGATGCTGTTTTCCACCTCGCCCTCGATGATGCATCCATCGGCAGCCATGATATTGACGGCCTTTGAACCGTTGATATACCGTGAGGGATTGTCGTCGCGAATCTTGGTATAGATGGGATTGCCGGCGGAGAAGAGCGCGTCCACATTGGCATCGTCCAGCATCTTCATATTCTCGTCAAAATAGCTCTTCATGCTGCTGATTCGCGCCACATATCCGTCGTAGCGGAATGCCTGCACGTTCAGCCTTCCTATCTGGGGCGCCAGGATATCGCGCTCAAAGAATACCTGTCCGCGCACATAGGCAGTGTTTATCTGGTCAATCAGGAGCTCCCGGTCAATGATGTAGATGTTCATGGAGAAATTCTGCACTCCTGGTTCTTTGGAGTTCATGTACATCTTGGTAACACGGCCATTGTCAATGGCAAGGGTATAGTAGAGACTTTTTCCGATGTCCCGGTGTCCGGTGAGATCGCCGGGAAGGGGTTCCTCCCTGTAGGCCACGGTAACATCGGCCCGACTGTCCATATGGGCCTGAATCAATGCGTTGAAATCAAAGTTGACAGCCAGGTTTGTATCGGCCATGACCACATACTTTTCCTTCTGCTCCTTCAGGAAATCCAGGATGCTGGCCAGCGCTTCCACGCGTCCATTGTAGATGCTCACTGTTTTTTCGGCAAAGGGCGGGACCAGGTTAAGGCCGCCGTTCTTGCGGGTCAGGTCCCATTCACGGCCTGAGCCCAGATGGTCCATCAGGGAGTGATAATTCCTGCGGACAATCAGGGAAATATTATCAATTCCGCAGTTCGCCATGCTGGAAAGGATGAAATCCACCAGACGGTAACGGCTGGCAAAAGGAATGGAGGCCATCAGGCGCTCGCTGACCAGGTCGGGAACCAGGGAATCATAGCTGTTGGGAAAAAGGATGCCAAGGGCATTTGCATTGGAATTTACCATTGTTCTTCACCGCCTTTTACATTATTCTTTACCATGGCACTGGGACCAATCTTGGCATCGGGTCCGATTTCAATGCCGGGCCCGATGGTGGCCACACCCTTTTCGCCGTCAGAGGGCATGGCTCCAACCACTGCGTTTTCTCCAATTACCACGTTTTCGGCCACAATACAATGTTTTACCACGGCGCCTGCCCTGATGGTGGTGCCGCCCATAACCACGGCGTCCTCCACCTGTGCCCCGGCCTCCACCTTTACGCCTGAGAAAAGGATGGAGTGCCTGACCTGTCCGTTGATACGGCATCCGTCGGTAATCATGGAATTCTCCACCAGGGCATCGCCGCTTATCCTGTGTCCGGTCATGCCGCTGTTTCGGCTGTAAATCTTCCAGTTTTCATCAAAGAGATTGATGCCGCTGTGCTCCGGGTCCAGGACCTCCATGTTGGCCTCCCAGAGGGAGGAGATGGTCCCTACGTCCTTCCAGTATCCGTTGAAGTGATAAGCATACATCCTTCGTCCGTCACGCAGCAGGTTGGGAATGATGTTGTTGCCAAAGTCATTTTCAGAGTCCGGGTCAGCCTCATCCTCTATGAGATACTGTCTGAGGATGTCCCAGTTGAATATGTAGATGCCCATGGAAGCCAGGTTGGACTTTGGATTCTTTGGCTTTTCCTGGAATTCGGTGATGCGGTCATCCCCGTCAGCCACCATGAGTCCGAAGCGGGACGCGTCCTCCCACGGTACCTCCATGACAGCCACGCTGAATTCGGCTCCCTTTTCCTTGTGGAATTTAAGAAAGTCGCTGTAGTCCTGTTTGCAAATCTGGTCTCCTGAAAGGATGATTACATACTGCGGGTCGTACCGTTCGATAAAGGAGATATTCTGATAGATGGCATTGGCCGTGCCTTTGTACCAGTCTGAACCGCATCACCGCTGGTAGGGCGGGAGTACATGGACACCGCCGTAGAGACGGTCCAGATCCCAGGGCTGTCCGTTGCCGATATACTCGTTCAGGACTAGAGGCTGGTACTGGGTCAGGATGCCCACTGTATCGATTCCGGAATTAACGCAGTTTGAAAGCGGAAAATCGATGATGCGGTATTTACCGCCAAAAGGAACCGCGGGTTTTGCCAGTTTTTGGGTCAGTGCGTAGAGACGGGAGCCCTGGCCGCCGGCAAGAAGCATTGCAATCATTTCTTTAGCCATAATATTTCCCCCTGATTGGTGTTGGATATTTATACAGATTGTACCATATATTGGAATAAAAAGACAGTGATTTATGCAAAATAATTAGGAAAATGATGAAAAAGTGAGAATAATATAAAAAAGTGCCAAGAATATTCCGCTGGACAGGACAGAGAAAGTACAAAGCTGCAAAATATAAAAAAGAAGGTGACATATAATAGAAAGTGTTGTATAATATCGTTATACTAATAAAAGAATAACGGCAGCCAAAAAACTATGGCTGAAAGAAAAAACAGAAATAAAAAAGGAGCTGCTGCTCCATAAATGATGACTCATCTATTTCGCGGCAGCTTCCGCAGCCAATCTTTACCCTTCCAGGGCTTTGATATCCATATCTTTTGGAAGCACCAGGCTTAAAAATACGGAGACGACAAATACAACTGCCACCACATTGGCTGAAAATACGGACTGGACCAATTCAGGGAAGATGTTCCAGATCCCAATTTCACTGGCTGTTGTAAAGCCGATGCCCACTGCCAGGGAGAGGGAGACAATGACTATGTTTCTCTGGGAAAATCCGCATTTGGCAATCATCTGTACGCCGGAGGTGAGGATGGTGCCGAACATCATAATGGTGCATCCGCCGAGCACTGCCTGGGGCAGGGAAGCAAAAAAGTTTCCCACAGGCGGAAGGAGTCCGGCCAGAATCATACAGGCAGCCCCTGTCATGATAGTGAAACGGTTGACCACCTTTGTCATGGCCACCAGGCCCACGTTCTGGGAGAATGAGGTTACGGGCGGACATCCGAATACGGTGGAGAGGGCGGACGCGTAGCCGTCGCAGGCCAGGGATCCGGATATTTCCTTTCCCGTGATTTCGCGGTTTAAACCGCCTGAAACCAGGGCGGAGGTGTCGCCTATGGTCTCTGCCGCGGATACCAGGAAGATGATGCAGGCAGAGATGATAGCCCCTGTGTGGAACTCAGGCATAAAGGGCAGCAGATGGGGGAAGGAGATGATTCCGCCGGACATAATCAGGCTTAAATCCACTTTTCCGAGGAAAATGGCGATGACATACCCCACTATCAGGCCGGCCAGTACGGACAGCTGTTTTAAGTATCCTTTGGCAAAGATGTTCCACAAAAGACAGGTCAGCAGGGTGACGGTACCCAGAATCAGGTTCTGGGCGGAACCGAAGTCGTCTGCGTATCCGCCGCCAAAGGACCTGGCGCCCACCGTAAAAAGGGAAAATCCGATGGCTGTAACCACAGAGGCAGCCACCACTGGGGTAATGATTCTGCGCCAGTATTTGGCCAGAAGTCCCAGGGTTCCCTCAAAGATACCGCCTATGAGCACGGCTCCCACCACGGCTGGATAACCGTAGTTGGCGGCAATGGTGCTGAGGACTGTGACGAAGGTAAAGCTGACGCCCATGACAACGGGAAGCTTGGATCCTATCCGCCAGATGGGATACAGCTGAATCATGGTGGCGATTCCTGCCACAAACATTGCGTTCTGGAGCAGGATGGCTGTCTGGGCCTGGCTTAGGGCCGGCTGGGCAGCGCCCGCTATGATGGTAATAGGCGCAAGGTTGGAGACGAACATGGCCAGGATGTGCTGGAGGCCGAAGGGGATGGCCTTGGCGATGGGCACCCTGCCCTCCAGTCTGTATATGTTGTTGATGCTGCAATTCGTATTTCTGTTCATAATTGGTTCCCCCTGTTATAATGATAGTTAATCAGCCCCGCTGGTTTTGTGGCTGACCTGGTATACCTCCTCCACGATGCGCTCCATGGCGTTGAGGATGTTCTCATAGCCGGTGCATCTGCACAGATGCCCGGATATCAGCTTCTTAAGCTCTTCACGGTTGTATTTTTTTCCGGTTCCCACGATTTCCACCGCGCTCATGATAAGACCGGGAGTACAGAAGCCGCACTGTACGGCTGCCTCCTCGATAAATGCCTTCTGAATCGGTGACAATTCCCCGTTGGGTCCCTTTAAACCTTCCACTGTCATGATGCTTTTCCCCTCGGCCCACAGGGTCATGTAGATACAGCTGTCTATGGCTTCTCCGTTTACCAGTACGGTACAGGCGCCGCATTCCCCGACCTCGCAGCCCTTTTTCACGGATGTAAGCCCCAGACGCTGGCGCAGGGTATCGAGCAGGGATTCCCTCTCATCCACAGCCAGCTCCACTTCCCTGCCATTTACTTTCATGTGTACAATCTTAAGCATTGACCGCACCTCCCGCTTTTTTTATTGCCTCTGCCAGGGCCCGTTTGGACAGTTCTTCGATGAGCTGCAGACGGAATTCCTTTGACGCCCTCCATGAGGAACGGGGGTTCACTTCTTCCAGGGCAGCCTTGCCGAAGGCCAGGATTGCTTCCCTGTCATTGACCGCGCGCCCTTTTAAACCATGCTCCGCCTCACGGCAGCGCAGAGGAGTGGGACCGGCCACGCCGTATCCCAGCCTGACATCTTCAATCCGTTCTCTATCCCGGCTCAGCTTTACGCGCACCGCACAGCCCAGGGTGGCTATCTCCATGGCCTTTCTCTTGCCGTACTTAATGTAATGACCGCTCCAGCCCTCGATGCTGCTTTTGTGTACCAGGAAACCGGTACAGACCTCGGTCCGCTGGCGGACGGTCCGGCCGGGGCCTGTATAGAATTCGCAGACCGGCACGGTGCGTTTGCCCTCGGGGCCCTCCAACAGAACATCTGCCTCCAGTGTCCACATGGTGGAAGCGGAGTCGGCCGAGGTGGCGCCGTTGCAGATATTGCCGCCGATGGTTCCGGTGTTGCGTATCTGTGGTCCGCCCACCATGTCTACGGCGTCCCCCAGCATGGGTATGTATTTCTGGATCAGGGCGTCGTTGGTGATATGGGAAAATGCAGTGCCTGCCCCTATCCACAGGCCGCCGTTATCAAGGAGGCGGACCCCCTTTAATGCTTCTATATTATGGATGGATACAACGGACCTTCCGGCATCCTTTCCTTCCCTGACACGAATCAGAACGTCTGTGCCGCCGCTTATGATTTCGGCGTCAGGATTTTTCACCAGGGCATTTATGGCATCAGCCACATCCTTGGCCTCATAAAATGATTTGATATCAAACATAACCTTCTCCTTATATCAGACCTTTTTCTTTGAATTTTTCTATGAGCCGCTGGGCGGTCATGGGAGTCACATCCATGTGGACTCCGGTGGCGTTTAAGATGGCGTTGCGGATGGCTGGGGCCACCGGGATGGCAGGAGGCTCGCCCAGGGATTTGTTTCCGTAAGGGCCGGTTGGGTCCTCCAGCTCAATGAACGCCACGTTTAAGTCCGGCGTATCCATGGCAGTGGGAATCTTGTAATCCAGCAGGTTATTATTTAAGGGCCTGCCTGTCTTTTCATCCACCAGCAGCTCCTCCGAAAGAGCGTATCCCAGTCCCATGCTCATGCCGCCGTGGACCTGGGCCCGCGCGGTCATAGGATTGATGAGTACTCCTGAGTCATGGACATTGATGATATCCTTCACCGTCACCAGTCCAAGGGGAATGTCCACCTCGATTTCCACAAAGCAGCAGCCGGAGGAAAATGTGTTGTCTTTGCACTGGTTAGTGACCTCGGCTGTGATATGTACGGAGCGGTCCAGGGAATAAAAGGCAGTGTCAGCTACCACGGACAGGTCGAAGAGCACCGGATCCCCTCCGTTTACCACGATTTTGTTGTTCTCTATGTCCAGCATATCCGCCGACACCAGTTCCCCTTCCTTAAGCCCAAGAGTCTCCCGGAGCAGGGCAGCGGCAGCCTTTACCTCGTCCGCGTACACGGTTTTGGAGAGATCGCTTACATCATGGCTCAGCATGTAGGCGGCATACTCCAGTATCTTAAGGCGGAATTCCTCACCGCATTTCTTGCAGGCCATGCCGGACACATAGGTCTGGCGGGATGCATAGGCCCCGGTGTCAAAGGGAGTCACGTCCGTGTCCTGGGTGGATACGATGTAGACCTTGTCAAAGGCGATGCCGGTTGTCTGGGAAGCCATCTGGGTGAATACGGTGTCGGCTCCCTGGCCGATTTCCGTAGCGCCCATGCACAGCTGCATGGAGCCGTCCTGGTTGAGTATCATGCGGGCGGAAGCTGTTTCCAGGGAGATGGGGTGCACGCCTGTTTTATAACAAAAGATAGCCATGCCCACACCCTTTCGGACCGGGCCGGTCTGATTCCGGTAGGAGCTCCACTTCTCGTCCCAGCGGATGTGCCTGCGTCCTTCCTCGATGCATTTCTTCAGACCGTAGGAATGGAAGGTGATGCCGTTGGCCGGATCCACGAAACCGTCCTCCATGCAGTTCTTCAGCCTGAATTCACAGGGGTCCATGCCAATGGCGTCCGCCAGGTCATCGGTGAGACATTCCGCAAACCATGCTGCCTGGGGAATGCCGTAGGCCCTCATGGCGCCGGCTGTGGGAGAGGAGGTGTATACGGTGAAGCAGTCCACCTCGGTGCCAAGCTCATCCCTGTACAGGTCCTTGAACACATTGCCGCAGTTGGCGCAGATGGCATGGCCGTGGGAGGCGTAGGCGCCGTTGTTGGCATAGGCATCCAGCTTCCTGGCAAGAATGCGTCCGTCCTTTGTCACCAGGCCTTTACATTTTCCCTTGATGGCGTGGCGGGTGCGGGTGCCGGAGATGGTTTCCTCCCGGCTGATTTCCAGCCTGACAGGCCGTCCCCCCACGGACATGGTCAGGAATGCGTTTAAGGGTTCATAGAGCACGTCCTGCTTGTTGCCGAAGCCGCCTCCGATGTAAGGCTTTATGATGCGCACCCTTCCGATTGGAACCCCCAGGGCCTGTGCCGTACAGCGCCTGACGATGTGGGGAATCTGGGTGGAGGATACCACGGTTATCTTGCCGTTGGTGTCCACATAGGCCCATGAAACCGGCAGCTCTATGTGGCAGTGGGAAATCCTTGGAGTATCGTATTCCTTTTCCAGGGAAATGATTTCCTGGGGTCCGTAACAGGACCCGGCTTTCTTAAGTCCGTCCTCATAGGTAAAATCACTGTCACCCATGGTCATGTGGGAGTGTACGATTACATTGTCCTTCCTGAGATCCGGATGCAGGGGAGTGGCATCCTCTGCCATGGCTGCCTCCACTGTAACAATGGGAGTATATTCTTCATATTCCACTTTAATCAGGCGGGCTGCCCTGGCTGCGGCCACCTCATCTTCCGCGATGACAGCCGCTATGTCATCCCCGTACAGACGGACCCTCTGGTTCAGTATTTTCCTGTCACAGATATCCTGATGCTTTTTTTCCACGCTCCATGGATGGCCTGCCGTAGGAAACTGGCAGTCGGGAACATCGAAGCATGTGACAATCTTCACCACACCAGGTACCTGATAGGCCTCTGTCAAGTCAATGCTTTTGACCAGGCCGTTGGCGATGGTAGAGTGCACGACCTTACCGTGCAGGATGTCTCTTGGTTCCAGGTCCGCGGTGTACTTGGCCTCCCCGGTCACCTTCCCGTAAGCATCTACACGTTTTACTTGCTGCCCCACAATATTCATTTTTTGATTTCCTCCTTACTTTTCCTGCCAATTTCAGTACGAATCTTTACACAAATAGAAAAAAAGAGCTGGCTACATTAAGATATGTAGCCAACTCTTTGCGGTAGTTGGTAGAGACTCTGGGCCAATCCCCAGGATATACATATTGGCAAAAGAAATGTTAAATTGTTATCTTAAAAAGAATTATAGTACCTAAAAAAGTTTTAGTCTACGGCAATAATTGAGAAAATTACTGACACAATGTTGTGCAATTTGCACAAAAACAGTGCCGGGATAATAAAAGGGTGAATGCTTATATAGTGTGGTTTCTGTGGCGTCCTATTGCATTTTCTACCTGTTTTTGTTATATTTAAACCATTGAAAATTTGTCAAAAGAACGTCTATTTTGAAATAAACCGAATGATATTAAGGAAAATTCTGTCATCCAAATATAAGGTGCTGGAAGCCGGCAATTGTCTGGAAGCACTGTCTCCTTAGAGAATATGGAGAGGTGGTTTTTCTTGTTTTGCTGGACATCGTCATGAGTACCATAGCGTCCCAGTCCATAGGGAAAGCCATGAAGCTCCAGCAGGTGCTTATCAATATCCTGAGCAATACCATCGAGTTTACCAAGGAGGGAGGCAAGGTCGCCTTTTCGGCCTCCCAGCGCAGAAAGACCAAGAATGATGCGTCAAGTGCTGGTGCGTCCTGGTATATCGGGATGTCCAGGATGAACTTCTGCGGGAGCGGAATGTGGAGATCAGCCAGCCGGCCACGGCAGCTAAGGCCGCATACCAGATGCTGATTGCGGTTAACCTGACACAGAATACTTGTCACATGGTGAAATACCAGCGGTTTCCGGTGAAAGCACCGGAGCCGGAGGACCGCTTTGACGATCTGCTTGAATTTGAGCTGGAAACAGTCCATTATCGCCATGACGGCTGACGCCTTTGCGGAGGATATAAAGAGGGCCCGCCTGTCCGGCTGCCTGGATTGCAAGAGGCAGAACAGGCGGGATGAAATGATGGATATATCCGGTCCGAATTAATGGAAGGGATGGGGTTACAGTGATTAGGAAACAGATATACAGGGCTGGATGGACCGCCATGGTCCTGCTGGTTTTGACATCCTGCCGGCTGAAGGATACGAGGCAGGCATATCCGGAGGATGAAGGCACCGCGCAACAGCAGCAGGCTGTCAGCCAGTCCGGAAAACATGAGGACCCGGAAGCGGAACAGGGGCTGCCACGGGAGTCCGCGGCCGGGAATGCCGGGGCACCCGGAAGGGCCGGGGCATCGGGAAGGACCGGGGCACCCGGGAATGCCAAAGCAGCCGGAGGCGCCGGACTGGAAGAGCCGGGAACCGCTGTCGGTGCGGTACAAAACCTGGGAGCCCGCAACCAGCTTATAACAGGCAGGTTCTTTAAGGCGGGGGATATACGGTGCGGCCTGTCCTTTGAACTCACCGGAGAAGGCTGGGAGTCAGAGCGGCTTAAATGTGTCTTTACCCTTCCGGATGAGATGCATACCAGCTATTATGACAGCATGAGAAGCGCGGAAATCCTGACTGAGAGGGGCAAAAGGACATACAAGATAACACCGGAGACCATGGAGGAGGTTCCGCGGGTCCCGGCGCTTACATATACCATTAAATTTGCCATGGATGATGAAGCGGATCCTCATATTTCAGTGAAGGGTGAGGGAGGACTGGCCGGCGACTATTATCTGTTTGAGGACAGCCTGACCTTTCCGGATGTATTTTCGCGCTATCTGTCCAGGGCAGATCTCTGTCTGTGGCCCACGGAGAATTTGTGGCTTCTTCGGAATGAAATTTATGCGGCCAACGGAAGGCAGTTTAAATCCGATGTGCTGAGCCAGTATTTTTCGGAAAAAAGGTGGTACAGGGGTATCATAGCACCGGATTCCTTTTCAGATTCCATTCTGTCGGATGTGGAATCCGGAAACATTTCCTTCATACAGAAAATGGAAAATGATACGGACAGAGACAAGCTGGACGGGCGGAACCAGTATGGCCTGGAGGACCTTCCACCGGCGTCCTATCTTCCATATTTGGGCAGGTATGATGAAACCGGACTGAGGGGTGACCTGACTCAGGCCAGGGATATGGGGGCATACTACGCTGTGCCGGGAGAGATATCGGTTCCGGCTTCCATTACCAGAGAGCAGCTTCAGACGGTTATGGAGGGCGGCCAGGCAAAAGTGACTCTGGACGAGCTTACAGGCGAGAGCCGGATGCTGTCGCTGAATCCCGGTCAGGAAGATACGCCTTACGGCTTCCTGCTTCATGAAGCGGGGGAGGAACCGGCAGGCCAGGGATACGAGACAGGAATCAGGCCGGATTACAATACGGATGAATACCACCTGTGGCAGACCAGCTGGGATACGGTGATGAAGACGGTCTACAGAGGAGATATCTATATCATGAAGGGAGCTGTCTCTGGCGCGGGTACCGGGCTTTTGAGGGCATCGCAGTATCAGCGGGAGATTTTACCCGGTCCGGTGGACCCGGAAACAGGCCAGGTTATCCGCGGCCAGTTGACGGGGAACCGGCTCTTCTACAATTCCAGGGGACACTTTACCGCCATATACTATCTGGGGGATTGATAAAAAAGAGGCAGCGAAAATTGGATGCGGTAAAAACCGGATTTTGTGAATAAAAAACGCCCTGTAGGCTCAAAGCTATACTGGAAGCGAGGTTTTGCATATGCAGATAAATGAAAATGAAGTCCTGAATGAGCGGACGAGGGAAATTCTGGACTACTACCGCGGGCTGCCGGAGCGTTCTTCGCAGGAGGCCATTGTGGAGATGCTGAGGGAACTGCAGGGCGTTCATGGCTGCATCAGCCCTTATGTGCTGGAGCAGGCAGCAGAGGCGGCCGGGGTACGGGATTCCATGGTACAGGCCATATGTAAGCGGTATCCCAGTTTAAAGACAACACCCTATAGCCATGAAATTATACTCTGCACAGGAAGGAACTGCGCGGCAAAGGGCAGCCTCACCGTCATGGATGAACTGAGAAAAAGGCTGGGAGTGGGTAAAAACGGCATATCAGAGGACGGGACCGTGTGTCTCAGGACCAGGAACTGCCTGAAGAACTGCCGGAGGGCGCCCAATGTCATGGTGGACGGACGTATGTACTCCGGTCTGGATGCAGAGGCCATACTCAGGGAACTAAAACACCGGTGATGTAAAGCTTTATATGGTTTCCCGTCCTGCTTTTTTTCAATTCCCGGCCATCTGCACATTGAATCCTGCCGCTGTCAGTCAGCAGGTCCAGACTGCGCTGGGACAGGTGCAGTTTACTTTTTAATATGGCATGTGCCCTTACGGGAAGCGGGTATGGATTATAAATCCACAGGACGATGGAGGAAACCGGTTCAGCTGAAGCAGGTGAATCAGCCAGCTGGAAAACCGGGCCTTCCACGTGATGGGAGGGCAGCCGAATTCCGGCTCCATTTTTGCGGAGGAACCCAATGTCCATGGCGTACTGCATAGCCAGGGAAGGGTCGTTTCCGTGAAAGCGGGAGAGCAGTCCGGGAGGAAGGCTTCAGGTATTTACGCGGGAATAGATGGCTGCGTTCCAGGCAGAGCTGCAGCAGCCTTTGCTACGCAGCGATAACAATAGGATTAAGCATAAGCCAGCAACCCTCCTTTTCATATACTGTAATTTCTACAGTATAACATATCAGAGAAAAAATGTATGCCTTATTTTCTTTTTATAAATAAGTTTGAGCAGGGATAAAACAAATTCAGACAGAACAGGAGATACAAAATTATGAAGTATTTTTTAGTGGAAGGCAACATAATAGACGCCGGCAGGATGACGGATGATATCATGAAAGAACATATGGCCTACACCGGGGCGGCTATGGAGCGTGGAATGACCTTTATGTCCGGCCTGTAGGCGGATATGAGCGGCAGCCTGTCCGTTATGAGGGCAGAGGAGGAAGGTTGTTAAAAATTTACCTTTTTTTGTATTTGGTAGCAATGGTGTTAAGATTGTGTTATAATTATAATTGCATTTATGCAAAAATACTAAAAAAGGGGAATTGCGCGTATGAAAAAGAAACCACTTGCACTATGGATTTTTGCTGGATTGGCTTTGGGTATTGCGGCGGGTATGCTGTTGATGGGCCGGCCTTTGGCACCCTGTTTCTGAACCTGCTGAAATTCATCGTAGTCCCCATTGTCTTGTTCTCCATCATGAACGGTGTTATTTCCATGAAGGATATTAAGAAGGTGGGAAGCATTGGAGGTAAGACAGTCATCTACTATATGTGCACTACCTTTTTTGCGGTTACCATGGGACTTTTGATAGCGAATCTGTTCAAAAAGGGATTTCCGGTGCTGTCCACCAGCTCCCTGGAGTACACGGCGGCGGAAACGCCCAGTTTTATCCAGACCCTGATTGGCATTTTCCCAAGCAATATCATACAGCCCATGGCCGAGGCATCCATGCTTCAGGTAATCGTGGTGGCTTTGCTCTTTGGCTTTGGCACCATTGTGGCGGGTAAGAAGGGAGAGGTATTTGGAAACTTTGTGGAGAGCGCCAATAATGTATCTATCGCGGTTATGTCCTTCATCATCAAGCTGAGCCCCATCGGTGTGTTCTGTCTGATTACGCCTGTGGTGGCTGCCAACGGACCCCAGATACTGGGCAGCCTGGCCTTTGTGCTTCTGGTGGCTTATATCGGGTACATACTCCACGCCTCATTGGTGTATTCGCTGACCGTAAAGTCTCTTGCGGGCATTGGACCTCTTAAGTTTTTCAAGGGCATGGCGCCGGCCATGATAATGGCGTTTTCCAGCGCGTCCTCTGTAGGCGCCCTTCCTCTTAACCTGGAATGCACGGAAAAGTTGGGGGCCAGAAAGGAGGTGGCCAGCTTTGTGCTTCCGCTGGGAGCCACCATCAATATGGATGGAACCGCCATTTACCAGGGTGTGTGCGCTGTGTTTATCGCTTCCTGTTATGGAATCAACCTGACCCTGTCCCAGCAGATTGTCATTATACTGACAGCTGTTCTGGCTTCCGTGGGCACGGCCGGTGTGCCGGGATCCGGTATGATTATGCTGGCTATGGTGCTTCAGAGCGCAGGGCTTCCTGTGGAAGGAATTGCACTTGTGGCCGGTATTGACCGCCTGTTTGACATGGGTCGAACCACGGTGAATATTACAGGGGACGCTGCCTGCGCAGTGATTGTTTCCTATCTGGAGGATAAGAGGTTAAAGAAGGCTTAAGCCTGAATTTCATCAAGGTAAAAGAAGGGCCGCGCTGTGATATGATGTCGCACAGCGCGGCCCTCCCTGATACACATATTTTATACATAACCTATTTTATACATAACCTATTTTATACATAACCCATTAGACCCGGAAGCCACAGTGACAGCTGCGGTATATAGGATACCAGCATCAGCACGATAAAGATGGCGCCAAAGTAGTAGAGCAGAGGACGGATAACCTGTTCTATCTTTGTCTTTCCCACCTTTACTCCCACGAAAAGTGTAGTTCCCACAGGGGGAGTGATGGTGCCGATACACAGGTTGAATATCATCATGATTCCAAAGTGGATGGTATTCATG
>OBYP01000911.1_pt1 | contig 19602 bp, 16 predicted proteins | sample 1501461 | NCBI WGS metagenome assembly OBYP01 (sample SAMEA2580201, study PRJEB22360) | human gut metagenome | biome: human gut; feature: human-associated habitat; material: faeces | place: Denmark | collected 2008/2010 | reverse complement strand
CTACATTTCAAATTAGTTTTTACTCAAAGGTGTTGGAAAAAGACGTAGGAATGAATGTGATTTTACCTAATCATAGAGATTTACCCAAGAAACATAAGGTAAAAATGCTGACGGTTCTTCATGGAAAGGAAGCACGATATACAAAATGGATGAATAGAGTTCCATTGGAGTTGTATGTGAGAGATTATAAAATGGGAGTCATTATGCCGGATGGAGAAGATAGCTTTTATACAAATATGTATTACGGAAATCAGTATTGGACGTACCTATCAGAAGAAATGCTACGATTTGTACAAAAGACATTTCCAATAATATCTGATACAAGAGAAGATAATTTTATTATGGGATCTTCTATGGGTGGATATGGAGCCCTTAAAATGGCATTTAACAGACCAGATTTATATAGTGCGGCGGCATCACTTTCAGGAGGATTTGATTTGCCTAATCTGTTCGATTTATCTGGGTATCATAATATTGGTAATTATATATTTGGAAGTTTAGAGAGGATGATCGATGGGAATGAGAATTTGTTTAATAATATAGAAAAAATGGCAAAGAAGAAAAAAATACTTCCACGAATTTATATGTGTTGTGGAATGGAAGATTTTGTCTATGGTGGTAATCAAAAAATAAAGCAAGTATTGGAGAAAAACAAAATAGATTTTACATACGATGAGTGGCACGGGGTACATGACTGGAAATTTTGGAATAGAGCTTTTTTAGAAGTTATAAAATGGTTAGGCGTTACAAAAGTTGAAAATATATCCTCTGATGAACCTACAGGAAATAGAAAAAAACAAGTGTTGGAAGAAGTATGAATGTGGCAGTTGTCGGAGCAGGAATTTATGGGATTAATCATGTGAATGCTTATACATGGAATCCCAATACAAATCTGGTTGCGGTTTGTGATCTGAATAAAGAAATTACAAATAAAATTGCGCAGAAGTACAATGTAAAAACATATAATGATGTAGACGAAATGTTAGATCATGAGGATATCGATGCTGTGTCCATTGCAACACCGGATGCGTTCCACATGGCACCGGCGCTCTCGGCGATTCGTCATGGGAAACCGATTTTGGTGGAAAAACCGTTGGCGACAACTTCCGAGGACGCAAAGAAGATTCTGGAAGAAGCAGAAAAATATCATGTGCGGGTTGCGGTAGATTATCATAAAAGATGGGACCCGGCGGCAATCAATGTAAGAAATGAAGTTATGGAGGAAGCGTCTGGAGCGCCGATTAGAGGCTATATGAGTATGGATGATATTATTGATGTGCCGACAGAATGGTTTAACTGGGCGGATAAATCAAGTCCGGTACATTTCCTGGGAACCCATTGCTATGACCAGATTCGCTGGTATATGGGATGTGAAGTCGAAGAAGTATATGCAGTGGGAAGTAAGAGACTGTTAAAGAGCAGAGGAATTGACACCTACGACTCTATTCAGGCAACATTAAAGATGGAAAACGGATGCTATTGGACCGTGGAGAATTCCTGGATTCTTCCGAGGGGATTTGCAAAAAACAACGATGGAAGAACACAGATTCTCTGCGAAAATGCAATGTTCCGTATTGATTCACAGAACCGGGGCGTTGAAATGTTTAATGATCAGAAACAGCGCACACCGAACTCTTATTTTATTTTGAATAATAACGGAAGACCAAGTGGATTCGGAATTGAGCCAATCAACGATTTTATCTATTGCCTGCAGAATGATTTACCGTTTATCGCGGATGGAAATGATGGATTACAGGCAGAATTAATTGCAGAGGCAGTTCATGAAAGTCTGGAAAAAGGCGAGGCAGTAAAATTGAGATAGGACGTCTGATCAGGCAGAAAAAAATATTGTTCAGCAAATGAGATGCTTCTCCTTGGAAAACACAGTTGAGGGAATAAAACTGTTTGTTTCAAGGAGGAGTATTTTTATGGGATAGGAAATTTACCTCGATTGCCTATCTCATGAAAACGCTTCCCAGGATGCGCGCGATTTTACATGCTGTAAAAATAGCTTTTAAAAATCCAACATGTTTTTAACGTTCCTGTGATAGATGAAAATAGTAAAGTGACTCTGCCTGAGGGTATTTTATGCAAAGATAAGGGAAATATCGTTTAGCGCTTGACTCCTCCCTGAGGTCAGACCTTATACTAGATTTAGATTCGGATCAAAGATAGGAAAGAAGGAGATGAAAAGATGATTTCCATTGGAAAATTTTCAAAGATATGTCAGGTAACAGTGAAGACGTTATATTACTATGATAAGATCGATCTGTTGAAACCGATTTATACGGAACCGCAGAATGGCTATCGCTATTACAGTGAAGAACAAATGCCGAAAATGCTGCTGATTCAACGACTAAAGCGGTACGGATTTTCTTTGGAAGAAGTCAAATCATTTCTGGAGGAAACAGATCAGGAAGAGCTCTTTTTAAAATTATGGAAACAACGAGAACAAATGAAAAAGAAAAAACTGGAAATGGAGATTGTGATAAGTGAATTAACATCGCATCTCTATAATTTTGAAAGGACAGGTGATTTGATGGCATATCAAAAAGGTTATGAAATTCAGGTAAAAGAAACTCCGGCAAGAAATGTGCTTGCCTGCCGTAAGATGATGGGAGTGGATGAGTTTGGAAAATATTATAGTACTTTATATGAGCGAGTGCCGAGAGAACGGGTGACTCCCAATGGTCTGGTGGGAGCGGTTTACTATGATCAGGAATTTCATCATGAGTGCAGCGATATTGAGCTGATTGTCGGAATTCGTGAAAAAGACAAAGCAGATAAAATTCTGGATGCCGGACAGTGCGCTGTGACGGTGCATAAAGGACCGTATTCTTCTCTCCCTGATGCTTATGGCGCATTGACAGCATGGATTGCGGAAAATGGGTATGAGTGGAATGGAGCACCCTTTGAATTTTATACAAAATCTCAATTTGACAGTTTATCTCCGGAAGAATGGGAAACAGAAGTTTATTTCCCGATTAAATTGAAATAATATTTTAGAAGATTCAGAAGTGATTCATCAGAGTTTTCATCAAGGGTCTGTTACACTGAAAATTCGTGCCACAGACCCTGTGATGTTGTGACAGGATGGGAATCAGTCCCCGAAACTGATTCCCATTCTTCTTGCCTCTTGAATCATTTTGCAGTTTGGATCCACATATTTTAGTTTTCCGGCAACTTCCTGTAGAGGAACTTTTTGTGTATCTCCGTTTTTGATGGCGATCATATAGCCGTATTCCTTCTTTAAAATTAATTCTGCTGCTGCGGCTCCGACCCTGCTTGCAATGACTCTGTCATATGCACAGGGAGATCCGCCTCGCTGTGTATGACCCGGAACGGTGACTCGCACTTCTTTTTCAAGCTTTTCTTCGATTTCCGCTGCAATTTGGTAGGCAATGGATGGGTATTTGCGCTCTGCGAGCTTTGCCTTGTACTGTTTTTTCTTTAACAAGGCATCTTCCTTGGAAATGGCACCTTCGGCAACCGCAAGAATTGTAAATGATTTTCCGGCTTCCGTTCGCTTCTTTATGACTTCGGCAACATTATCTATATCATAAGGAATTTCCGGAAGCAAAATCACATCAGCTCCGCCTGCGATTCCGGCATGAAGAGTCACATGCCCTACTTTGTGCCCCATAACCTCAATGATAAAGACGCGGCTGTGGGAAGAGGCTGTCGTATGAATCCGATCAATGGTATCTGTGGCAATATCTACAGCACTCTGGAATCCGAAGGTCATATCAGTTCCCCATAAATCATTATCAATGGTCTTAGGAAGTGTGATCACATTTAACCCTTCTTCACGAAGAAGATTGGCTGTTTTGTGGGTTCCGTTTCCGCCTAAAATAATCAGGCAGTCAAGGTTATATTTTGCATAGTTTTGTTTCATTGCTTCGACTTTATCCAAACCGTTTTCGTCCGGAATCCGCATTCGTTTAAAAGGTTGTCTGGATGTTCCGAGAATTGTGCCGCCGCGGGTGAGAATTCCCGAAAAATCATCCGGTGTCATGGACTTTGCATTTCCATAAATTAATCCTTTATAGCCATCTTGAAATCCATAGATTTCAAGATCATCTCTTGTGGAACTTAATCCTTTGATGACACCGCGCATTGCTGCGTTTAGTGCCTGGCAGTCTCCGCCACTTGTTAATAATCCAATTCGCAACATGGACTTTTTACCTCCAATCTTTCTTAGAGTATCCTTGTGGGATACACTTTATTCTATATTTTACCATAAAATTTGCAATGAAAATAGAAAAGTTAGTAAAGAAACTGTAAAAAGAATGTAAGAAAATATCGAATATAAAGAAAAATTGACATTTTTGATTTCACCAAAAGATAATTATTGACGAAACTGCTCTGGCAGTGGTAATATAAGTTCATATGAAAAAGCGATGAAGGAGACAGTACTTCTATTGTGAACGTATGAGCGAGTCCGGGGCGGTGTGAGCCGGGTGCAAGTAACGTAGGAAGGAAGATCACTCCCAAGCTGCAGGCTGAAACAAGTAGGCTGTGCCGGTATCCTCCGTTAACGGGATAACATATGATGGTATGTGAAATAGGTGGTTTGTAAGCAACGGCGTTGTCCTATTTTGGGACAGCGTCTTTTTTTGCCATAGCGATGAGCCAAAGTCCGGGCTTGCCCGAGACCTTGGCGACCGCTTACAATCCCGGAATGTGCCTTTTGGCACTTCCGGTGATTTATAAAGAATAGAAGGAGAATCAGAGATGTACAAGAAAGTATCATCAGACCTTAACTTCGTGGATCGCGAGAAAGAGACCGTAAAGTTTTGGAAAGAAAACCAGATTTTTGAGAAAAGTATTGAGGAAAGAAAGGATGATCCGACCTACACTTTTTATGACGGGCCTCCGACTGCCAATGGAAAGCCTCATATCGGACATGTATTAACTCGTGTAATTAAAGACATGATTCCTCGTTATCAGACAATGAAAGGTCATAAAATTATCCGTAAGGCAGGATGGGATACCCATGGTCTTCCAGTAGAGCTCGAGGTTGAGAAACTGCTTGGTCTGGATGGAAAAGAGCAGATTGAAGAATATGGTATGGAACCATTTATTAAAAAGTGTAAAGAAAGTGTGTGGAAATACAAAGGAATGTGGGAGGATTTCTCCAATACCGTTGGTTTCTGGGCAGACATGGACGATCCATATGTAACTTATGATAATAATTTCATTGAATCTGTCTGGTGGGCATTAAAACAGATCTGGGATAAGGGGCTGCTTTACAAAGGATTTAAAATTGTTCCTTACTGCCCGCGCTGTGGAACTCCGCTGTCAGCGCAGGAAGTTGCACAGGGATATAAAGATGTCAAAGAACGTTCTGCGATTGTCCGTTTCAAGGTCGTAGATGAGGACGCTTATTTTCTCGCCTGGACCACGACTCCATGGACCTTGCCATCCAATATCGGTCTCTGTGTGAATCCGGAAGAAACTTATGCAAAAGTTAAAGCTGCGGACGGATATGTTTATTATATGGCAGAGGCGTTGTTGGACACTGTTCTTGGCAAATTAGCAGAGGAAGAGACAGAGACACCTGCTTATGAGGTTCTGGAAACTTATAAAGGTAAAGATCTGGAATACAAAGCCTATGAGCCATTGTATGATTGTGCGGCAAAGGTAGCCGAGAAACAACATAAAAAGGCATTTTATGTAACTTGTGACGGATATGTAACTTTAACAGATGGTACAGGTATCGTCCATATTGCTCCGGCATTTGGTGAGGATGATGCCAGCGTGGGACGTAAGTATGATATGCCATTTGTACAATTAGTTGATGAGAGTGGCAATATGTCACCGGAGACGCCATTTGCGGGACTTTTTGTAAAGAAAGCAGATCCGGAAGTATTAAAAGACCTGGATAACCGCGGATTATTATATGACGCACCGAAATTTGAACATAGCTACCCACATTGCTGGCGCTGTGATACACCACTGATTTATTATGCAAGAGAATCATGGTTTATTAAGATGACAGATGTCAAAGATCAGTTAATTGCAAACAATAATACAGTAAACTGGATACCGGAAAATATTGGTAAGGGACGATTTGGCGACTGGCTGGAGAATGTTCAGGACTGGGGTATTTCAAGAAACCGTTATTGGGGAACTCCGTTGAACATCTGGGAATGTGAAGATTGCGGGCATCAGCATTCTATCGGCTCCATCGAAGAGTTAAAGAGTATGTCTGATAACTGTCCGGATGATATTGAACTGCACCGCCCATATATTGATCAGGTAACAGTGAAATGTCCACACTGCGGCAAGCCGATGCACAGAGTTGAGGAAGTTATCGACTGCTGGTTTGACTCAGGATCCATGCCGTTTGCACAGTGGCATTATCCATTTGAAAACAAAGAAATTTTCGAAGATAATTTCCCGGCGAACTTTATTTCAGAGGCTGTGGATCAGACTCGAGGATGGTTCTATTCCCTGATGGCGATTTCTACATTGCTGTTTGACAAAGCACCATATAAAAATGTAGTAGTTCTGGGACATGTGCAGGATGAGAACGGACAGAAGATGAGTAAGTCCAAAGGGAATGCCGTTGATCCGTTTGAGGCACTGGAAGAACATGGAGCGGATGCAATCCGCTGGTATTTCTATACCAATAGTGCACCGTGGCTTCCAAATCGTTTCCATGATAAGGCAGTGACAGAAGGACAGCGTAAGTTTATGGGAACCCTCTGGAATACTTATGCGTTCTACGTACTGTATGCAGAGATTGACCAGTTTGATCCTACAAAGCATGAGTTGGATTATAATAAATTGTCTGTGATGGATAAATGGCTGCTGTCTAAGATGAATACAATGGTAAAGGCTGTAGATGAGCATTTAGGCGCTTATCGGATTCCGGAAGCTGCAAGAGCATTACAGGAATTTGTGGATGATATGAGCAACTGGTATGTCAGACGATGCCGTGATCGTTTCTGGGCAAAAGGAATGGAGCAGGATAAGATCAATGCCTATATGTCTCTTTATACTGCTTTGGTGACAGTGTGCAAAGCTGCTGCACCAATGATTCCGTTTATGACAGAAGAGATTTATCAGAACCTTGTGAAAAGTGTTGATGCGTCTGCTCCGGAAAGCATTCACTTATGTGATTTCCCTGTTTATTGCGAGGAACAGGTGGATGAGAAATTAGAGTCTGATATGGATATGGTATTAAAGATCGTTGTTCTGGGACGTGCCTGCAGAAACAGTGCGGCTATTAAGAATCGTCAGCCGATTGGTCAGATGTATGTGAAAGCAGAGGCAGATCTTCCGGAGTACGATCAGGAGATCATTCTGGACGAATTGAATGTCAAAAATCTGACATTTACAGATGATGTTTCAGGATTTACAACCTATAACTTTAAACCGCAGCTTAAAACAGTTGGACCGAAATACGGAAAATTGGTTGGTGGAATCAGAAATTATCTGGCCGGAGTTGATGGTAATGCAGCCAAGAGTGAATTAGACGGCAAAGGAGTTCTTTCTTTTGCGATTGATGGAACACCTGTTGAGCTGACAGAGGAAGATCTGTTGATAGAAATGGTAAAACAGGAAGGTTTTGTTACAGAGGCTGATAATGGAGTAACCGTTGTTCTTGATACCAATCTGACACCGGAGTTGCTGGAGGAAGGCTTTGTACGTGAGATTGTCAGCAAAATTCAGTCTATGAGAAAAGAAGCCGGATTTGAAGTGACAGATCATATTACATTTTCTTATGAGGGAAGTGAAAAAGCAGCAAATGTTATTAAAGAAAATGAATCTGCCATTGCAGGAGATGTTCTTGCAGATGAGATCAAAGGCGGAGAACTTTGTGGTTATACAAAGGAATGGAATATTAATGGCGAAAAAGTAACATTTGGTGTTGAAAAACGATAAAAGAGTCATAGAATTTTCTATAAAAAGATGCGCAGAATATGCCTTGAGTGTATTCTGTGCATTTCATTTATTTTATGGGATGAAACAGCATTAGAAATTGTGATAAAGTGCAGTATGAGTTAAAATAAAAGAATAGAGAAGAGAAGGAGGGAAACTATGGAATATTACGGAACATTAGGGCCTGCATGCTGTAAGACGGAAATATTAAAAGAGATGCTGGAAAATGGCATGACAGGAATTCGGCTGAATTTGTCACACAAATCTTTAAAGGAGAGTGAGGCATGGATTCAAAATTATTTTTCGGCAGCTGATACAATGCAGTGTTCACCGGGGTTTATGATTGATCTTATGGGGCCGGAACTGAGGATCGGTCAGCTGGAAGAGGATATAGAACTTTGTATCGGGGAAAAAATTGTTCTTGGTGAAGAGGGAATTCCGGTTCCGAAAGAGATTTTTTTGCAGTTGACGTCCGGACAAATGGTTTTATTGGATGACGGGAAAATCCAAATTAAGGCGAGGGAGAAGGTTTCGGAAGAAGTCTGGATGTTTGAGATTGTTCGCGGTGGAACTTTGACATCTAAAAAAAGCATCGCATTGCCCGGGTGTCAGGTGGAATCTCCGACGCTTACAAAACAGGATATTGCCAATTTGATGCAGGCGAAAGAGTATGGAGTAACTGATGTTATGCTGCCGTTTGTGCGTGGAAAGAAAGACTTAATTTGCCTTCGGGAAGTCCTGAATGAATATGATTGCAGCAATATTCGGATTTTTGCAAAAATAGAAAATTTAGATGGAATCAGACACCTGGAAGAACTTCTTGATTACTGTGATTATATTGTAATTGCCAGAGGGGATCTGGGGAATGCAATTCCGCTTCCGAAACTGCCATGTGCACAGGATTATATTGCGGATATATGCAGAAAGAATAAGAAAAAATTTCTCGTAGTGACCCAGATGTTAAACTCTATGATACAGAATCCGTTTCCGACCAGAGCAGAGGTCAGCGATATATATCAGGCGATAAAACAAGGAGCATCTGCCGTTATGCTGACGGGTGAAACCGCACAGGGTAAATACCCGGCAGAGGCAATGAAAACTCTATGGGAAACAGGAAAAGCGGCAGAGGAATACTTGAATCGATACAAGAAATCCCCGGCCGCTGTCTAACGCAGTCTTTTGCAAAGGCGCAGAAGCTACAGTTTAAAGTTTTCCCGGTCAGTGAGTATACAGTTGATGATATATGCAATACCGTCTCGTGTATTAGCACGTGTCTGATAAACACAAATATTACGGATTGCATCGGAAGCATTTTCCATTGCAACAGAATGAATACCTGGGATGGAAAGCATTGAATAATCATTTTCACTATCGCCGATGGCAACCATTTCTTCCGGAGTGTAGCCAAACTGTTCGGCATACTGTAAAAGCGCAATTCCTTTCTGCGCATCCACAGATGTAATTTCAATATCTGTAGGCACTGTGGAAACAACAGCCAGTCCCGGGATTTTTTCTAACTCGAAACGGAGCTCTTTTAGTTTCTCTACTTCCGTAGAATTTGATGTTATCTTCAGAATCCGATGGTCACTTGCCAGAAGAGCATCTTCGCCATCAACAAAAATAACATCATCAATAAGGGTTCGAAATTCTTTTTCTGTATATTTAAAATCAGGATGATTGACCTGAATTGCAGGAACAAGGATTTCATGTGTGTATTTTTCACGTTCTTTTGTCGGCAGCAGAGAAATACGGCCGTCTTTTGTAAAAATTGATGGAACCATACCGAATTGACGGAAGGTGTCAAAGATCTTCTGCACAGTTTCCTTTGAAATTGTGTGTTCAAATAGCAGTTGGCCAGATTTATCAAATCCACAGGAACCATTACTGCAAATCATATCACACTGAAGACCGGCTTCTTTCAAAATGCCTACGACGTTTGGATATTCGCGGCCGGTATTGATGATGAATTTAATACCATTCTCCTGAAGCTTTCGAATTGCATCAATATTTACCTGTGTAATTTTGCGATAACTGTCAAGCAGTGTTCCATCCATATCTGATGAAATTAAACGTATCATATTATAAATAACCTCCTTTAGGACTACGGTCATATTTGCCGTATAAACAAGTCTGTATTTATAGTATCATACTTTCAAAGGGAACATCAATAAAAAGTGGATGATGTTTTGTTTCATAAAAGGAACGTTCATAAAGAATGTTTTCCATTAGTGCTGCGACGCCGTCCTGGTCGTTAGACGGAGCAATCGCAGAACAGATTCTCTGAATTGCTTCAGGGGCATTTGCCATTGCAGCAGTTATTCCGAGATCCAGAGAAAGCATAGATCGGTCATTTTCACTATCACCCACAGCCAGAATCTCAGACGGGAGTATAGACCGTGTCTGAGCATATTGAAGCAAGGCATAACCCTTCTGAGCTCTGACGTGTGTGACTTCTATGTTTGTCGGGGCAGTGGAAGTGATATGAAGATTGGTTAAGTGTTCGATTTCTTTTTTGAGGTATTCTATTTTAGTCGGATCGATAAAAGTAGTAGAAATCTTATAAATAGGGGTTTCACTGCCCAGGAGACTGTCCATATCTGCAAAGTAGCGGACACGGGAAGTCATATCATCAAAATCCTCCTGGGTTTTAAAATAAACTTTGTTTTCAAGCTTTGCCGCAGGAAGGACGTGGTGATTGTAATAAGAGAGCAAATGCGCAGGATCAGAAATGGAAGATTTTCCATAATCTGTTGAAATATCCGCAAAGACATTGTGTGATTCAAAAATCTGAAGGATTGCCCGGGCAATGCTTTTTGGAATCGGTGTTACATGATAAGGGTTTCCGAATTGATCGTAGGTACAGGCACCTCCGTAACAAATCATGTCGCAGCAGACAGATGCCGCATCAAGTTCCCTTTTTGCACTGTGGTATTCACGACCGGTGTTCACAATAAACTCAATACCGCTTTTTTGAATTTTTTGAATAATGTTTGCAGTATGTTTGGTAATATATCCGGCACTGTTTAATAAAGTTCCATCCATATCAGATGCAATTAAGCGTATCATAAGAAAACCCTCCTTTTATTTCCACAAGCAGCGAGCCGGGCGGTTATGCTTGCGGGAATGTCTTTATCTTGAATGTAAGAATAGCTTAGCATCCAAATAAAAAGTTTCTATGAGGGTTATGTTAAAGAATAGTTAACAAAGAAAAGCGGATATTTGCAATCTGCTTTGTTGTCTGTATGGGTTTAAATACGTTCCGGCATATTTCTGGATAAAACCTGTTCCAGAACAAGCGCCGCCCCATCTTCGGTGTTTGAAGCTGTGTGGTGCAGACAGATTTCCTGAATCACAGGGTCTGCATTGCCCATTGCGACGCTTTCTACATAGGGAAGTGCCAGCATAGAGTAATCATTCTCACTATCTCCGATGACCAAAGTCTCTTTCAATGAAAGTTGGTGTGACTCGGCATAATATTTTAATGCGGCACCTTTTAAAGCTTCTGCCGCCGTAACATCAATCCGGCAGCCGTCAAAATTTGATACGACAAATTCCGGAACCTGACATTGAAGTTCCTGCGCCAGATTTGAGAGCTTTTCGCTGTCTTTGGATCGGGAAGAAATTTTGATAATTTCAGAATGTTCCTCAAAAAGCTGCTTCCCGGTATCATAAAACTGTGTCTGAGAAATACGGCGCTGAATCCATTCAGAAACAGATAAGGTTGAAAGTTCTTCTTGAGTAAGGAAAGGAGCTGCTTCTTTTTCTAAATAGTTAGTGTAGCCCTCTTTAGTACCGAGTACACATAGTCCTTTGGTGCTGTGAATCTCATAAAATGTACGGTGCTTTCCGAACAGGCGAAGCATTTCAGGAACGGTTTTAAGCGGTAAATAGGCTGCATGGTATTTTTCCCCGTTTGATCGGAAGATGCACGCTCCGCCGAAACAGGCGATATCACAGTGGATATCTGCACGATCAAGTACATTGCGGGCTTCCAGATAATCCAGCTCTGTATTAATCAGAAGACGGATTTTGTTTTCCTGGACGCGCCGAATTGCCGCGATAGTTCGCTTGGAGAGCTGTCTCTTTTCATTTAGTAACGTTCCGTCTAAATCTGAAACGATGAATTGGATCATTGGGTTGTCCTCCTTGTGTATAAATCTTTGGTCTTGGTTTCATATCGTTATCGTATCATAAAAGGAGCAGAAAATATAGGAAAAACTCTCTTGAGCGTACAATGGGCATTGTGTATAATAGGTAGATAAACAGATAAGAAATATCTGTATAGCAAGGAGACCCAAATGTGCGGAGTGTGCACTGCAATCCGTCTGCCCATCTTGTGAGGTTTAACAAATGAGAGAATATGTTGCATTTGATCTGGAAACAACAGGATTATCACCGGAACAGGATCAGATTATTGAGATTGGTGCTGTGAAAATCAGAGATTCCAGAATTATAGGAAAATATAATTGTATTTTGCATCCGGAGGTTCCGGTCAGTGATTTTATTATTAATTTGACAGGAATCAGCCGGGAGATGCTAAAGCATGGAATTCCGTTAAAAGAAGGAGTGGAAGGGTTTTTGGATTTTTGTGACTCTTTTCCTGTGCTCGGGCATAATATTAAATTTGATTATAGTTTTATGAAGATTGCAGCAAATTCCTTTTCTCATCCATTTGAAAAAGACGGAGTGGATACACTGACAGCAGCAAGGAAACTTCTTAGAGGTCTTCCAAACAAGAAACTTGAGACATTATGCGCTCATTATGATTACATAAACCAGGCTGCGCACCGGGCTTATGACGATGCTTTGGCAACAGCGGTGGTTTTTGAACAAATGAAAAAAGAATTTCCGGAAGAGCGGGACGCATTTTTGCCAAGGCAGCTTCAATATCGGGTGAGAAAAGAGCGGCCAATTACAGAAAAACAAAAACGTTACTTGAAGGAATTGATGAAATATCATACAATAGAGGATAACGTAAATGTTGATATGATGACTCAGAGTGAGGCATCGAAGAAGATTGATAGTATTATATTGAATTATGGAGTGATGAAGAAATGAAAAAACGCAAAATGTTTGTAACAATTATGGCAATCGTTTTAATTGTAGTGATGATTGGCACAACAGTGGTAGGATCGTTGATGATGTAGCAGTTGAGGAGATGGACTTTAATGAAGAAAAAAATAGGGATTGCGGCAGCAGTTATTCTGTTAGGGATTGCAGGGGGAGTTTTTTATTTAGTGCAATCGGTAAATGGAGCTGTAGAAGACGGAAAGATTCTTAGCGGGGTGGAATGTGATGGCGTTTCTCTCGGCGGAATGACAAAGGAAGAAGCAAAAGAGGCAATAGAGGAGCATATAAAAGAACTTCACCAGGAAAAAGTCAAGTTTTATGTAGATGAGGAAGAGACTTCTGTAAAGATTGAAAGCCTCGGAGCAAAAGCGGATGCAGAGAAGACAGTGGAAGAGGCTTATGCGATTGGAAGAAATGGGAGTATTCTCACAAAGTATTCTGATGTAAAAGAAGAAAAGCACGCTGTGAATGTTTATCGTAATTATGATAAGAAGATTTTTGAGAAACAGATCAAAAAGGCAACAAAGAATATTATTTCCACTCCCAAAAACGCCAGTGTAAAGCGTGAGAATGGGAAATTTGTCGTGATAAAGGAAAAGACCGGATACAGCCTGAAGATGGATCAGACTTTTGAGAATTTCAAGAAGGCCGTTGAGACAGGAAAAGAACAGGCGAAGCTTGCGGTAACCAGACAGAAGGCAAAGTATACATCCAAAGATATGGAAAAGATTAAGGATAACCTGGGAACATATTCTACCTATTACGGAAGTTCTGCTTATGGCAGAAAGGTAAATGTAGCAAGAGGCGCAGCTAAAATAAATGGAAGCATTGTTTATCCGGGAGAGACATTCTCTGTGTATCAGGCGGTTTCTCCGTTTACAAAAGAAAACGGATATGAGTTGGCAGGATCTTATGAGAATGGTCAGACTGTGCAGTCCTACGGAGGAGGAATCTGTCAGGTGTCTACGACATTGTATAATGCGGTGATTCGTGCAGAATTAAAGATTAAAGAGAGATCACCTCATTCCATGACCGTCAGCTATGTACCTCGGTCAGCCGATGCGGCGATTGCAGGAACATATAAAGATTTGAAATTTCAAAATCCGTATGATGTTCCGGTTTATATTGAAGGATCAGCGAACGGATCGACAATTACCTTTACGGTATATGGAGAAGATAAAAATCCGGATCGTACCGTAGAGTTTATGTCTGAGACAACATCGGTGAGAGCCAGTGCCGGGGAGAAGATTATTAAAGATCCGACTCTTCCGGAAGGGAAAAAGGTCTTAGAGACATCCGGGCATACCGGTTATACTGCCAGACTCTGGAAGATTGTAAAGGTAAAAGGAAAACAGGTAGAAAAGAAAGTATTTAATAACTCTTCTTATATGGCAACAGCATCTGTATATCGGGTGGGAACCAAAAAGAAAGAAGAGAAAAAAGAAGATAAGAAAGACGATAAGAAAACTACAACAGAAGATAATAAGACAACTGCGAAACAGGAGACAACAACAGCCAAGAAGGGCACGACAGCAGAGAAAAAGTCATCCGCAGCGAAAACAACAGGAAAGAATAAATGAAGATAGGAAAATTATCAGAATCTGCTCTGCAAAAGATTGTTTTGGAGCAGTTAAGTGTAAAGAGGAGCGAAGTGCTGGTAGGCCCTGGAATTGGAGAGGATTGTGCGGCATTGAAGTTAGAGCCGGATGAGATTTTTGTTACATCCACAGATCCGATTACCGGTGCTGTGAAGGAGATTGGGCGTCTGGCAGTTCATGTGACAGCGAACGATCTTGCCTCATCAGGTGCGGAGACAGTAGGTTTGATGGTAACAGCGTTGTTTCCTCCCAATATAAAAGAATCTGAGATTAAAAAAATAATTTCTCAGATGAATCTGGAATGTGAGAAGATGTCAATTATGATTCTGGGAGGACATACGGAGATTACAGATGTGGTTAATCAGCCGATCCTCTCAGTTACCGGAATTGGAAAAGTGAAAGAAGATTACTTAGTTCAATCAAGCGGCGCAAAACCAGGGCAGGATATTGTTCTTACAAAATATATTGGAATGGAAGGAACCGGCATTATTGCCAGCGAGAAAGAAGAGGAATTATCACAATGGTTTTCTTCTGCATTTTTAAAGGAGGCAAAGGGATTTCTTTCAGAGATTTCGGTGGTTTCGGAGGGACTTCTTGCAAGACAGTATGTTTCCTCGATGCATGATGTTACTGAGGGAGGCATTTACGGGGCGTTATGGGAGATTTCAAAGGCTTCCGGTGTTGGTTTGGAAGTTACCATTGAAGATATTCCGATTCGACAGCACACCATTGAATTATGTGAAAAATATGATTTGAATCCATACCAGCTCATTTCCAGCGGATCAATGTTGATGACAACAGACAATGGAAGAGAACTGGTTAAGATATTGGAACAGGCAGGCATTAAGGGAACAATTATTGGTCATACAACAGATTCCGGAGAAAAACTAATTTATCGTCAGGGAAAAGCTGCCAATTTGGAAGCACCGAAGCAAGACGAGTTATATAAGATTTATTCCGAATAAAAGTGTTATTCGGAGTGGGAAGAATGGAGGATATGGTATGAACACAGAACTTAGAGAATTAATTTTGAAGTTAATTGAGAAAAACAGCCGGCTGGAACTTCGTGATCTGGCGGTAATGCTGGATGTGTCGGAGGAGGAAGTTGCAAATGAGATTGCCGATATGGAAAAAGAACACATTATCTGTGGTTACCATACCCTTATTAATTGGGAAAATACAAGCAAGGATCAGCTGACTGCGATGATTGAAGTAAAAGTGACTCCGCAGAGAGGACAGGGATTCGACCGGATTGCTGAGCGCATTTATAATTTCCCTGAGGTAAAGGCTGTTTATCTGATGTCCGGGGGATATGATTTTATGGTGATGTTAGAAGGAAAAACCATGAAAGAGATTTCGCTGTTTACTTCATCAAAACTGGCACCACTGGAATCTGTTGTCAGTACTGTAACGCATTTTGTTCTTAAAAAATACAAGGATCATGGTACAGTGCTGGAAGCTAAAAAGACAGATGAGAGACAGGTGGTGACACCATAATGAGAGACTTTGTATCTGAGAGAGTTGCGGGGCTTGAACCATCCGGAATCCGTAAGTTCTTTGATATCGTCAGTGAAATGCCGGATGCGATTTCCCTTGGTGTGGGAGAACCGGATTTTGATACTCCGTGGAGAGTCCGGGAGGAAGGAATCTATTCTCTGGAACGGGGAAGAACGTTCTATACGTCTAATGCAGGATTAAAAGAACTGCGATATGAAATCAGTGAATATCTGGAGAGAAAATACCAGTTGGTGTATCATCCATGTCATGAGATTCTCGTGACGGTCGGAGGAAGTGAAGGTATTGATGTCGCTATGCGTACGATTCTGAATCCGGGAGATGAAGTAATTGTCGTACAGCCTTGTTTTGTGTCTTATGTTGCCTGTGTAGTAATGGCAGGAGGAACACCGGTCATTGTAAATTTGTGCGAAGAGGATAAATTTAAGCTGAAAAAAGAACAGTTGGAGGCAGTTGTATCGGAGAAAACCAAAGCAGTGATTATCTCTTTTCCGAATAATCCGACGGGTGCGGTTATGACTCGTGAGGAATTAGAGCCCATTGCCGAATTTGCCCAGGAGCATGATATTATGGTGATTTCTGATGAGATTTATTCAGAATTGACTTATGGACGGGAACATGTGAGTATAGCATCTCTTCCTGAGATGAAAGACAGGTGTATTGTGATCAATGGATTCTCGAAAGCATTTGCCATGACGGGATGGCGTCTGGGGTATGCGGCAGCACCGAGGGTTTTGATGGAACAGATGGTGAAAGTTCATCAGTTCTGTATCATGGCGGCACCTACGACAAGCCAGTATGCAGCGATTGAGGCGATGCGGTCCTGCGATGATGAAGTTCAGGAAATGCGGACTGCCTACAATCAGCGGAGAAGATTTCTGGTCCACGAGTTTCAGAGAATGAAATTGGATTGTTTTGAACCGGAAGGGGCTTTTTATATATTCCCATCCATCAAAAAGTTCGGAATGACTTCAGAGGAATTTGCTACGAAATTATTAAATGAAGAGAAGGTTGCGATTGTTCCGGGTTCTGCTTTTGGCGACTGTGGAGAAGGATATTTGAGGGTTTCTTATGCATATTCTATTGAGGAATTAAAGGAAGCTTTAAGCCGACTGGAAAAATTTATAAAAAGATTGGAGAAATAAATGCTTCATATTGTGTTACATGAACCAGAGATGCCGGCAAATACCGGAAATATCGGACGTACCTGTGTCGCCTGCGGAGCAGTGCTTCACTTAATCGAACCTCTTGGTTTCCGGTTAAATGAGAAAATGATTAAACGTGCAGGTCTGGATTATTGGGATCATCTGGACGTCCGTACATATATAAATTTTGAGGAATTTCTGGAAAAAAATAAAAATCCAAAAATTTATATGGCAACAACCAAAGCAAAGCATGTCTATTCAGATCCTTCTTATGAGAAGGATGAGGATGTCTATATTATGTTTGGAAAAGAGAGTGCAGGGATTCCGGAAGAGATTCTTCTGGATTATGAGGAAACCAGTATTCGGATTCCGATGCTGCCACATATTCGGTCACTGAATTTATCAAATTCCGTGGCGATTGTGGCATATGAAGTCTTAAGACATCAGGGGTTTCAAAACTTTGCGATGGAAGGACAGCTTCATCATTATCAGTGGTAAAAAAGAAAAACAGGTTTTTCAAAGATTTTTATATCTTTGAGAAACCTGTTTTTTCATAGAACCTGTCTTTTGGTTGTGACATTTCACAGGAAATGTGAAAAATCATTAGTTAATTGGCGTTGTTTCTAAAACAGTACAATTTATTGCGGAGAGAAAAACCATCTGATATGATTGATTCGTAGTTAAGAAATACCGGTATTTGTAACGTAGTAATATATACATATTGAAAAGGAGTGAATTGAAAAATGATGCAGAAAATTCAAAAGTTCGGAGGTGCCATGTTTACACCTGTCCTTCTGTTTGCATTTGCTGGTATCGCAGTAGGTATTGGAACACTGTTTACCACAGAGGCAGTTATGGGCGGATTGGCAGCACCGACCAGTATGTGGTACAAATGTTGGAATGTATTCCTGCAAGGTGGATGGACAGTATTTAATCAGCTTCCATTATTGTTTGCAGTATCTCTTCCGATAGGTATGGCGAAAAAGCAAAATGCAAGATGTTGTATGGAGGCATTGGTTATTTACATAACATTCCATTACTTTGTGAATACGATTCTTGCACAGTGGGGCGGTGTATTCGGTGTTGATTTCGCTGCCGAAACAGGAGGAACCAGCGGACTTACCATGATTGCCAGCATCAAAACTCTGGATATGGGTATGGTTGGTGCATTGATCGTATCAGGAATTGTAATTTATCTTCATAACCGTTTTTATGATACAGAGCTGCCGGAATGGCTTGGATCATTTAGTGGATCTACTTTTGTTTACATGATTGGCTTCTTTGTTATGATTCCTGTAGCAATAATTGCATGTTTTGCATGGCCAAAAGTACAGATGGGAATCCTGGCGTTCCAGGGATTTGTAAAGACTGCAGGAGCAGCGGGAATCTTTATTTTCAACTTCCTTGAGAGAGCATTGATTCCATTTGGATTACACCACTTATTATATTCTCCATTTTATTATGACAATGCTGTTGTGGCAGGCGGATTATATGCACATTGGGCAAAACTGCTTCCTGAAATCGCAGCGTCAACCGCATCATTAAAATCCTTCTGTCCACAGGCAGGATTTACAGCCAGCGGATTTGGAAAAATGTTTGGAAGCTTAGGTGTTGCACTTGCTTTCTACAGTACAGCAAAATCTGAGAAGAAGAAAAAAGTATTTGCATTACTTCTTCCAATGACACTGACAGCTATTATCTGTGGTATTACAGAGCCGATTGAGTTTACATTCCTGTTTGTTGCACCAATGTTATTCGTTGTACATGCATTTCTTGCAGCATCCATTGCGACAACTATGTGGCTGGCAGGAATCGTCGGAATCAACTCCGGTGGTTTAATTGAAATTGCATCCTTAAACTTAATTCCGCTGATGCGCAATCACTGGCAGCAATATCTTCTGGAATTAGTTATTGGTTTAATATTCACAGCCATCTGGTTTGTAGTATTCCGGTTCTTAATCCTGAAATTTGATTTTAAAACACCGGGACGTGAAGACGATGTAGAAATCAAATTTGCTTCTAAGGCAGAATACAGAGAGAAAAAGGCAGGCGGAAAAGCAGGAGCAGCAGATGAGAAAACACAGATCTGTGAATTGATCTTGGAAGGACTCGGAGGAAAAGATAATATTGCAGATGTTACAAATTGTGCAACAAGACTGCGAGTGAATGTAAAAGATGAAACCCTCTGTAAAGATGACGCTTACTTTAAGGCAATCGGAACTCATGGATGTTCTGTTAACGGAAAAGCCTTTCAGGTAATTATTGGATTGAAAGTACCAAGTTACAGAGAAATTTTTGAAACATTATTATAAAAAATCAGGATTTATATTTCAGGAGGAAATAAAAATGGCAGATAAAAAATATTCTATTACAGTTGCAGGCGG
>OBYP01000905.1_pt1 | contig 19872 bp, 19 predicted proteins | sample 1501461 | NCBI WGS metagenome assembly OBYP01 (sample SAMEA2580201, study PRJEB22360) | human gut metagenome | biome: human gut; feature: human-associated habitat; material: faeces | place: Denmark | collected 2008/2010 | reverse complement strand
TTCCAGGGTATCCATGCCCTGGTCCTGAAATTCATAGGCCCGGAGTTTATTGAGAAGCCCGATGCCCCGGCCTTCCTGGCGCATGTAGAGGAGAACTCCCCGGCCTTCCTGCTCAATCCGGGCCATGGCAGCGGCAAACTGCTGTCCGCAGTCGCAGCGCAGGGAGCCAAAGGCGTCGCCTGTCAGGCATTCCGAGTGGACCCGGCATAATAAGTCACGGCCGTCCCCAATCTCTCCTTTTACTAAGGCCACATGATGTTCCCCGTTCAGCAGGTTCCTGTAGCCGTAAGCCTTAAAGGTGCCGTAACGGGTTGGCATATGGGTGACGGCAGCGCATTCCACCAGCGTATCGTGCTGTTTGCGGTAGTCCTGGAGGGCCTTGATGGTGGTGATTTTCATGTTCCATTGTCCGGCGTATTGAAGAAGCTGGGGCATCCGCATCATGGTTCCGTCCTCCCTCATGATTTCACAGCAGAGTCCGCATTCACTGAGACCGGCCAGACGCATCAGGTCAACGGTGGCTTCGGTATGGCCGTTCCGTTCCAGCACCCCATTTTTTCTGGCTGCCAGCGGAAACATGTGGCCGGGACGGCGGAAATCCTCAGGCCGGGACAGGGCATTGACACACTGTCTGGCCGTTACGCCCCGTTCGGCCGCGGAAATGCCGGTGGAGGTGCTTATGTGGTCAATGGATACGGTAAAGGCTGTCTCGTGGTTGTCGGAATTGTCAGATACCATCTGCGGGAACTTAAGCCTTGTGCACAGTTGTGTGCTCATGGGCATACAGATAAGACCTCTGCCGTGCACTGCCATAAAATTCACGTTTTCCGTGGTGGCATATTGGGCGGCGCAGATAAAATCGCCCTCATTTTCCCTGCTTTCATCGTCTGTCACCAGTACGATTTTTCCCTGGCGCAGGTCGTCCAGTACTTCTTCTATGGTGTTGAATCCTTCCATGGTGCGGTAATCCTCCTTATTTTTAATGGTCCTGTTCCGTGGCTGCTCAAAATCCGCATTGTTTGAGCAATTCCGGTGTGATCCGGCTGCCGGTCCCCCTGTTTTTGGTGTCCTCCCCTTCTGTGCTGTGGGCAGACGGGGAGATTTTCATAAATCTTTCGATATATTTCCCCACACAGTCATTTTCCAGGTTTACCACGCGGCCCGGTTTCAGGGCTCCCAGGGTGGTGTGGGAGGCTGTATGGGGAATCAGGGATACGCTGAAATCCTGTTCCCTTACCTGGGCAACCGTCAGGCTGACGCCGTCTATGGCAATGGATCCCTTTTCAATGATGCGGCGCAGAATGGACGGGGCAGAACGGATGGTGTACCACAGGGCGTTGCCGTCGCGGACAACATTTACAATAGTCCCGGTTCCGTCAATATGGCCTGACACAATATGTCCGCCGAACCTGCCGCCTGCTATCATGGCCCGTTCCAGGTTAAGAGAACTTTTGATGGGCAGACAGCCAAGATTGGAACGCTTCAGGGTTTCAGGCATCACATCCGCCAAAAAACAGCCGGAATCGAAGGATGCCGCGGTAAGGCAGACGCCGTTGACGGCAATGCTGTCCCCTCTTTTTATATCTTCCAGGATCCTGTCTGCCCCGATGACCAGGCGGGAACCGGATGAACCGCCCTTAACAGACAGCAGGATTCCGGTTTCTTCTATGATTCCTGTGAACATGGCGCCAACTCTCCTTCGATAAGAATGTCCTGGCCCAGGGCCGTGATTTTGGTCTTTACCAGAGAATAGCCCTGGTATGGGAATTCCACCCCGCTGCCGCCGACAGGCGTTTTGGCGGTTGCGCCGCCAAAGAGTCTTGGGGAAATGTAAGCCTGGACCCTGTTTACGATTCCCTGGTCCAGGGCAGACCAGTTGAGGGCGCCGCCGCCCTCCAGCAGGACGCTGTCAATGCCCATCTGTCCCAGATGTTCTGTGAGGGCATTCAGGTCCACGCGTCCCTCACGGGGCGGAAGGAGGAGGATTTCACAGCCCTTTTCCTCATAGGGAAGCCATGCCTTCCTGTCAGGGCAGCAGGTGGCCAGTATGGTCCTGGCCTGGGAACAGGTGGTGACAACCCGGGAATCCGGCGGCGTGCGAAGCCGTGAATCGCAGATAATCCGCACCGGATTCCTTGCAGCCGGGAGGCGGCATGTGAGCAGGGAATCATCGGCCAGTATGGTTCCCACCCCGCACATGACTGCAAAATACCTGCTTCTGTCCTCATGGACCCTTTGGCGCGAGCGCTCCCCTGTAATCCATCGGGAATGCCCGGCCCGGGTGGCTGTCTTGCCGTCCAGCGTCATGGCATATTTCATGACAACCAGGGGACGCCCGGTCTTTATGTAGTGGAAGAATACGTGATTGAGCTCCCTGCACTCTTCTTCCAGGATACCCTCTGTCACCTCAATGCCGTTGGTTATTAAAACTCCGGTGCCTTTGCCGGACACCATGGGATTGGGATCCCTTGTGCCTATGACGACCCGGCGGATGCCGCTTTCCACGATGGCGTCCGTGCAGGGCGGAGTCTTGCCGTGATGGCAGCAGGGCTCCAGGGTTACATACAGGGTTGCACCCCTGGGAGATTCGGTCAGGGATGCCAGGGCATTTCGCTCTGCATGGGGACCGCCAAAACAGAGGTGGCTGCCCTGGCCGATGATGCGGCCCTCCTTTACAATAACAGCACCCACCATGGGATTGGGGCTGACCTTTCCACAGCCCTTTTCGGCCAGTTTCAGTGCGATGGACATGTAATCAGTATCATTCAATGCAGTGCCTCCTTTACAAATGCGGGACCCGCATGGTGCTGCCATGGCCTGTCCCCTGGTATACAGCTTTAAAAACAGCTATAAAAAATGCCTTGAACCGTATCGTTCAAGGCAGAAAATATAAAACCACAAGGCACAATGTATCGCGCCTTTAGGAGGACATGGGCATGGGAGGTACACAAAAGCCCTGGAATGATAGTCCATTCCAGGGCACTGTCAGCCAGCCACGAAAAGCGCATAAGCGCGTCCATGTCAACGATTCATCTTCTTTCATCCAGACTGTACTGTCGGCTTCGGAGTTTCACCGAATCATGCCTTGCGGCTCGTGGGCTGTACCACCGGTAGGGAATTGCACCCTGCCCTGAAGAGTTTATTCAATTGATTGTTATTATAAGCACTGTTGGGCGGTATGTCAAGAAGGATTTTTGGAATAACGTTTAAATCTCAGGCCGCATTGTGGTATAATGAAACCATGAAAACAAACCATGGAAGCAGGCGCAGGCCTGCGCTGTCAGAACAGGAGGATGGGCGTATGAAGGAAGGAAAGCAACTCATTGTGACCATTGGGAGACAGTACGGCAGCGGCGGCAGTGAAATCGGCTCCAGGCTGGCCAGGGAGCTGGGAATCCATTTCTATGACAAGAATATTCTGCGCATGAATTCAGACCAAAGCGGCATCAAGGAGAGCTATTACTATCTGGCAGACGAGAAGGCGGGAAACAAGCTTTTGTATAAGATTGTAAAGAGCCTGACCCCGGAAAAGGGAAGTCCTTCCTTTGGCTCCGACCTGGTCTCGGCGGACAATCTGTTCCGGTTCCAGTCCGAGGTCATACGAAAGCTGGCGGCGGAGGAGAGCTGCGTCATCATGGGACGATGTGCTGATTATGTGCTGGAGGGCGCGGAAGGTCTGGTGAGAGTATTCCTGTACGCGGATATGGAATACCGGGAAAAGCGAATCAGCGCTCTGGGCTATTATGAGCCAAAGGATATCAGGAAGAACATCAAGCGTATTGACAGGGAGCGGAGGGATTACCACAGGTACTATACAGGCCGGGATTGGGAAAATGTGGAAAACTACGATCTGATGCTGAACACGGCATCCCTGGGAACAGAGGGGGCCATGGAATCCATACGGGCTTATCTTCGGATTAAGGGATATGAGCTGTAGCCTGTTTCTTTTTGTCCTTTTCAGGTTTAAGGAAAAATACATGCATATAATAGGCTGGGCGGTATTATATTTAGGTAATGAAAAGAAACTGCGAGGTATTACATGGCAACCAATCCAGAACGGACATCCAGTGGACTGCTGCAGATTAACGTAATCAACATACAGAATAATTTTCCCATACAGAACGCCAGGGTCACCATCAGCTATAAAGGAGAACCGGACCGGCCTGTGGAGCAGCTGACCACCAACAGCTCAGGCCAGACAGAACAGGTACAGCTTCCGGCGCCACCTGTGGAATACAGTCTGGAACCAAGCATTATCCAGCCCTATTCGGAATATAACCTGATGGTGGAGGCGGAGGGCTTTGAGCCTCTGGCCATATCCGGAACCGAAATACTGGCCCAGGCCACGGCCATACAGCCGGCGGCCATGACACCGGTTGGCGGGGAAACACCTCCCGAAGACCCGGTGGTGATACCGGACCACACCCTGTACGGGAATTATCCTCCAAAGATAGCGGAACCAGAGATAAAACCAGTGAACGAGAGCGGGGAAATCGTACTCAGCCGGGTGGTAGTGCCTCAGACTGTGGTGGTCCACGACGGTGTTCCCACGGACAGTACGGCCAAGGACTATTATGTGCCTTACAGGGACTACATAAAGAACGTGGCCTCCAGTGAAATATATTCTACCTGGCCCAGGGCCACCATAACGGCCAATGTGCTGGCAATCATGTCCTTTACCCTGAACCGGGTATACACGGAGTGGTACAGGAACCAGGGCTATGATTTTACCATTACGTCCTCCACTGCCTTTGACCACAAGTGGATATATGGAAGAAATATATTTGAGAGCATCAGTCTGACTGTGGATGAGATATTTGACAACTACCTGTCCCGTCCGGGTGTGAGACAGCCTATTTTGACCCAGTACTGTGACGGACGCCAGGTCCAGTGTCCTAACTGGATGACACAGTGGGGGTCATGCTCCCTTGGAGAGCAGGGCTATAGTCCCATAGAGATACTGCGTTATTTTTACGGGGACAGCATCTACGTGAACACGGCGGAGCAGATATCCGGGATACCGGCCTCCTGGCCGGGCAGTGACCTGACCATAGGAAGCTCCGGGGATAAGGTGCGACAGATGCAGGAACAGCTGGATGAAATAGCAACTGTTTATTCGGCCATTCCCAGGGTGACGCCTGACGGGATATACGGCACCAGGACCGCGGAAGCGGTGCGGGAATTCCAATCCATCTTCGGACTGCCCCAGACAGGAGTGGTGGATTTTGCCACATGGTATAAAATATCGCATATTTATGTGGGAATTACCCGGATTGCGGAATTGGTGTGATGATTTGAACTGGGATGGAGGACGGGGAGCCTGCGGACAGGGGTTCCATGGCCGGTTCAGCAGGAGAGGTTTTCCGGGAACCGATGGAGAGCACGGGGCAGAGGCCCGGCGCCGCGGAGGAAGGATGGGAGGCAGAAAGCCTCTGTAAAAAGCAGTAATTCCCTATAAAAAACAGACATAAAAGACGTGGGCAGGGCGCATATTTTTGGACCCTGCCCATGTTGTATTCCGGCTTCCTCCTGGCCTGTTCGCACAAAAAAATATTTGATTGGTACAAAAAAATTTAGCTTCCAAAGTCATTGCAAATTCATATGAAATACAGTATAATCTTTACAATTTGGGCTGAGGTCACATGGCCCTTAAGCAAACACATAAGAAAGGACAGGTACCCCCATATGAAAGCATACCTCATACTGGAAGATGGAACTGTATTCACCGGGACCAGCATTGGTTCTGAACGTGAAGTCATCAGTGAAATCGTGTTTAACACGTCAATGACCGGTTATCTGGAAGTGCTGACCGATCCGTCCTATGCAGGACAGGCCGTTGTCATGACATATCCCCTTATTGGCAATTATGGAATCTGCCATCAGGACATGGAGTCAGCAAAGCCCTGGCCGGATGGCTATATTGTAAGAGAATTATCAAGAATCCCCAGCAATTTCAGAAGCGAGGATACCATTCAGAACTTCTTAAAAGAACACGACATTCCCGGTATCTGCGGTATCGATACAAGAGCCCTTACCAAAATATTAAGAGAAAAAGGCACCATGAACGGTATGATTACTACAAAGGAATATACCGATTTTAGCGAGCCCATAAAACGTATGAAGGAGTATGCCGTGACTGGCGTGGTGCTTAAAACCACCACAAAGGAGACCTACGTCCTTCCCGGAAACGGTAAGAAGGTTGCCCTCATGGATTACGGCGCTAAGAGAAACATTGCCCGTTCTCTGAACCAGAGGGGATGCGAGGTAACTGTTTATCCGGCTGACACACCCGCCAGGGAAGTACTGGCAGGAAAACCCGACGGTATTATGCTCAGCAACGGCCCCGGGGATCCGAAGGAAAATACAGCCATTATCGAGGAAGTGAAAATGCTTTATGAATCAGATGTGCCTATCTTTGCCATCTGTCTGGGACACCAGCTCATGGCCCTGGCCAACGGCATGGATACCCATAAATTAAAATACGGACACAGAGGCGGAAACCATCCCGTGAAGGATTTGGAGACAGGAAGGGTTTATATTTCTTCCCAGAACCATGGCTATGTGGTGGATACGGACAACCTGGACCCATCGGTGGCCGTACCCGCATTTGTCAATGTAAATGACAGCACCAACGAGGGATTAAAGTATGTGGGCAAGAATATCTTTACGGTGCAGTACCACCCGGAAGCATGCCCCGGACCCCTGGATTCCGGTTACCTCTTTGACCGTTTCCTTAAAATGATGGAGGTGAATGACTGATGCCAAAGAATCCTGATATCAAAAAAGTACTGGTGCTTGGCTCCGGACCCATTGTCATCGGACAGGCGGCAGAATTCGATTATGCAGGCACCCAGGCCTGCCGTTCCCTGAAGGAAGAGGGAATTGAGGTTGTGCTTCTCAACTCCAACCCGGCAACCATCATGACAGACAAGGATATCGCGGACCGTGTCTACATTGAGCCCCTTACCGTGGAGGTGGTGGAACAGCTTATTTTAAAAGAGAAACCGGACAGCGTGCTGCCCACACTGGGCGGACAGGCAGGCCTTAACCTGGCCATGGAGCTGGAGGATGCAGGTTTCTTAAAAGAACATAATGTGCGCCTGATTGGCACCACGGCCCTGACCATCAAGAAGGCCGAGGACCGGGAGATGTTCAAGGAAACCATGGAGAAAATCGGCGAGCCTGTGGCTCCCTCTGATATTGTGGAGGATGTAAAGCATGGTCTGGAGATTGCCGAAAAAATCGGTTATCCCGTAGTGCTTCGTCCCGCATACACCCTGGGCGGTTCCGGCGGAGGCATTGCCGGCAATCCGGAGCAGTGCGCTGAAATCCTGGAAAACGGACTGCGTCTTTCCCGCGTGGGACAGGTGCTGGTGGAACGCTGCATCGCCGGATGGAAGGAAATCGAGTACGAGGTGATGCGCGACGGCGCAGGTAATGTAATCACGGTTTGTAATATGGAGAACATTGACCCTGTGGGTGTCCATACAGGAGACAGTATCGTGGTGGCTCCCTCCCAGACACTGGGGGACAAGGAGTACCAGATGCTCCGTACCTCTGCGCTCAACATCATCAGCGAGCTGGGAATCACGGGCGGCTGCAACGTTCAGTACGCCCTGAATCCGGACAGCTTTGAGTACTGTGTTATTGAGGTAAATCCCCGTGTAAGCCGTTCATCGGCCCTGGCAAGCAAGGCAACGGGATATCCCATTGCCAAGGTAGCTGCCAAGATCGCCCTGGGATATACCCTGGACGAAATCAGAAATGCGGTTACAAAGAAAACATATGCAAGCTTTGAGCCCATGCTGGATTACTGCGTGGTAAAGATGCCAAGGCTTCCGTTTGATAAATTCATCAGCGCAAAACGCACACTGGGAACCCAGATGAAGGCCACAGGAGAGGTCATGAGTATCTGCACCAATTTTGAAGGCGCTCTCATGAAGGCCATCCGATCCCTGGAGCAGCATGTGGACTGCCTGCTGTCCTATGATTTTACAGACCTTTCCTACGAAACACTAACAGAGGAATTATACAGGGTGGATGACATGCGCATCTGGAGAATTGCAGAGGCGCTGCGCCGCGGATTCACCTATGAGCAGATACATGACATTACTAAGATTGACTTCTGGTTCATTGACAAGCTGGCTATTCTGGTGGAGATGGAGGATGCCTTAAAGGCAGTGGGCTCAGGAGAAAAGAAGCTGACGGCAGAGCTTCTGGCAGAGGCCAAGAGAATCGAGTATCCCGACAATGTAATAGCAGTGCTTACGGGAACCTCCCGGGAAGAAATCAAGAAGCTGCGCCATGACAACGATATCCGCGCGGTTTACAAGATGGTGGACACCTGCGCGGCCGAGTTTGCGGCCGAGACACCATACTATTATTCCTGCTTCGGTGGTTTCAACGAGGCTGAGCAGACCAGCGGACGAAAGAAGGTGCTCGTTCTGGGGTCCGGCCCAATCCGTATAGGACAGGGAATTGAGTTTGACTTCTGTTCTGTCCACAGCACCTGGGCTTTCAGCAGGGAAGGCTATGAGACCATTATTGTAAACAATAACCCGGAAACCGTCAGCACGGACTTTGATATTGCGGATAAGCTGTATTTTGAACCCCTTACCCCGGAGGATGTGGAGAACATCGTGGATATTGAGAAGCCGGATGGCGCAGTGGTGCAGTTCGGCGGACAGACAGCCATCAAGCTGACAGAGGCCCTGATGAAGATGGGAGTTCCCATTCTGGGTACGGCGGCAGAGGATGTGGACGCGGCAGAGGACAGGGAGCGCTTCGACGCCATCCTGGAGCAGTGCAATATCCCAAGGCCCGCAGGACATACTGTATTTACGGCTGAGGAGGCAAAGGAAGCAGCCAATAAGCTGGGCTATCCTGTGCTGGTGAGGCCATCCTACGTGCTGGGCGGACAGGGGATGCAGATTGCCATAAGCGATGAGGATATCGACGAGTTCATCGGCATTATCAACCAGATAGCCCAGGAGCATCCGATTCTGGTTGACAAGTATATCATGGGCAAGGAAATCGAGGTGGATGCCATCTGTGACGGCACCGACATCCTGATTCCCGGTATCATGCAGCATATTGAGCGTACCGGTATCCACTCCGGCGACAGTATCTCCGTATATCCGGCCCAGGACATTACCCAGCACAATATCGATACCATTGTGGACTACACTGAGAAGCTGGCAAGGGCCCTCCATGTAAAGGGTATGATTAATATTCAGTTTATTGTGGATGGGGACGACGTATATATCATCGAGGTGAATCCCCGTTCCTCACGTACGGTTCCCTATATCAGCAAGGTAACCGGAATCCCCATTGTACCGCTGGCCACCCGGATTATCTGCGGTCATACCATCCGGGAGCTGGGTTATAAACCGGGATTACAGCCGGCTGCTGATTACATTGCCATCAAGATGCCTGTGTTCTCCTTTGAGAAGATTCGGGGCGCTGACATAAGCCTTGGACCTGAGATGAAGTCCACCGGCGAGTGCCTGGGCATTGCAAAGACGTTCAATGAAGCGCTTTATAAAGCGTTTGAGGGGGCGGGAATCCGTCTTCCAAAATACAAGAAAATGATTATGTCCGTTCGCCACAGCGACCAGGAGGAGGCGGTGGATATTGCCCGCAGGTTTGCCGCTGTGGGGTATCAGATATTTGCCACCAGAGGCACTGCGCGGACACTGAACAAGAACGGTGTAAAGGCTTACGAAATCCGCAAGCTGGAGCAGGAATCCCCCAATATCCTGGACCTGGTGCTGGGCCACCAGATTGATCTGATTATCGATATTCCGGCCCAGGGCGCGGAGCGCAGCCATGACGGTTTCATCATCCGCCGCAATGCCATCGAGACAGGCGTCAATGTCCTGACCTCCCTGGATACGGCCAACGCGCTGGCAACCAGTCTGGAGAACCGGGCCAAGGAGCTGACGCTGATTGACATTGCCACGGTGAAGAACGCTTAAGAAGCGGGAATCGCGGCAAGATTTGCCATTGGGGCCAATGAGCTTCCGGGGGGCAGTGCCACGGAAATATTGGCTGTGGTGGAAGTAAAAGAAGACTGACACAGCGCAGGTACCATTGGGCTTTGGCCCTTTGCCAGCTCCCATGTGCTGTTTCTATGGTGGGATTGACGGATGGTAAAAAATGGAAAAGTGGCGGGAGACCGCTGCTTTTTTGTTTGATGAAAACAAAAGTATTTTATGAAATATCTGTGAATTTCAGCTTCATTTAAGCCATGGCCCTTATACTGCTGGAAGCAGACGGAAGTCTGAAATAAAGTGGAAAGAAGGAAATTAAATGAAAAAGAATTCAGCAAGAATGTTACTGTGTGCGGGTCTGTGCGCAGCGGCCGTGATTGGTACCGGATTGATTAGCTATGCCGCGTCCTCCTCAGATTCAGCAGCAGCACAGACAGACAGCAGGATGCCGCCGCAGGAAGATGGGAGCGTAATGGCTAAAATAACCGCAGCAGGCGACGGCTCATTGACCGTAACCATTGCACGAAAGCCGGAGGGAAAAAACGGTGATGGAACAGATGGCGCAAAAGGCAGGCCCGCGGACAAAGAGACCCCGCCTGAAAAACCTGAAACTGGTGAGACCATGTATGATGGGCAGGAAAACCGGAACCCTTTGGATGGGCAGGATAAAGGCAGCATGACAATGGAATTCGGTACGGATGAAACAACGGTTTATCTGACTGATTCGACTGTCATAACAAAAGGAAGGTCAGGTCAGGAAGGTTCGGCATCAGATTTGGCTGTCGGAAGCATTGTGAGAATGGTATTGGAGGATGCGCAGATTATACGTGTTGACATCATGGAGTGATCATAAAGCAATCATAAAGCAATCATAAAGGGAAAACGCAGGAATTGGTCAGGGATGCTTATGGGGCATCCCTGTTCCGGGAACAGCGGGCCGCTGGCTCAAAAGGAGTATGTACATGAAAAAGAGAGTTATTTTTTTGGCCATGCTGATGGGCGCAGTATTGGCATCCGGTTGTGGGAGTCAGGGAAAACAGGATAATACGCCAGCAAATACCGTTGAAGTATTGGAAGAAAGCAGCGATGGACACGAAAATGAAATTACAGGTGTGGTCAAGGAAATTTCGGATTCACAGATAACCCTGATTATTGGAGAAACTGACCGCAGTGGCGGCCGGCCCGGAGATGGCGACGCAGGCAATAGAGTGGATAAGGAAAATGCCGGACGCAGACCAAAGGAGACGGGAAACGGAAGCAAAACCGAGGGCGGGGACAGTAAGGCAGATGAAAGCAGCGGTTCAGATGGAGGAGATGCCAAGGAAGGAGCAGACAGCGGCCCGAACAGAGCGGACACAGGCAGCAGGATGGAAAAAGGTGCAGAAGGCAGACCGGCCCGAAACCGGGATGAGGATGAGGCGGACTATGGGCCAGGTAAGGAGAAGAGAGACAAAAACTCTTCCGACATTGTGACAATCATGCTGTCCTCTGACACTGAGGTTCTGGATTCAGAGGGACAGTCAGTTGATATGGCAGAGATTAAAGCCGGAGACGTGGTTTGCGCAAAAACAGATGCCGCCAATTTTGCGCTCAGGATTACTATAAAATCCAGTCTATGAAAGAGGTGATGGGCACTCACCATTGCAGCAGGGACCTGAAAAGGAAAGTGAACTGGTTATTGTATACAAAAAAACAGGCGGCATCATGGTGTATTTTTTACAAAATTTGAGACACCGCCAAAAAACTTCTGACATCGACAACTTTTTAGTGATACAATATAAGTATTATAAAATAAGGGAAGTAGGCGGTAAAATTATGTATCAGAAAGGTCAGTATATCATATACGGTATCAGGGGCGTCTGCGAGGTGATGGATATTATCACAGTAGACAGACCTGACGGTCCTAAGGACCGGCTGTATTATGTACTCCGTCCCTATTATCAGCAAGACAGCAAGATTGTGGCGCCTGTGGATTCGGAGAAAACCATAACCAGGCCGCTTCTTTCCAAAGAAGAGGCCCTTGAACTGATTGACAAAATCTCTGATGTGAAGGAGATGGAGGTGACCAATGATAAACAGCGGGAGGAACGGTATAAGGAAGCACTTAAGACCTGTGACTGCCGGGTGTGGATCAGCATGATAAAAGCATTATACCTGCGCCGGAAGGACCGCTTGGAGCAGGGAAAGAAGATGACGGATCTGGACGAGCGGTATTTTAAGACTGCGGAGGATAATCTGTATTCCGAGCTGGCCCTGTCTCTGGGGATGCGAAAGGATGAGATGGTCAGCTATATTACGGAGCGGGTACTGACAGAGGTATGATAACATTGTAATGGCTTATAGCTTTGCGCGGCTGCCTGCATATCTGACAGATTAAGATCATATTAAAATGCATACAAAAAAGAATCCATTAACCGTTTGGAAAATACTGGCGGTTAATGGATTTTTACTGTTATATTTTGAAAAATCAAGGTGCTTATTCAATTACCGTGCCTGCATGGCCTTTCAGGCTGTCCTTTGCCTTATCCAGGGTGGTGATGATGGCCTTCCTGCCTTTTCCGCTCTCCAGGAAATCAATGGAGGCAGATACCTTTGGCAGCATGGAGGCAAATTCAAACTGGCCCTGGCTGATATAATCCCTGGCCTGGTCTATGGTCATGTGGCTGATGGGCTGTTCCTGGGGAGTGCCGTAGTTTAAGGTCACATTATCCACGCTGGTGAGTATCATCATCACATCTGCATCGATCTCCTTGGCCAGCAGTCCGGTGGCAAGGTCCTTCTCAATGATGGCGCTGGCGCCCCTTAAGTTATAGCCCTGTTCCATGACAGGAATGCCTCCGCCTCCGCAGGCAATGACAATCTGGTCCGCGTCCATAAGGGCTTTGATGGCGTCGATCTCCACAATGGCAACAGGATGGGGGGAGGCGACGATTCTGCGGTAACCGCCTTCCACTTCTGTCACATGGTTGCCCTTGGCTTCCTCAATGTCTGCTTCCTCCTTGGTCATCACACGTCCGATGACTTTGACGGGGGTATAGAAGGCCTCATCGTACGGGTCCACTGTCACCTGGGTCAATACGGTGCTTACTGGTTTGTAGATGCCTCTCTTAATGAGTTCAGCCCGGATTCCGTTCTGAAGATCGTATCCAATATAACCCTGGCTCATGGCGGAGCAGACAGACATGGGAGCCTGGCTATAGCCATCATGCTGTCTGCCGAATTCATTCATGGCCGTGTGAATCATGCCTACCTGGGGAGCGTTGCTGTGTACAATGGCTACCTGCCACCCCTCCTGGATGAAATCAGCGATGATTTTGGCGGTTCCCGCCACAGCTGCCTTTTGTTCAGGAAGATTGGTTCCCATATCTTTGTGGCCAATGGCCATTACGATGCGTTTTTTCGCCATAATCCATACCTCGCTTGTCTTAAAATTGTCATATAAATTAAGTTTATTATAGGGTAATATGAGAGAAAATGCAATGGAAAGAGAAAAAAGATGGTGGCAAAACCCGGGGAGCCATGCTATACTGTCAACAGAATAAGACTGGAAGGACAGGAAGCGTATGAGGGATGGAAAACAGGCCCTGCCCCCAGGGTGGCAGAAGCGTATACTGGCGGCAGCGTTGGCGGCGCTGGCCGGCAATCTGCTGGTGAAGGTTATACCATGGCCTGAAAGTCTCCTATCTTCTTACGAGGAAGCCATGGAGCCTGCCCTATCCCGTGGAGCGGGATTCTTGTGGATGACATTGGTCCTGGCGCCCGTTCTGGAGGAAGGAGCTTTCCGCCTGGTTCTGTACGGATGGCTGAGGCGTTTCATGGCCCTTTTTCCGGCGGCGGTCATATCCTCCCTGGCCTTTGGAATGTATCATGGAAATTGGATTCAAGGCACATACGCATTTTTTTTGGGAATGGTGCTGGCATGGGGCTATGAAGGTAGTGAATACCGCAGATATCCTATGGCAGTATTGATGCATGGGGCCGCCAATCTGGCAGTCCTGGCAGCGTTTGGTTAAATACTCATAACGAGGAGGTAGAAACGTGAAGTTATTGACTGTGGCAATCCCCTGCTACAACTCGGAAAGCTATATGGAGCACTGTATCAACACCCTGCTTACAGGCGGGGAGGAAGTGGAAATCATCATTGTGGATGACGGATCCGCCAAAGACAGGACAGGAGAGATTGCTGACCGGTATGCCCGGGAATATCCCACCATCTGCCGCGCGATTCATCAGGAAAACGGCGGGCATGGAGAAGCCGTGAATACAGGGCTTAAAAATGCCACGGGCATATTCTTCAAGGTGGTGGACAGTGACGACTGGGTCAATGAGGAAGCATATGAGCAGGTTCTTGCAACCCTGAGGCGGTTTGTATATGGGGGAGAGACACTGGACATGCTGGTTACCAACTTTGTCTATGAGAAGGAAGGGGCCAGAAGGAAAAAGGTGATGAAATACCACACGGCATTTCCCAAGGACAAGGTATTCGGATGGAATGATGTGAAGTTTTTCATGACAGGGCAGTATATACTGATGCACTCTGTTATTTACAGGACAGGGCTGCTTATCCAGTGCGGTCTGGAGCTTCCCAAACACACCTTTTATGTGGACAATATTTTTGTGTACCAGCCCCTGCCTCATGTGAAGCATATTTATTACCTGGATGTGAATTTCTACCGCTATTACATCGGAAGGCAGGACCAGTCCGTCAACGAAGAGGTGATGATTGGCCGCATTGACCAGCAGATTCGGGTCACCAAACTGATGCTGGGGTATTATGACGCCATGAAGATAAGCAGCAGGAAGCTGCGCCACTACATGATACAGTACCTGGAAATCATGATGACCATTTGTTCTGTCCTGGCCATCAAATCCGGGACAGAGGAAAACCTGGAGAAAAAGAAGGAGCTGTGGCAGTATCTGAAAAAACAGAACCTGCCCCTTTTCCTGCGGCTCAGGATGGGCTTTTTGGGACAGGGATGCAACCTCCCCGGCAAGGGTGGAAGGGAGCTTTTGATTCTGGGTTATAAAATAACGCAGAAATTTTACGGTTTTAATTGACATCATTTTAACGAAGTAGTATAGTATAGCCGGTATCAAGAAATTTCCATATGCATGGAGGTCTTAGAAAATGGTAAAAGAATTTCTGAAGTGTAATTCAATCAGGGAGCGGATTCAGTTTCTTGCAGACACAGTTCTTAAGGACTGGGATGCCAGTGAGCTGGATACGGTCATGGACATCATGGGACTATCTAGGGAAGGTATGGAGGCGCCTGAGGACAAAATCAGCGCCATCGAAAAATACCTGGCTGACTATAAGCATGAAGTAGAGATGAGGGGCGGCGTTGACGGCTCCAAGGTGGACAGCATACCTGCCAAGGACCAGGCAAGCACCCTGTTTGAAGGCCCGTCTGAGGCGGAAGTGGTGAGCAAGATGCTGAATCCTTTTTCCAAGGAGCGGTAAGCCCAATCGAATTTTCAAATAATCAGGCTGGTTTTCCAACACATTGCGGCGATGATAGCGGGATGTGTTGCCCCTTCCATCATCATTGCGGGCGTGGCGGGTTTATGCGGGGAAGATAGGGTCATCATTGTCCAGGCGGCTCTTGTGGTATCTGCTTTGGCTACCCTTTTGCGGGTATTCTCTGTCGGATTCAGGAAAGGCAGCCTTCAGTTTGGAGCTGGACTGCCGTTGATTGTCGGGGGTGGATTCATTATCCTGTGTGGTAATTGGGCTGCTGGCCGCCATCAATTCCCTGCAGGCCATGGGGGATGTGACCGCCGCCATGGGCGGGATGGACTGGGAAGCCACGGATAAGCAGCTGCGGGGAGGTATCCTGGGATTCGGGTCAAGCAATATCATAGGAGCCTTCTTTGGCGGCCTTCCCAATGTGGCTTTCAGCCAGAATGCGGGAATCGTTACCGCCACCAAAATAGTGAACCGCTGTATGCCGGTAGGTAGTGACTGGCGTACAGCGGTTTTAAATTCCGAACATTTAGTTTCCGTTTGTTTGATTTTTGTCCATCTAACTGAGCGCCTTCTGGGTGACCTTCTTGTCCTCTGCGGACAAGTTGTATCCGTAGACGATTCCGTAAATCACATAAGCCATGATGGCGGCTCCCACCATATCAATGACCGAGTGCTGTTTTAAGAACACGGTAGACAGGCAGATGGAAACCATAAGGATGGCTGAACCAGCCCGCACCCAGGGATATTTCTTAAGGGACTCGCTCTTCATGATGGCGATGTGGGTGCCGATGGAGTTGTACACATGGATGCTGGGGAATACATTGGTAGGCGTGTCCGTCTGGTACAGGGCGGCAACCATGCCGGAAAATACGTTCTTACCCGGGTCAATGACCGGTCTGAAATCTGTGCCGTTGTGAAAAAAGGTACAGATAATCAGGCTGATGGTCATACCTGAGAACAGGAAGGTACAAATCCTGTAATAATCTTCCTTATTTCGGAAAAGGAAGAAAACAATGGTTCCCGCCACGTATAAAAACCACATCATGTAGGGAATAATAAAATATTCGTTGAAGGGTATAAAGTCATCCAGTGCAACATGCATTACATGGTAATGACGGGTGACCGTCTTTTCCAGGTAACAGAACCATGGAAGATAAATGAAGCCGTAACACAGCAGCCATGCATGTTTGTACTTGGAAAGAAATGTTTTAATATTTTTCATGATACCAGCCTCTTTCTCACATTTGAAGACCTGATAATATGCGGCTAAATGTAAACAAATTGTTAATAATATGTTAACGTTTAGAGATTATAGCACAGTAAAAAAGGAAAAACAAGGGGAGTAACGAAAAGTTAATAAAGTTTCATAAAGCATTATAATATATGACGAAAAACAGCTTTTATTTTTAAATTTTGTGTGCTATATTTAAAGCGTGAAATGAATTTACATGAGACAGGCGGAATATGATATGGGAGAGACACGAAGCGCGTTGGGAGTTATATGCTCCTCCTATGACGAATTTTTTGAAGCAGAGAAAAAGATAGCGGATTACATGATGGAGCATAAGGCGGAGGTAGTGGATATGACAGTAGGCGAGCTGGCCAGGGCCAGCGGGACCAGCGACGCCACCGTATCCCGTTTTTGCAGGCGGTGCGGCTTCAAAGGGTTCCACAGCCTGAAGCTGGCATTGGCCAGGGAGGTGCTGGAAGAAGAACAAATGGACAAAAATGTGTCCAATGACATTGACCGCGGCGATCTGCGGCAGTCCCTTCAGAATATATTGGCCAACAAGGTGGCCGAGCTGACAGAGACCGTGAACATGATGGACCCGGCTAATCTGGAACATATCCTGGACAAGCTGGAGCATGCCCGAATGGTGCAGCTGGCAGCCGTGGGCAATACCATTCCCGTTGCTCTGGACGGCGCCTTTAAATTCAACCAGCTGGGAATACCGGCTGTGGCGGGGGATATATGGGAAACACAGGCAGCCTATACCTTTAACCTGGGACATGAGGATGTGGTTATGGTCATATCCAATTCAGGAAGCTCCAAGCGTCTCCAGACACTGGCGGAGGGGGCAAGGGATAATGGATGCACGGTCATTCTCATTACCAACAATGGAAATTCACCTTTGGCCGGGATATGCGATTACAAGATTGTCACTGCCACCAGGGAAAAGCTGCTGACAGAGGAGTTCTGGTTTTCCAGGGTGACGGCTACGGCAGTTATGGAGATACTGTATCTTCTGCTGCGGGCCGGTATGGAAGACTCTGTGGAGCATATACGGCGTCATGAAAAAGCCATATCACCGGATAAGAAATGATGAGACAGTAGCTGCAAGGCAGTACTAATGATAAAATAGAAAATAATGTACAAAAAACAGGCGGCTTTTTATGGAAACAGGCCGTCTGTTTGTATATTGTGACGAAAAAATATGTGAAATAAATTTTCTTATAAAATACTATTGACGAAAATATGGTATCGTATTATGATAGAGACAAGATAAGAAATAAATTTTCATGGAAAGGCGATGCAGAGATATATGATTTACACGGTTACATTTAATCCGGCACTGGACTATGTGGTGGCAGTAGAACATTTCACATTGGGAAGTGTAAACCGGACCATCCGGGAAAACATCTTCTACGGAGGCAAGGGCATCAATGTTTCGGCGCTTTTGGCAAACCTGGGATACAGGAGCACGGCTCTGGGTTTCATAGCCGGGTTCACGGGCCGGGAGATTGAGCGGGGAGTCAGGAGCCTGGGTTTTGACTCTGATTTCATCCAGGTGGAGAAGGGCATGTCCCGCATAAACGTAAAGCTGAAGTCCGACCAGGAAAGCGAGATTAACGGCATGGGACCGGAAATTACGGACGGCGATGTGGAGCGGCTTTTTCAGAAGCTTTCCTATTTAAAGGAAGGGGATGTGCTGGTCCTTTCCGGAAAGCATCCCGGCTGCCATTGACAATGACATCTACCAGAGAATCATGGAACACCTGGACGGCAGGGGAATCCGCATGGCAGTGGATGCGGAGAAGGATTTGCTCCAAAAGGTCTTACAGTACCATCCGTTCCTCATTAAACCTAACAACCATGAATTGGGACAGATGTTCGGTCAGGAGCTTAAGACAGAAGAGGAAATCGTTCTCCATGCCAGGAAGCTTAAGGAACAGGGAGCGGTGAATGTGCTGGTATCCATGGCAGGAGACGGAGCCATACTGGTAGCGGAGGACGGCAGTGTACACCGCCAGGGAGTTGCCAGGGGAACCGTCAAGAATTCCGTTGGAGCAGGGGATTCCATGGTGGCAGGATTCATAGCCGGATATCTGGAAAAAGGGGATTATGCATACGCTCTGAAGCTGGGAACAGCCTGCGGCGGCGCTACTGCATTTTCCGACGGCATTGGAACAAAAGATGAAATTATGAGACTATTAAACACACTTTAATCGGTCAGGAGGGACGCATTTATGCGGATTACAGAGTTATTAAAAAAAGAGAGCATTGAGCTGGGCGTAAAGGTTTCAGATAAGGAGGAGGCCATTGACAGGCTGGTATCCCTGATGGATGCAGGCGGAAGGCTTAAGGACACCGCCGGATACAAGGAGGGCATACTGGCAAGGGAAGCTTTGGGCAGCACGGCCATTGGTGAGGGGATCGCCATTCCCCACGCAAAGGTAGAGGCGGTAAAGGAGCCCGGACTGGCAGCCATGGTGGTTCCGGAGGGCGTTGATTATGACGCCTTTGACGGTTCCCTGGCAAACCTTCTGTTCATGATCGCGGCGCCTGCTGAGGGAGCAGACGTGCACCTGGAGGCATTATCCCGCCTGTCCACCCTGCTTATGAATCCTGGATTCAAGGAAGGGCTTATCGGGGCGGCGGATAAGGATGAATTTTTACGCATCATTGATGAAACGGAGGTTGAGCGTTTTGGAGCGCCTGAGGGAGAGACGGGCCAGAATGCAAAGGAGGATGCTGAGACGGGTGCCAAGGCAGGCGCGAAGGCAAAGGCGGGGTGCCGAGCCAGACACTTCCTCCGGTTACCGGGTTTTGGCTGTTACGGCCTGCCCCACCGGTATTGCCCACACCTATATGGCAGCTGAGAACCTGGAGAATACGGGAAAGAAGCTGGGGATTGCCTTAAAGGCTGAGACCGACGGCTCCGGCGGAGCCCAGAATGTGCTCACAAGGGAAGAAATCGCAGCGGCGGATGCCATTATCATTGCCGCAGACAAGAACGTGGAGATGGCCAGGTTTGACGGAAAGCCTGTTATCATGGTCCCTGTAGCCGACGGTATCCACAAGGCTGAAGAGCTGATCAAACGGGCAGTGGACGGCACGGTGCCGGTGTACCGCCATATGGGAGCTGCGGGGGGAGAGGCTGTGCCGGGAGGGGGGGGCAGGACACCAGGCCC
>OBYP01000901.1_pt1 | contig 19950 bp, 14 predicted proteins | sample 1501461 | NCBI WGS metagenome assembly OBYP01 (sample SAMEA2580201, study PRJEB22360) | human gut metagenome | biome: human gut; feature: human-associated habitat; material: faeces | place: Denmark | collected 2008/2010 | reverse complement strand
CCCCAGCCGATGGGGGGGGGGCACGTGGCCGGGCCTGGCCCCTGCCGCATCGCAGTGGCGGACGGCGATCCGACGCTAATCGGCTGGCTCAACGACTTCGCTTCCTGGACCGGCACCGGCTGGCCGCTTGGCGTGGGCGCGGCGCTTATCGTCATTGGCGTTATTGTGGCGGGCCCGGCTTGGGTCTCCCCTGCCGGCGCGGTTTTGGGCTGGATTCCGGCGCATGTGTTCCAGGTAACGGGCCGGCTCGCCACTCGCAATCTCTCCCGACAGAAGCGCCGCACCTCGAACACGGCGGCGGCCCTATTCGTGGGCGTGGCAATCGTCTCCTGCCTGAGCGTGGTGGCCACCTCGGCCAAGGCCTCGGTGAATGACATCGTCGACACTGGATTAAAGGCTGATTTCTCCATATCGTCCGCGGCATCCGGCCAGATTCCCGACAATGCCGTCGAAGCGATTAAAGGTGTAGTTGGGCTGAAGTCCGTGTCTTCAAATCGAATGATTTTCGGTGCGAAGTATGACGGCAAGCAGGTCAAGGGCATGACGTTCGCGGCTCAGGATTCCCTGTTCACTGACGTGTTCGCGCCCGAAATCATTGCAGGTGACGCGAATAAAGCATTGCGTGGCGGCGAACTGGTGGTCGGCGAGGACATCGCCGACGATCAAGGATGGAAAGTCGGCGACACCGTAAAGGTGTCCACCGAGAACACGACGGTAGACGAGGAGGCCACCGCCCAGGCACAGGCCGACTATCAGACACAGGTTCAGGCTCAAATTCAATCGTTGACCGAAGAGGCGCAGAAGCTGGCATTGGCTGGCGATGCGGCGGGAGCGCAGGCCAAATCCGATGAGATTCAGCAAGTCACGCAGCAGGCTCAAAACGTGGATCCGGCAACTTTGGTGAAAACCAAGCAGGTCACGGTAATCAAGAAGCTCAAAGTCGGTGCGATCATCTCGAATTCGGTATACCGTTCGTGCGTGTTCGTCAATGATGATTTGGGCGACCAGCTGGGAACAAAGCAGACGATGTTCACCATGCAGATGTATCTGGTGGCCAAGCCGGGCGAGAATCTCGACAAGTTGGAGCAGCGCATCAAGAAGGCGGTCAAGCCGTACTACGTGATTTCGGTGATGAACCGCGACGAATACAAGTCCACGATGGGCTCGATGGTCGATCAGATTCTGTTGGTGCTTTATGCGCTGTTGGCATTGTCCATTGTGATTGCGATTTTCGGCATTGTGAACACGTTGGCGTTATCCGTGTCCGAACGCACCAAGGAAATCGGTCTGTTGAGGGCCATCGGCACGTCGCGTGGCCAGGTGCGCGGCATGTTGGGCATCGAAGCGTCCATTATCGCCGTGTTCGGCACGGTGATGGGCATGGTGGTCGGCGTCGCGGCAGGCGCTGTGATTCGCGCGGTGTACGAGGCCGACGGTCTGAGTGTGCTCAGCATTCCGTGGGATCAGCTCGGAGTGTTCCTCGTGCTCTCGATTCTGGTGGGTCTCATCGCCTCCGTCTCGCCTGCCTCTCGCGCGCTCAAGCAGCCGGTTCTGGATGCTGTTGCCTCGGAGTAACTGCTGCCACCTCGCAATATTCACTGATATCTCGGAGTAACCCAATAATCTCGTCATCATTCATCTCGCCCAGCGACAGATATTCAGGAAATAGCCCCTTTCGTCCTGAACTTCTGTCGCTGAGTCGCAGTCAGCAACAGGATTTCAGGGTGAAGCCGTTTATTTCCTGAATTTCTGTCACTGAGTTACTGTCAGCGACAGTATTTCAGGGCGAAGCCACTTATTTCCTGAATTTCTGTCGCTAAGCAGTCGTTACGGCCTCAGAGGCGTGACCGGACGCTCCGGTATCGGCTTCAATGTGGCGATTTGCTCCTGATGAATCGTCACGTTTTGTGCTGGACGAGAGCCGTTGGCCGCGGCGTCACGCACCAGTTCCAACGTGTAGCCGTCCCATGAGACCACATGACCCACGTAATCGCGGAATTTCATACGATGGTCAGTGGGATCCACGCCCTCGGTAACACGCACCACCACTCGCGCGCCTGTTGGAATTTGCCTGGGCAACGTCATAATCATCATCCCCTTGCCGTTCCCGATATATCAACTTCGATACGCATTCCACTGTACTCGTCGTACCTGTGAGCAACGGTATTGACTACATGGCAGGGCGCAGCTGAATAATCGCCTGACGCGGGTTGACGAAGCCGATGATGGCTTCACCTCTGCGCGCGGAAAACAGCAAGGTCTGCTGCCAACCGGATTCAGGAACGGTAAGCTCGCGTTCCGGCAAGCTCTCGGCTGCACCGTCACTCGCATGTGTGAGTGCGGACTTGTACTGGCGGAACGGGTTGCCTTCAGCAAAGAACCGAATCACGTCGGTTTCGTCGCCGTCATGCAATTGGTCGGCCATATCAGTCAGACGCTTGGCCATACGGCGAAGCAACGCTTCGACATTCAACGCATCCTCCTCGACCATCGCACGCGTGCGATTAGGGTCGGTCAGAGCCACACGGGTCATATCCCTCCAGCAGCCAGCGGCCAATGCGGCCGCAATATTGCGATCGGGGTAGGCAGACAGTTCGTTGATCAACGCGGTGGATACCACGTGTGGCATATGGGAGATCATTGCCGCAGCTTTGTCGTGCGTCTCATCGTCCAGCACGATGAGACGGTTGCCAACACCTTTGGTAATCAAAGCGGCCACGTCAAGGAATCGTTGATAATTCGTGGCACTATCAACGGTCACCGCCCATAGTGCATCATCGTACAGATGCGGGTCTGCAGCCTGCCAACCGGACAATTCGTTGCCGGCCATCGGGTGGGCACCCACATAGCACTCCCCCAATCCGGCGGCTTCGACCTGCTCGCGAACCATGCCTTTGACCGAGCCCACATCAGTGATGGTGGTACGCGAATGTTCGACCATAAGAGGAGCCAACGAGTCAAGCATTGCAGGCATGGCTTTCAGCGGATTGCACAACACGACCACATCCGGCTCAGCATCCATGAGCTCAGCCAATGTGCTTTTGCAGAATATGCCATCTGCCTCGGCTTGAGCATAAGGATGCGGGCGATGGTTCCATGCGACTACACGTATGCCCCGCTCGGCCAGGCGCCGGGCAAGAGAACCGCCAATCAGTCCCAGTCCAATGATTCCGACTGTATTTACCACAGCAATTCCCTCCTGGCCTCTTCGGTGTGCTGCCAGCCTTCTGACGGATGCTCAGCATCGACATGGACACCACCTTCGGGCAACATCCATGCATCAACCGGCGGGCTGGGACGTTCACGACGTGGGTATACAGCCAGAGTCTTAGCCCAATCACCATGTTCGGCAATTTCTTCGAGCACGGCATGGAACTTGGGCTCCCGCGGCGCGGCATCAAGCGTGGCGATGAAACTATAAGTGCCATCGTTCCCCTTTATGGGGCGGGAAATGAAGCTGGTCATATTCAGTCCTGCGTCACGCAGCACATCAAGCAGATCGGCCAATACACCAGGACCTGTGACCAGCGGAATGAATGTGATGATGGTTTCAAAATCGTCGGCATTATTGCGGTGCGCGCGGGCATTGAGATCCTGAACCACATCTCGCGGAGCAATGACAAGGAATTCAGTGCGGGCTCCCTCGAAATCCTGCACATGTTCGGCAAGGGTATCCAGGTTGTACAACTCACCACAGATGCTGGGACCGAGCGCCACTTGGCCGGGCTGCAAATCGCGGCAGGCAGCGGCATTGGACGATGAGGGCTCGGGCTTGAGATGATGTTCGGCGATGAATCGTTTGCATTGCGCCAGACCATGTGCGTGAGCGCTGACGATGCCGCCGGTGCAATCATAAATGCCGTGACCTCGCACCGTGAAAGCATTAAAGGCCACATCCACACTGACACGGGCAAAACCAGCTACATCAGTGGCATCAATCAGGGCATCGAGGTTGGGCACCACATACCCTTCGACGTTGTTTTCCCAAGCGATCACGCCCCAACCCTGACGCGATTCGACGGCTTGCATGATGGCAGGTACATCCGGTAGAGCAACGAGGTCAAAGTCCCCGAGCGGTGCGAACCGATTGGCGGCCGTCATTGCCGCCTGATGGGTGAATGTGCCCTCCGGGCCCAAATAGAACAGTTTTATGCGTGCCATAAGGTTCTATGGTAGCGGGTTTGAGGGCGATGGCTGCGCTTTTGCTCAGCGATGGTCTCTATCGGGATCGCTTCGGCATAACGCTGAACCAGCGTGCGGGAAGAACGAGCAGGATCACTTGGACGAGAATCAGGCCGTAGAGCCAGATGTATCCGGCATGCTGGGTGAAGAACGGCATCTCGCCTTGGAATCCGGCGACAATCAGCGCCTTGCCTGAGGTGGTGGTCAGGGCCATGCCCCAGGCAGTCAGGGAAGATGCGATGAGATGCAAAGCCAGACCAACCACGCCCATGCGTGAGCGGGCACACCATGTCGACAGGCCGATAATCAGGAACGCAAGAACCAATCCGTATGGAATGTTCAATTCAGCCCCCATACGATGGGCGAACGTGCCCACAAAGGCAGACGCCACGCCCGCCGCAATCGTGATCAATACTTTGACCAGCACGTTCTGACGATGCGACCACGGACGCAAATCGGTATTGCTCTTCACAGTCATGCGTTTCAGTATAGATATAGACATGCCCCCGCTGGCGGGGGCTGTCGAACGAAGTGAGACTGGGGGTGGTTTACGATGACCACCCCAGTCGGCTCCGCCGACAGCCCCCCCGCCAGCGGGGGCAATTCGGAATCACTTACCCTGCTGGGCGGCGTTCTGGCGGCGCTGCTTGGCGCGCCACTTGTACCAGTCCTCGCGGCCGAGGATGATCTTGCGCACGCGGATGGACTCAGGGGTGACTTCCACGCACTCGTCCTCGTTGGCGAAGTCCAGGGACTCCTCGAGGCTCATCTTGATCGGCGGGGTCAGGGTTTCAAGCACGTCGGCGGTGGCGGAACGCATGTTGGTCATGTGCTTGGCCAGCGTAATGTTCACATCCAGCTCGTCGGGCTTGTTGTTCACGCCCACGACCTGGCCCTCGTACACCGGAGACTGCGGCTCGACGAAGAAGTTGCCACGGGCCTGCAGACGCTGCATGGCGTACGGGGTGGCCACACCCTGACGATCGGAAACCATGGAACCGTTCTGGCGGATGGTAATCTCGCCAGCCCACGGCGCATAGCCGGCGGACAGGGAGGAGGAGATGCCGGTGCCGCGGGTGGCGGACAACAGTGCAGTACGGAAGCCGATCAGACCGCGGGACGGCACGGTGAACTGCAGACGAACCCAGCCGGAGCCGTGGTTGGTCATGCCGTCCATGCGGCCCTTGCGGTCTGCCATGAGCTGGGTGACGGTACCCATGTACTCTTCCGGCACGTCGATGGTGGTGTTTTCCATCGGCTCGTTGACCACACCGTCGATCTTCTTGGTGACCACCTGGGGACGGCCGACGGTCAGCTCGTAGCCTTCGCGGCGCATCTGCTCGGCGAGCACGGCCAGCGCCAGCTCACCACGGCCCTGGACTTCCCAAGCGTCGGGGCGATCGGTGGGCAGCACCTTGATGGACACGTTACCGATGAGCTCGCGGTCAAGGCGATCCTTGATCATGCGGGCGGTGAGCTTGTGATCCTTGCCTTCGGTGCCGGCCAGCGGGGAATCGTTGGTGCCGAAGGTCATGGAGATGGCCGGGTCATCGACGTGGATGAGCGGCAGCGGCTTCGGATCGTTGGGGTCAACGATGGTCTCGCCGATCATGATGTCGTTGACGCCGGCGACGGCCACAATGTCGCCGGGGCCTGCGGACTCGACCGGGATACGGTCAAGGCCCTGGGTGCGCAGCAGTTCGGAGACGCGGAAGTTCTCGAGAGAGCTATCCACACGGGACAGACCATAGGTCTTGCCCTTCTCAAGGGTGCCGTTGTAGATACGGACCAGGCCGAGTCGGCCGAGGAAGTCGGAGGAGTCGATGTTGGCCACGTGAGCCTGCAGCGGAGCACCCTCTTCATATTCTGGAGCCGGAATGGTGGAGATGATGGCTTCGAACAGCGGCTCAAGGTTGTCGTTGTCCGGCAGGCCTCCGTCGGCGGGCTGGTTGGTGGAGGCGTAACCGGCCTTGGCGGCGCAGTAGATGACCGGCATTTCGAGCAGCTGGTCGAGATTCAGGTCGATGCCTTCGTGCTGCACATCGTCGGCCAGGCCGAGCAGCAGGTCGGAGGTTTCGCCGACGACCTCTTCGATACGGGCGTCAGGGCGGTCCACCTTGTTCACGCACAGGATGACCGGCAGCTTGGCTTCGAGTGCCTTACGCAGCACGAAACGGGTCTGCGGCAGCGGGCCTTCGGAGGCGTCCACGAGCAGCACGACGCCGTCGACCATGGAGATACCGCGCTCGACCTCGCCACCGAAATCGGCGTGGCCGGGGGTATCGATGATATTGAGGGTGATGCCCTCCGGGTGGCCGTACTTGGCAGCCAGCGGGCCGGTGTATTCCACTGCCGTGTTCTTGGCGAGGATGGTGATGCCCTTCTCGCGTTCCAGATCGTTGGAATCCATCACACGATCCGGCACTTCCTCACGCTCGCTAAACACGTGGGACTGCTGAAGCATGGCATTGACCAGGGTGGTCTTGCCGTGATCGACGTGAGCCACAATCGCCACATTACGGATATCTCCACGAACCGCCATCGAAACCTCTCTTAATACTGATTTTCTTGCGTAATCGTTCGGTACTTGCGTTCTCGAGTACTTGCTCTTGGATATCTACCTGTACCTACACACAAACCGTCACGATGTTACTGGCACACCTTGACACACAACGGGCCCGGCTTTCTGAGAATTAGTCACATGTCATCTGGCTTGCGAGACTTGTTGTATTCCACACTCTCGACTCCCCTCCCTGAGGGGAGCTGTCGCCGTGGGCAACTGAGGGGGCGCCAAGTGCATCCCTGAATGTATCCCTGAATCTCCCCTGAATCATCCCTGAGTACAGCATCGTCATGGGTAGTTACTGAGTAACCTGATATCCAACGATAGTTACTCAGTAACCTTCGCCCAAGGCAAACCGTCTATGCAAAGGGGATGCGGTATGGCAATCAGAGAAGCGCTATTAGCACTGTTGGAGCGAGGCCCGGCCAGCGCCTATCAGCTTAAGAAGGACTTCGACCGCACCATCGGTCTGACTTGGCCGCTCAATATGGGGCAAGTTTCCACTACGCTGCAGCGGTTGAACCGCGACGGACTGATTGAAGAGACCGCGCCGACTACTAGCGGATCCAATGATGTCGGCACCGCAGCGGCCGCACCATTATGGCGATTGACCAATTCCGGCGCCCAAGAGCTTGACCGATGGTGGCGCTCCCCCATTACCCCGGAACAACGCGGACGCGACGAACTGGTGATGAAGCTGGCCGTCGCCGTGGAAATACCCGGCCTCGATGTTTCCGAACTCATCCAACACCAACGCCACGCTTTGCAGCAACTGCTGCACGACATCACCCGACTGCGCCGGCAAACACCGCCCACCGAACTCGCCACACGTCTAGTACTCGACCACCATATTTTCATCACTGAAGCGGAATTGCGCTGGCTCGATACCGTGGATGAGACCCAGCTGCGAGCACAACTGGCGCAGCACCCCGTTTCGGTACCTCTCACGGCAAGCTCAGCCGCACTCACCGCCACCATTCAATAGCGCATAGGAGCACATCATGACTTCTCCCGTTCTTTCTTCTCTCCCGCAATCTTCCCCATGCGCGCTGGAATTACACGACGTCACTCGCGTTCACGGCAAAGATGCACGTCGTGTCACCGCGCTCAGTCACGCCAATCTCACGCTTCGCCCGGGTGAATTCGTGGCCATCATGGGCCCCAGTGGTTCCGGCAAATCCACTTTGCTCAATCTTGCGGGCGGGCTCGATGTGCCCACGCAGGGGCACGTGCTGGTCGAAGGCCGCGATCTGGCCACACTGTCAGTGGCCGAACGCGCGGCCATCCGCCGCAAATCGATAGGCTACGTGTTTCAGGATTTCAATCTGCTGCCTTCCCTGAGCGCAGCCGAGAACGTGTCGTTCCCCTTGGAATTGGATGGCTGGAATCCCCGCAAGGCACGTGAGGCCGCGATGCAATCCCTCAATGAAGTGGGGGTAGCCGATATGGCTGATCGCCGACCTGAAGACATGTCTGGCGGCCAGGCGCAACGTGTGGCGATTGCCCGCGCACTGGTCGGCCCACGCCGTCTACTACTGGCCGACGAGCCGACCGGAGCTCTGGATTCCAATGCCGGCATGACGATTCTCGAAGTGTTGCGCACCCGCGCAGATCGCGGCGCGGCCGTACTGCTGGTCACTCATGAGCCTCGCTTCGCCGCCTGGGCCGACCGCACGGTGTTTTTGAAGGACGGCCGTATCATCGATGAAACCGGCTCCAGCAATATGGATGATTTGCTCAACCTTGAGGAAAGGGGAGCATGATGGCACGCGCAGCCCTCAATAATCTTGCCAATGCCACCGTCGGTCGCTCTGCCCAAATTCCCCATGCCGCTAGGCCAAGCCTTGGCGCACGTTGCAACCGGTATCGGGCCGCGCTGCGACTCGGCTGGCGCGACGCACTACGGCACAAGGCCCGCACCCTACTGTCCTTGCTGCTGGTAATGCTGCCAATCGCCGCAATGGTGGCCTCCATCGGTATGACCACCACCATACCGCCCACCAGATCGCGTGCGCTGGCGACAATCCCGGCTGATACGCAGGCGGTCATCACCGCCACCGCCAGGCCCCGCACCGGCCAACCGTTCCGGCAGTCACCCGAAAGCGGCGGCGTGTGGCAGGACGATCCCTCCCAGCAGCCGGCCTCGGCCGCCGAGCTTGCGAAGATTCTGCCGCAACAGGATCGGCTGCTCCCGTATTGGCAGTCGCCCGAACTCATCGCCATCACCGGCACCGCGTTGCAACCCGGCGAACAGACCAAGGCTGGGATTGACGTGAAAAGCGGGAACGACATTGATCTGAACGCGGCCTCCACCGCGACCATGACCGAGGCTTCACCTGAGGCATTGCAACGAATGTTGCCGAAGCTGGTCAAGGGTTCGGCGCCGCAGAATAATACGCAGATTGTCATCAGCCGCACATTGGCGGATAATCTCGGCGCTTCTCTCGGTAGCACGGTGACGTTCGTCGCTCCGCCGTTCGATGGCTGGATGAGCCTGGACGGGCGCATCGGCGAGGCGGTGGCCGACACTCAGCGTGCTTGGACAGTCAGCGGGCTGACCGATGAATCCGAAGCCGCGGCATGGGGCTTGGAAGGCTGGATGTCAGCCATATTGGAATCTGATGGCGTCGGCGTGGATGGCCATTATTTGGTGGTCGGTCCAGAGCCGGTCACGTGGGCGCACACCCGCAGCATGAACCTGTTGCAGGCCATCGTCATTTCCCGCCATGTGCTGACTGACGGCTATCCGCCCGCATCGCAGCTCTACCCGATACAGATCGATGCGGCTACCATGTTGAACCACATGGTCACTGTGGTCATCACCATGCTGGTGGGTATGTTGCTGGTACTGTTTCTGGTCACGCCCGCGTTTACGGTGTCGGCAGATCAGTCACGTCGTGTGCTTGGGCTCGCGGCCGCATCCGGTGCTGCACCACGTGACCTCAGTCGAATCATTTCCTCGCAAGGTCTCGTTATCGGCGCCATCGGTGGCGTGCTGGGCTCGGCATTGGGATTCGCGCTTACCTTGGCGGCCGGCCCTGCGATAGGTGCATTGCGCGGATCCACGCCGCTGGAGATCCTGCACGGATTCTCGTGGAGCTCGCTGCCGATGGGTATTGTCACGGCAATCATCATTGGATTTGCCGCGACGATTGCGCCGGCTCGGCATGTGGCGCGTATGCATCCAGTCGATGCGTTGAAGGATCGCCCGACAAGAGAGGAAATCGGCTACGGTGAATCCGCGAATGGCGTGGATACGAAGCTTCGCCGTAATCCTTTGAGACTGCTCCGTGTTGCGGTTGGTCCGATTCTGGTCTTGGCCGCCATCGTATGCGCCGCGCTCAGTCTGACATTGCCATTGCCCACGCTGACCGATCACAATCCGGGCGCGGTTCCGGCCGGAACCGAAGCGCATATGGCTCTGCTTGTTGCCACGATTTTGTTGGCTGTCATAGGGCTTGCGTTGTCGATTCGCACTTTTGCACGGTGGTGCGGCAAAGCGAGTTCCCAACTGAACATCGGCGCACGCCTGGCACTCAGGGATGCAGCCGAGCATCATCGACGGTTCGTTCCGGCGGCATGCGCGGTGCTGATTACCATGTGCATCGCCTCGTACACACTGGTAATCACCGGCTCCATGGTGGCGGACCAGCGAAATTCCACGATGACGATGACGTATGGACCGTCGGGGATGGCCATTGGGGCCGACGTGCATGTCAGCAATGAGTTCGACCGTGCTGTGGTGTCGGATGCGATACGCCGGCTTGGCAAAGAGACACCGATACGCGCTCATTACCCGGTGTACACCGAGGATGTCAAGCGATGGTCAAAGCTCAATGATACGACCGAAGTCGATTCCGACAAGTTGAACGCCGAACACGGCTACATGTATGCCGCTGCATTGCTCCCGGCCGGTCACACTTGTGATAACCCAACGATCCAAGAGCAACCGGACACGTCCACATGGGTGGGCCAGGATGCCGCTTCGGCCCTGTATCCAAACGTTCCGATACGTTGTGTGCCGATAGACCGGTCCCATCAGCCAACGTATTCGAATATACTGCCGAGTTTCCGCGGCGTGAATCTCATTATGGATGGCAATGCGATGCGTTTGTCCGGCTTCCCGAACGCGGATGAGGCGGCACAGGTGCTTGATGCGGGCGGTGTGGTGGTCGGCGATGCCGGCACAATCGACGCGGGAGGTATGGTGCGTGTGGCCATTTCGCCGAATCCGGCAATTGCAAACGAATCTCAGGCCACACATATCGAGAAGCGCAAGGCCATCTACGTGCGCGGCGCGTACCCGCTGGTGATGAGCCCGGCAACAGCACAGGCGCTCGGCATCAAACAATTGCAGTATCTGGGTGAGTATCTAGACTTCGCCGGTGGCAACTCCCCCATTACCGTAAAGAAGGCCTCAGCTTATGCAATCGAAAATCTGCCGCTAGTATCCACGAGCACTGACGGGAATCGCCTGCCGTGGGGTGACAATATGGCATTGGTGCCCATTGGCCTGTTGGCATTGCTGGCACTGATGGCCACGCTCGTTTCATTGCTGCTGGCTCGCACGCAGGCCCAGCGCGACATGGCCACGATGGTCGCCGTGGGCGCGCCACCCCGATTCCTCAGACGTTACGGCCTGACGCAGGCTGCGGTGATTCTGCTGGCCGGCGCGCCAGTGGGCGTGGTATCCGGCGTGGCGTTGGGATGGCTGCATGTGGCATGGAACCGCAGGATCGGCGTGGACGGTCATTGGCTGGAAACCGTGCCGATCTGGGGATTGCAGGCGGCGCTGGCATTCGGCGTAGTGGCAACCGGACTGCTGGTGGCGTGGCTGGTCACAAAACCACCGCGCAATCTCACCCGTCGTTCCCTCGATTGATCAGTGACATACGGCAACTCTTGCCGTGTCATTCGGGAGCTATAAGACAAAAAGTGGCCCACACATTGGTGTGGGCCACTTTAGTAGTGAAGGCTGAAGTGTAATCAGTCTTCGAGATTGAGGCCTTTGCGCTCGGGCAAGCAGAGGGCTGCTATGCAGGCGAGGATGAAGGCGGCCGCGAAGATGATGAAGGCCACGGCCTTGTTGCCGCCGGACAGGGTCAGGAACCACGGCATCAGAAGCGGCGCAATGATGCCGCGGGGGCGGCAGCTGCCCGGCCGCACCGGCAGCGGCACCGCGCAAACGAGTCGGGTAGATTTCCGGGGTCACGGCGTACAGCACGCCCCATGCACCGAGGTTGGAAGCGGACAGCAGCATGCCGAACACGAGCACGAGGGCCACAGAGCCGGCCTGCGAGAACGCGAAGGCGGCCACGGCGGAGACGGCCAGGAAGATGCTCAGCGTCTTGCGGCGGCCCCAGACCTCCACGAGCCATGCGGCCAGGAAGTAACCGGGCAGCTGGGCGATGGAGATGGCCAGCGTGTAGCCGAACGACTTGGTCAGGGAGCCGAACTGGTCGGCGAGCAGCGACGGCATCCACGTGAACGCGCCATAGTAGGAGAAGTTCACGAAGAACCACGTAGCCCAGATGGCGACGGTACGGGCCAAATACTTGGAACCGAACAGTTCGCGCGTCTTAATCTTCGGTAGCGGCTTGCCCTTGGGAGAAGCAACCGGCTGCACTCCCCCGGCTTCCTCGAAATAGCGCACGGCCTTCTCAGCTTCATCCTCGCGTCCCTTGGCCTCGAGGAATCGCACGGATTCGGGGATATGCACGCGGGTGACGATCGCGTAGAGCAACGGCAGCGCGCCAATGGCCAAGGCCCAGCGCCAGCCCCAGTCGCCGGTGTTCGGGATGACGAAGTAGCCAATCATGGCGGCGATGATCCAGCCGACGGCCCAGAAGGATTCCAACAACACGGTCATACGGCCACGCTGCTTGGTCGGCGAGAATTCGGACACCAGTGTGGAGGCAACCGGCAGCTCAGCACCAAGGCCCAGTCCGATGACCAGTCGAGCGCCGAGCAGCATGCCGAGAGACCAGGACAGGCCCATGGCGCCGTTGGCGATACCGAAAATGATCAGCGTGGCGGTGAACACGGTTTTGCGTCCCACACGGTCGGCGATGAATCCGCCGAGAGCCGCACCGATGGCCATGCCAACGAAGCCAATGGAGAGTACCCATGACTTTTCGGTCGGGGTGAGGTTGAAGTGCGGGTCGGCGGCGATGGCGGCGACCACAAAGGAGACGAGGCCGACGTCCATGGCGTCGAATGCCCAGCCGACGCCGGAGGCGACGAGGAGTTTGCGATGCGCCTTGTTGAACGGCAGTCGGTCGAGGCGCTCGTTGCGGGTGAGCTGCGCGGGTTGCGCTGAAGTGGTGGTGCTCACGGCGTTTCCTTTCTGGTAGCGGGGGCAGAATTCGCGATATCTGCGAAAACCACCCCAGGTCAGCTTTGCTGACAGCCCCCCCCAGCCAGCGGGGGCAAGTTAATATCGGGTGAGGTCGGTGTAGGACTCTTCGATGGCGAGGCTGATGCGTTCGACTTGTTCACGGGTCAACGGTGTGCGGAACGTCATACGCAATGCCGATTTAGCAATGGATGGTTCGAGCCCCATAGCCAGCAGAGTCGGCGGAATTTCGTGACGTCCAACCGCGCAGGCCGAACCGGACGAAGCAGCGATGCCGCGTGCATCCAAATCGACGAGCAGGGCTTCGCCGGTGACGCCGGGGAAGATGAACGAGGCGTGGCCCGGCAGGCGACGCTCGGGGTCGCCGGTCAGGTCGGCGCGGGGAGCCACGCGGCGAACCGCGTCAATGAGCATGTCACGGGAGGCAACCAGTTCGCGATAATGCGCCTGCATGCGCGCATTCGACTCATTGAGCCCGATGGCGAGCGCCACTGCACCGGCCACGTTCTGTGTGCCTGAGCGCAGGCCACGCTCCTGCCCACCGCCGGAAAGCACTGGTTCGATGGATGTGCGGCCACGTACCAGCAGCGCGCCCAAGCCTTTGGGCGTGCCGAACTTGTGGCCGGAAACGGATAGAGAATGGTTCGGCGACCCCTTGGGGCCGAAACCGGATAGAGCATCCACATCCCAATCGCAGAAACGAATCGGAATCTGCCCGGCGGCCTGCACGGCGTCCACATGAATGGGCACGCCATGCTTATGGGCTATGCGAACCAACTCCTCCACCGGCTCCACAGTGCCGACCTCGTTGTTGGCCAGCATGGTGGAGACGAGCGCGGTGCGCTCCCCCGCCTCGCCGTCGAGCTCGTGTTCCAGCGCGTCGAGATCGAGATGTGCTTGCGCATCCACGGGAATATGCACGACGTCGAAACCGAACCATTCATGCAGCCATGCCGCCGATTGGGCCACGGCCGGGTGTTCGATGGTGGAGATGATAATGCGTGGGCGGTGGTTTGTCGTCTGCTCTCCAGTCTGCGATGAGGCGGACGGGTCGGCCAGGTCGGTGCCGAACTGCTCGCCATCGGCTTCGGCAAGTCCATAGAACGGCTGTAATCCCAACTGCCGCATACGGGCCATGGCAATGCCTTTGATGGCAAGATTGTCCGATTCGGTGCCACCGGAGGTGAAGATCACGTCATCTGGCCGGGCTCCCAATGCCGCAGCGAACGATGCGCGTGCCGCGTCCAGCGCACGGGCCGCGGTTTTGCCGGGCTGGTGCACGCTGGCCGGATTGGCATAGGCGTCGGTCAGGAACGGAGTCATGGCTTCGAGAACGGCCAGGCTCACCGGTTCGGTGGCAGCGGCATCGAGATACAGTTCGCCGGCTTCGCTGGACGTGTTGGGAGTATCGGCCATGATCAGATCCAGTCCAATCCGAGGTCGATGCTGCGCACGGAATGGGTGAGCGCGCCTACGGAAATCACGTCCACACCGGCGGCAGCCACGGCCGGAACACGCTCCAGATTCATGTTTCCACTGGCTTCCACGATGGCCTTGCCATCAATGAGTTCTACTCCGCGGCGAGTGTCATCGAGTGAGAAATTATCCAGCATGATCGTGTCTGCGCCGCCCTCGAGCACGGCAGGAATCTGCTCGAGGCTATCGACTTCCACCTCAATATGCGTGGTGTGGCCTACCTGTTCGCGCACGTGACGAATGGCACCGGTCAGGTCGATACCACGTGCGGCGAGCGCCGCCAGATGATTGTCCTTCATCATGACCGCATCGGACAGTCCGTAACGATGGTTGTGGCCGCCACCGCAGACCACGGCATACTTCTCGAACGGGCGCAAGCCCGGAGTGGTTTTGCGCGTATCGACGATGCGGGTGCGTTCGTAACGGTGAGGACGGGTGACCGATCCGTCATAGTTGTCACTGTAGATGGCGTTCACCGCGTCCACGAAAGCGGCGGTCATGGTGGCGATGCCGCTCATGCGCTGGGTGAAGTTGAGGGCGATGCGTTCGGCGGTAAGCAGGTCACGTACCGGACCGGTTACGGTGGCGAGCACTTGGCCGGCTTGGAATCGTTCACCGTCCTTGATGGCAGCGGTGACAGTGACGGCTGGGTTCTGCGTGATGAACGCAGCGCGAAACACCTCGATGCCGCTCATCACACCGTTTTCGCGTGCGGTGAGATGCGCAGAGCCGGTTTCGCCCGCGGGGATCGTGGTCTCGCAGGTGATGTCGCCGTAGGGTGCGTCTTCGGCGAGCGCCGCTTCGACGGCGGTATGGATGATGTGTTGCGTAAGCATGGGTCAATCCTTGATGTAGGCGACGGAGTGAGCCCATTCGTCCTGCGGCTCAGCATAATCAGTGCGGGCGTGGGCGCCTCGGGATTCGGTGCGGGCGAGCGCGGCGGTGGCAGCCACATAACCCACGGTGAGCATATTACGGTTCTCCAGTGCTTCAACATCGGCCACGTCGACCTGTGCGTTTGCTGTAGCAAGTCCTTGACCGAGTTCGGCGATGGCGGTTTGCAGCCCATCCGCGTCGCGCAGTACGCCAACGCCATGCCACATGGTGTTTTGGATGCGGGTGCGATCCCACACATCTGCAGCTGCAGCATCATCTGTGAGCACCGGGGTCTTCAATGCAATTCGCTTATGCGTGAATGCTTCGCCGGTGGTGGAGTTCAGGAACGGTTCGGGAGCCCAGACCGTGTCATCACCGTCCGCGACTGCGGCCAAACCGGCACGGCGACCGTAAACGAGTCCTTCGAGCAGTGAGTTGGAGGCGAGCCTGTTGGAGCCCATCACACCGGTACGGGCGCATTCGCCGGCAGCATACAGGCCGGGGATCGAGGCGCGAGCGTCCAAATCAGTGCGGATACCGCCCATGTAATAGTGCGCGGCCGGTGCCACCGGAATCGGCTCCTTGCTCCAGTCGAAGCCCAGCGAGCGCGTGTAGGCGTCGATGGTCGGGAATCGGTGGGCCAGGAAGGCTGCCAGATCGGGATTCTCCTTCGCCATCGGCGAGGCATCGAGCATGACCGGCTTGCCGCCCTGACGTTGCATCACGCGGAAGTTTTCGCGGGCCACTACGTCGCGCGGAGCAAGTTCGGCACGCGGATCCACGTCTTTCATGTATCGGCGCCCGTACTCATCCAGCAGTACCGCGCCTTCGCCCCGCACGGCTTCGGAGACGAGGAAGTGCTCGCCCACGGCCATGGCGGTGGGATGGAACTGGTAGAACTCCAAGTCGGCAACCTGTGCCCCCGCACGCCATGCGGCGGCAACACCATCAGCAGTGGCAACCTGCGGATTGGTGGTGTACGGGTACATGCGTCCCGCGCCACCGGTGGCCAGAATCACGCGATCGGCGGCAAGATCCTTGTCCTGCCCGTCAATCAGCAGCCGGACGCCGGCAATACAGCCGTCACGCATGATAAGGTCTTTGAGGAAGGCATGTTCGATGATATGGATACGCGGATTCTCACGCACCATGACGGAGACGTCCAACTCAAGCACCTTGCCTGTGGCGTCTCCCCCGGCATGAACCACGCGGGCACGAGAATGCGCCGCCTCAAGGCCACGTAGCATATGCCCCTGTGCATCCCGGTCGAAGTGCACACCTGCCGCGGCAAACTCACGAACACGGTCAGCACCCTCACGGGTGAGAATGTCCACGGCCTTCGGGTCGCACAGACCGTGACCTGCCGCCATGGTATCGGCCGCGTGCAGCTTCGGGTCGTCGTCGGAGAAGATGGCGGCAGCGATACCTCCCTGCGCATGGTAGGTGTTTGATTCCACCAGTTCCGTCTTGGTTACCAAGGTCACGTCATGACCGGTACCGGCCACGGCCAGCGCTGCGGACAGACCGGCGACACCGGCGCCCACGACGACGATTTCAACGTTGCTCATTGTGTTGCTTTCCTCTGTTTTTTTGGTTCGCTCCCGCTGGCGGGAGCCGGAGAGAGGTCACGGGTGAACGCGCAGCATGCGCTCCAATGCCACCTTGGCTTCGCGGGCGGTGTCGTCATCCACGATGATATGGTTGACCACATTGCCCTGTTCGAGGTTTTCCAGAGCCCAGGCCAGATAGGCCGGGTGGATACGGTACATCGTGGAGCACGGGCAGACCACCGGGTCCAGGCAGAACACGGTCTTGTCCGGGTATTGCGCGGCCAGACGGTTCACCAAGTTGATTTCGGTGCCCACGGCGATGGCGGAACCGGCGGGCGCGTTGGCGATCTCCTTGACGATGTATGCGGTGGAGCCAGTGCCGTCGGCGGCGTCGACCACCTGCATCGAGCATTCGGGGTGCACAATCACCTTGACGCCCGGGTATGCCTTGCGAGCACGTTCGATCTGTTCGACGGTGAAGCGCTGGTGCACGGAGCAGAAGCCCTTCCACAAAATCATCTTGGCTCGGGCGTAATCGGCCGGGTCGGAGGCACCGCCCTGAGCCTTGAACGGATCCCACAGCGGCATCTCGCTCAGCGGAATGCCCATGGCGCTGGCGGTGTTGCGGCCAAGGTGCTGGTCAGGGAAGAACAGCACGCGCTTGCCGCGCGCGAACGCCCATTCCAGTACGGCGTGCGCGTTGGAGGACGTGCACACGATGCCGCCGTTGCGTCCGCAGAATGCCTTCAGCGCCGCGGAGGAGTTCATGTAGGTGACCGGGATAATCTGCTGACGACCATCGGAATCCGGCTCGGTGCCGCAGATCTCGCCGAGCTGATCCCAGCATTCCTGCACCTGGTCGATGTTTGCCATGTCGGCCATGGAGCAGCCGGCGGACAGGTTGGGCAGGGTCACACTCTGTTCGGGGGTGGAGAGGATATCGGCGGTTTCAGCCATGAAGTGCACGCCGCAGAACACGATATGGTCGGCGTCCGGGCGTTCGGTGGCGTTCTTGGCCAGCTGGAAGGAGTCGCCCACAAAGTCGGCATGCTTGATGATTTCGTCACGCTGGTAGAAGTGGCCGAGGATCAGCAGTTTGGAGCCGAGACGCTGCTTGGCGTCGGTGATGCGCTGCTGCAGTTCCTCGTCGGAGGCCTTGCGGTATTCGTCCGGCAGCACCTGCTGGCGCGGCGCGTTGGCGGGCAGACGGTCGAGCATCGAGGCACCGGGACCGTAGCTGGGTGTGGTGGTGTCGAAGTGCCACGGGTCCTGGGTCAGTCCTGCGTCGCAGGTGCTTTGCGCGCCCAGCTTGGCGATGATCTCGTCAACGGAGGGCGCAATGAATGATGCGGTCATAGCGGTTCCTTTCTGTAACGTCTATGCGCCGTGCCTGCAGGCATGGCAAAAATCAAATCTGTGCGGATGGGCTCAATGCGGCAAGCACATCCTTGCGTTCGTTGCGCTTGGCCATTGCCGCAATGCCACCGCCGTCGAATTCATACGGCGTTCCGGTATGGGCAGGTCGCTGAGGCACATATCGGTACACGGCTGCCGGCCGCTGACGGCCTTCACGCACTTTCTCACCGGTGTCTTCAAGATCGCCGGAGGAGAGCATTTTGCGACGGAAATTCGCCAAATCAAGGCTTTCTCCGGCGATGGCCTCGTATACGCCGTGCAACTGCCGCAAAGTGAAGGTGGGACCGAGCAGACGGGTGGCCACGTCAGAGTATTCGATTTTGGAGCGCAACCGAAGCAGTGTGTAGTCGATAATCTCGCGATGGTCGAAAGCCAACGGCGGCAGCTCATCTTCGGGGAACCAGCGCACATTATCACCATCCTCGAAATGCGCGGTCTCGGCCTGGCCTACGAGCGCCCAGTACACGACGGAAACCATCGGCAATCCACCATGGGAGCGCTCTGGCCCGCCAAAGGTGTACAGCTGCTCGAGGTAGCGAGGATGCAGCGCGGTAGTTGACTCCAATGCGGAGTAAGCGGACTGTTCCAGCGAACGATCGGATCTCAGATCGCCTCCGGGCAGGGCCCAAGTGCCAAGGAAAGGCTGACGGACGCGCTTGACCAACGGCAGCCACAGACGGGAATGAGGTGTTCCAGCTCCGGTCTCAGCAGATTCGGCTTGCGTTGCGCCATGTTCGGGCATGTCATCAGGACCAAGCGCCAAAATCACCACGGACACACCAACCTGCGGTGGTGCACTGCGGCGCTCCGACACATTGCCGAATCCCATGCCTTGCCTCTTTCCAGTGAAATATTCTTTCTGGTCAGACAGCATAGCACTACTTATAGTCACAATGACTATAAGTCACAATATGCATGAGAGCAGTAACAAAAAACCGCCTGCATTACTGCAGACCGTAACTGTCAGGAAACCGGCTCTTCGTCCGGCACACCGGGTTTGATCATTTCCGCCACGGATGGCAGGAACGGAGCCAGTGACGGCAATTCATCGAGACTATTCAATCCCATCTGATCCAGGAAAAACTCAGACGTGACCAGCAGCGCTGCACGGGAATCAGGGTCCATGCCGTTCTCTGCGATAAGGCCTCGCACGGCGAGCGAGCGAATCACGCCATCGGAGTTGACGCCACGGATTGCCGCCACCTGCGCACGGGTGACCGGTTGCCGGTAAGCCACAATAGCCAGCGCCTCCAAAGCCGCCTGGCTCAGCCGCGCGGTCTGCCCATCGGTGACGAACGCGGAGACGACCGGCTCGAATTCGGCGCGGTTGGCGAACTGCCATCCTCGTGCGGTATGACGCAGTTCAAATCCTCGCGGGCGAATGCCACGAGCCGCATCACCCTCATATTCGGTACGCAGTGCCTGCAATGCATCTTCTACGTCGCTCTCATCCACCACCAGCACACGGGCCATATCCTCTACAGTCTGTGGCTGGGCGGCGCCCCTAAACAACGCCGCACACGTGCTGGTGT
>OBYP01000883.1_pt1 | contig 20243 bp, 17 predicted proteins | sample 1501461 | NCBI WGS metagenome assembly OBYP01 (sample SAMEA2580201, study PRJEB22360) | human gut metagenome | biome: human gut; feature: human-associated habitat; material: faeces | place: Denmark | collected 2008/2010 | reverse complement strand
GGCCATGGCCTTTATGCACGGCGCACAGGACGGCCAGAAATTCATGGGTGTTTTCATGCTCGGGATTTTTCTCGCAAACGGACAGGATAATGTGACCAGCTTCCGCATTCCCCTGTGGCTCATGATTCTGTGCAGCGCCGTGATGGCCCTGGGCACCTCCATCGGTGGCTACCGCATCATTAAGGCCGTGGGAATGGATATGGTAAAGCTGGAAAAATACCAGGGCTTTGCCGCGGATATGGCCGGCGCGGCCTGTCTTCTTCTCTCCTCGCTGACCGGCATCCCCGTCTCCACCACACATACGAAAACCACGGCCATCATGGGCGTGGGCGCGGCCAGAAGGCTTTCCAGTGTAAACTGGGGAGTGGTCCGTGAAATGGTGCTCACCTGGGTTCTTACCTTCCCGGGCTGCGGACTGATTGGCTATCTGTGTGCCAGGCTGTTTTTGTTTATATTCTGAACAGTTACAAAACATTATTTCATTTCATTGAAAGGATATTGCAATGGGTAGAAAAAAAGAAAATAATTATTTTGACATGTTCATCCAGGCCGTAACCTATTCCTGCCAGGCGGCGGATATGCTGAAGGAAAACTTTATCAGCTTCGATCCCGAACAGCTGCCGGCCTGCATGGAGGCCCTCCATCATATAGAACATACGGCGGATCTTGCCAAACATGATTTGATGGAAAAGCTGCTGAAGGAATTCATCACTCCCATCGACCGGGAGGACATCATGGAGCTCTCCAGCGCGCTCGATGACGTGACCGACAGCCTGGAGGACATACTGCTGCGGCTGTATATGTTCCGCATCACTTCCCTGCGCGAGGACGCCGTTTCCTTCGTCAGCATTATCTGCGACTGCTGCTGCGCCCTGAAGAAGCTGATGGTGGAATTCCCTGAATTCCGCAAATCCAAAGCGATTAAGGATATGATAATCGAAATCAACCATCTGGAGGAAAACGGCGACAAGCTTTACACAGAAGCCATGCGCAGGCTGTATTCCGAATCCGGCGACGCCGTGGAAATCCTGTCCTGGACCGCAATTTATGACAGACTGGAAAAATGCTGCGATAAATGCGAGGACGTGGCGGATGTGGTGGAAACGGTTATTCTGAAGTACAGCTGACGCCAGGGAAATGGAATCCGGGCTGCTGTATTTTTACAGCGCCGGTTTCCTGCCGGACAGGAGCGCACTTTCCCGGGAGCAGCCAGGATTTCCTTCGCCATGTTATTTTATATAATTTTCATTTTTTATTTCCGTCATGCTGTGTTATTATAAAAAACACACTGGCTGCCGATTGTGTAAATCCTATCTGCCAAGTTTATTTTTACATATACAATCAAATCGATTTTTCTGTCCAATCGGACAAAGATCCCACTATGAAAGCAAATATTTTTATTCCATAATAACAAAATCTATTACCATAATAACAGTAAGAAACGGTTGCCATGTGTCGGATTACCAGCTATAATTAAATGGAAGATAGATATTTACACATAGCTTACGGAACAGGAGGCTGTGTGCAGGAACACGAAGAAAAAGAAATGACAAATGAGGCTGATCCGCAGAACATTCACCATGAGGATCTGGCTTTAAAAACGGCGGCGCAGTATTTCGGCGAAGAGCTTCTGCCCCTGCTGGGGATAACCGACAACGTACGGTACGTTGCCCCCACTGAAAATGTGACGCTGGAAGCGAAACAGATGTACCAGGATTTCAACTACATCTCAACGAATAATCTCTGGGTACATCTGGAGTTTGAAAGTGACTCCGTCACACGCAAGGATCTGAAACGGTTCCGGGAATACGAGGCAACAACGGCCCGAACCTTTAATGTTGCGGTCATTACTTATGTAATCTGCTCCTCTAAAGTGAAAAGGCCCATAAGCTCACTGGCAGAGGGCATCAATGTTTATCATGTGAAGCTTATCCGTCTGAAGAATAAGGATTCGGACCGGCTGTTCGCCTGCGTAAAAGAAAAGCAGGAGCAGGGAAAGCCCCTGGAGAAAGAAGATCTGGTTTCCCTGCTTCTGACGCCCCTGATGTCCGGGAATATGGGAATCGGGGAACGGATTATAAAAAGCTTGAATTTTATACAGTATGCTTCAAAAACGGTAACTCCGATTGAACTGGAAAAAATGAAGGCCGTGCTGTATACATTAGCTTTTAAATTCTTAAATAAAAAGGAATTGGCCGAAGTGAAGGAGGTAATTGCAATGACAGAACTTGGAAAAATGCTTGTAAATGACGGATTTGAAAAAGGGCTTGCCGAAGGTGAAGCAAAATTTGTAGCTATCATCAGGAAAAAGAGAGCGAAAGGGCTTGATGCTTCTGCCATAGCAGAAGAATTGGAACTGGAAACCGCCTATGTTGAAAAAGTAATGGAATTAATCGCTGAAGGCCCTTCCGTGAGCGACCTGCGGATAGCGCAGATGATTCTCGGACAGTAACCGTCGGCTCACAAACAATATGAGCCGCAGCCGGTTTGATTTGATTTCATTTGCCTGCTGCGGCTGCATTTTACCCGTTTTGCTTTTCTATTGAAGCACCGCTTTATCCCATCTGTTTTTCAGCCGCCATTCTCACAGCCCCATAATAAATCCCGTACAATGCCGCAAAAAATCCAACCGCCATTGCCACCGCCTGCCAAATCCACATATTTCCCGTAAATACAGGCATTCCCAAAGTATCAAGAAGCAGCTTTCGCGCCCCGTCATATATCAGCCGGCCGCTGGTAATAAGAGCCGGAGGCAGCGGCAGCAGAAACAACAGCATCAGCTGTCGGTTATCTAACCTGGCAATCTGTTTCCCGCTCATTCCCAGCTGTCCAAGAATACTGTTCCGTCTTTTCTTTTTTTCACCGTCACTGAGGGCCTGCGTTGCAAGAATTGCCGCCCCGGTAATTTCCAGAATGACAGACAGATATACCAGGCAGATAAGCAGCACATAAATTTGAGAAAGCGATTCCTTCTGCACCCACTTGCCTGACAGGTAATCCTTATCCGGATATATCAAAGAAGTGACCGCCCGTCCTGTTTCCATAGATAGTAAATCGTCAGGGGGAACTGATTCATCCCGGGAGGTTAACCCCTCGCAGGAAGCTGACTTTCCCGGGGAGGCAGGCCTCCCTTCGGAAACAGATTTCCCTTGGGAAACAGATTTCCATTGGGAAACAGATTTCCCATTCCCCCTGTCCAAAAGAACAAGCCCGCCGTCCGTCAGCTGTTCAAGCTCCGCGCTGTTCAAAGGCTGCTCCGTAACTGCCGCATACAGACCGTACCGTATCTCCATCCCGTCCGTCACCTTATCAGGAACCACAACAACATAATCCAGGCCATTGCCGTAGGTATCATTCTGGCTGAACGGCTCTGAGAAAACGCCTCCTGCATTCAGCTCATATCCATTCACCTCTATTGTCCCGGCCTTCTCCATATAATCCGAAAATTTGCCGACAAGAGACGGCGTGCAGTGGACATAGCAGGAATTTTCGTAAACCTCCGGGATTTCATATCCCAGCATCTGCCTCAGATAAAGATAGTCGCTCTGTTTCATATACGTATCCGACAGATATTCCGCATATATAAGCCGCTGCGGCTTTTCCAGCTCCTGCGCCGCCTGCCGCCTTAAAGAAAAAAATTTCCTGCTTTCCCAGCCATAGATTCCGTAGGAACAGCTCTTTTGTATGGGAAAGCTTTCCCCAATCCGTTTTTCATAAGCGCTGAAATCCATCATACCGCCCGGATGCAGTATCATTATATCAAACACATTCAGCTCGACGCTGCGATCCGCAAAAATACGGGCAGCAGCCCCTGTTCCAAAAAAGAATACCGCCAGCATAAATAAAACTGACAGGATTCCAAGCACCACACTCATGGAACGAAGCTTTGACGTAAACTCCCTGAAAATAATCAGATGATTTTTCCGGTACGCCCATCCCTTCCTTTTTTCCAGCTGTGAAGCCAGAAAAGAGGGCACGCTGAAAAAGAAAGCAAAAAGGCCAGTCACCACAAACGCCAGCCCCAAAAGGACATCGTATCCCTTCCCCATGGGCCGCAGTATGATCAGCATGTTACCCAAAGCATAAACAAGCAGTGACAATATGAAAACTCCCGGGAAAGAACTTTTCTGCTTCAGCAGCCTGCCTTCGTTCTGCCGATCGTAATACAACAGATCATACAGCCTGATTTTCCGGAGCCGCCTTTTATTTTTATGCAGGGCAAACAGATACATTCCGTCAAAATATAACAATGTCACTCCTGCCGTCTGAAAGGAAACGGAAAAACCAAGGGTAAACGTCATGCCAAACATTCTGAGCACCGCGGCCTCCACAAGCCTGGACAACAGAATGCCGGCCAGCAGTCCGAAAACAAACGCCATGCCTGCAATCATCAGATTTTCATATAAAAACAAACCTGCAATGGTCCGGTTAGACAGCCCGGAAACCATATATATACTCAGCTCCCTGCTGCGCTTCCTGAGCATATAGCCGGTCATATAGCTTACAAGCCAGCCCAGCACAAGAATTATCAGCAGGGATGTGGCAATCACCATAAGCGGCAGTATCTCCAGCCTGGGAAGCCTTTTGACCTGCTCAGAAAAAATCAGCGCATTATAGGCATACATACATGCCACGGCACAGCTTATCGTAATAAAATACAGCACATAATCCCCCAACTGCCTTTTTGCATTGCGCAGCACCAGTTTTCCTAGCATTGGCCGTCACCTCCCAAAAGAGAAAGCACGTCCAGGATTTCGTGGTAGAATACGCCCCTTGTCTTCTCTCCTTTCACAAGCTCGTTGAATATCTTCCCATCCTTCAAAAACAGGATGCGCTCCGCATAACTGGCGCAGAATGCATCATGGGTCACCATAAAAACCGTGGTTTCCAAATCTTCATGCAGCTGTGAAATAATTTCCAGAAGCACACGGGCGGAATGGGAATCCAGAGCCCCTGTCGGCTCATCCGCAAAAATTATTTTGGGGCCGCATACCACAGCGCGGGCAAAGGCACAACGCTGCTTCTGCCCTCCCGACGTCTGAAAGGGGAATTTCCCCAGCACATCGCCAATCTGCAGCTTATCTGCAATCTTCCTGACCCGCAGGCCAATTTCCTCCGGCCCCAGTCCCTGAATCGTCAGGGGCAGCGCCATATTTTCTTCCAGAGTAAGCGTATCCAGCAGGTTATACTCCTGAAATACAAAGCCCAGGTTATCCCGCCGGAACGCGGCAAGCTCCTCCTCCCGCAGCTTTGTAATATCCTTTCCATCCAGCACAATATGCCCGGCGCTCACAGAATCAATGGTGGAGAGACAGTTGAGCAGCGTGGTCTTCCCGGAACCGGAAGCGCCCATAATACTGATATACTCTCCCTTACGGACATGGAAGCTGAGCTGATCCAGCGCCCGGGTTACGGTACCCAGGCCGCCATAGTATTTTTCAATATTCTCCACCCGTAGAAGAATTTCTTGTGCACAGCCCAATTACCCGGCCTCCCTTCCATTTTCAATGACAACATCCCTGTCTGCAAATTTTAATATATACGTATATGCGATGTCTGAGGCAGATTCCATGTCAATTTTATAAGTTCCCCGCATACGCAGTGAAAATCCGGTCTCAAAGGCATATGTCCGGGTGATCGCCGTCACATTTCCTCCGGAATCCCTGATACTCTCCTCTGTAACAGCCGGTATGATGTTGCAGTAAGGGAACTGCCCGTCAATAACCACCTGGGTAATCCTCCCCTCTTCCTGAATCCATTCCACTCCCGGTGAATCCGATCGGATCTGCCTGGATCCGCCCAGGAAAAACAGGACTGCAGCCAGAGAAATAAAAACAACAGCCAATATCCAGGCAGCCTTCCGTCCGCCCCTTTTCCTTCCCTGTCTGTATACACGCTCCATAATGGACACCTCCTTAATATTTTGGACCGGCAGTCCTGCAAAAGCTCCTGCTGCCTGAATCCAACCCCATTGTACCGGGAGGCGCCTCTTTCTTGTATACATGTTTCCTGATCTTATGTGACAAATCTGTAAGATACCGTAACAGCCGGTCATCTGAACAGTTACAGGATACCGTCAGCCGCTCATATCCAACATATGCTGACTGAAAATTTACAGGCAGCGGGGATTAAAACAGCACCATCCTACACCGTGAGATGCCCGCTTTTAGGAAAGGTCAGGCGGATCGTTGTAAATTCCCCCGGCTCAGACAGCGCATCCATGGCAATCCCCAGCCTGAGGCAAAGCTGCCTGCACAGATAAAGTCCGATGCCCGTGGCCCCCTTTCCCGCCCTTCCGTTGCTCCCTACGAAGCCCTTGTCAAAAATCCTTCCGATTTCACTGGGCAGAATACCGACGCCGTTATCCGTCACGGACAAGACCACACTGTCCCCCCTCTTCCCGGATTCCACCGTGATTACGGGAGAAGCCTCACTCCGGTATTTCACACTGTTGATTATGACCTGGCTGATAATAAAGACTATCCATTTGCTATCCGAATATACGGTATCCCCAATTCCGTCCGTATGAACGCAGGCCCCGCTCTGTATCAGGAACTGCCTGTTTGCGGCAAGCGCCTCAAAGACACAATCCTTAAGAGAGATTTCCCGGATAAAATAATCCTTTTCCACACTCCCCAGCCTTGCAAAAAAAAGCACCCGCTCCACCTCGCGCTCAATCTGCTCCGTCTGCGACATAATTTTCCGGATCACATCCGACCTGTTATTTTCACACAATAACTGTATCCCAGTCATGGGGACCTTGATTTCATGCACCCACTGTTCTATAAAATCCCGGTATTCCGTGTTTGCCCTTCTGTTCTGCGCCACCTCGTCCGTCATGGACTTCAGCGCTTCCTTCATTATCTGAAAATATACCTTTTCCGCGGCGGACACAGGCTTATCCGCAATCTCCGCTGTCAGATACTTTTTCTCCAGAGAATCCGTCACTGACAGCAGATACCGCAGCCTTTTGTAAAGGCGCACATATCCGCAGCACAGACTGGCAGCAACGATGAGTAAAAAGCATATCCACAGCAGGAGCATTTCCTGGGGCGTAATTCCATAAAGAAGCAACAGCATAGAAAAGAAAAAACCGCCTGCAAGACAGGTGAGAATCACAGCCCTTGTACTTTTAAGATAATCGGAAATTGTCATATTTTATATCCCATCCCTCTTTTTGTCTGTATCAGGTTTCCGGCTCCCAGCGCGCAGAGTTTTTCCCGTATCCGCATCATATTCACGCTCAGCGTATTGTCATCAATATGGATCTGGCTGTCCCATAAAAATTCCACCAGATCAAGCCTTGGGACTATTTCTCCCGCGTGCGTGAACAGATAATACATCAGCTTCAGCTCTGTTTTTGTCAGCTCCGCCTCCCGGCCGCCAAAGGACAGCGTACCCGCGGCCAGGCTGAGGCGCATTCCCTTATATTCCGGCAATTCCGCCTGTTCTCCTCTTTTGCCTCTTTTCAGCAGCAGCTTTATCCGGGCAAGCAGAATCGGCACATTGTATGGTTTTGTGATATAATCATCTCCGCCAATCGTCAGCGCATACAGCTCATCCATGGACGTATCCCGTCCTGTCAGAAACAGGATGGGCGTATCTGAAAAGCTTCTGATATCGGCGCACAGATGATATCCGTCCCTGCCCGGCAGATTGACATCCAGCAGTATCAGATCCGGAGCCAACGCCCCTACCAGCTCTGCTACGTTACCGAATTCCTCTGCGGCCTCCACCAGATAACCCGCATTGGACAGGAGTGTTTTCAATTCCTCCCTTATCAGCTCTTCATCCTCTATAATCAATATTTTATCCATCCGGCCCTGTTCCTCCTCTGCCCTTCCTGACGGCAAATCAGAGCATTATTACCATACCTGGCCTGCCGCCGCTTCCCTGCCCCAAGCTGCAGGCCGTCTTTTTTGTCCGGCAGCTTTTTCTATATTTATGCAGGAATAATACAAGTATAGCATTATCTGTGCCGGAACAAAATAATACAAAAACAAAACAAGAAAATACATTTTATTTTTCTCCCGATCACCTAATATAAAAAGGTACTTCATTCCACAAAAAAGGGAATGCGGCAACTGTAATTTTTTTAATCATCCGGGAGGGGATTATCCTATGACACCAATGAAATGGTTCTATTCCTTTATCAAGCCCTATCGAAAGCGGCTCTTTCTGGGATTGTTTCTCGTAACATTTCTGGCAGGACTCGCCATCATTAATCCTATCGTCAGCGGTAAGGTCGTGGACGACGTTATCAGCGGCGGACAGTATCACAAGCTGCCTGTGCTTGTGGCCATACTTCTGCTGGTGACGGCCGTGCGAAGCGTTCTCCGCTTCCTGGTTCCCTATAACTTCGAAATCTGTTCCCAGGGTGTGCTGTACAAAATGAGGGATGCGGTTTACAGAAAGCTCCTGATGGAAGACTTTGACTTCTATAACCGCAACCGCACCGGCGACCTGATGAGCAGACAGACAGGTGATATGGATGCCATCCGCCATTTCGTGGCAAACGTCATCTCATCCATTTATGAAAATATCCTGTATTTCTGCTTCGCGCTGGTCATGATCTTTACCATCAATACGAAGCTGGCGCTGTGCATGCTCTGCATCCTGCCCTTTACGCTGGTACTCACGCTCTGCCAGTTCAAGCAGGTAAAACCGGCCTTCCATAACATCCGTACCCATTTTTCCAGCCTGAACGCCTTCGTCCAGGAAAATATCAGCGGCAACCGGGTGGTAAAGGCTTTTGCCAAGGAAGATTACGAAACCGAAAAATTCGAAGTCGAAAATGACGGCTACAAAAAAGCGGAGCTGGACTGTGCGGCAATCTGGTCCAAATATGTGCCTGTTTTTGAATTCTTTTCCAACATACTTACCGTTGTGCTCATGCTTTACGGCGGCATCATGGCCATCCGGGGCGAGGTAACCCTGGGCAGCCTGGTAACCGTAAACGGCTACCTGTGGATGCTCAATATGCCCATGCGTATGGCGGGCTGGTTCGTCAACGACGTACAGCGCTTCGTCACCTCCGTGGAAAAAATACATACCACATTTTCCGAGGATCCTCATATCTGCAAGCCGGAAAATGCCATTACCAAAAAGCATCTGAAGGGAAGCATTGAATTCCGCAATGTATCCTATCAGGCCGAGGGCGAGGATATTATCCAGAATGTAAGCTTTTCTGTGAAGCCCAACCAGACCATCGGTATCCTTGGTCCTACCGGCGCGGGGAAATCCACCATCATGAACCTGCTCTGCCGTTTCTATGACGCAACGGAGGGCGAGGTGCTGGTGGACGGCGTCAACGTAAAGGACATGGATTTATACGAGCTGCGGGACAATATCGGTATGGCCATGCAGGATGTATTCCTCTTTTCCGATACCATTGAGGGAAACATCGCCTACGGCCGGCCCGACTGTCCTTTTGAGAAGGTAAAAAAAGCGGCCATTGCCGCGGATGCCAACCATTTTATCCAGGCTATGCCGGACGGCTACGACACCATTGTGGGGGAACGCGGCGTCGGTCTTTCCGGCGGCCAGAAGCAGCGTATTTCCCTGGCCCGCGCCCTGCTTAAGGACCCTGCCATACTGATTCTGGACGACACCACCTCCGCGGTGGATATGGAAACAGAATCCTACATACAGAAGCAGCTGAAAAACCTGGAGGGCAACCATACAATTTTCATTATTGCCTATCGTATTTCTTCCCTGAAGGATGCGGATCAGATTCTGGTTCTGGATCACGGCCGTATCGCGGAACGGGGAACACACGATGAACTACTTGCAAACAACGGCTATTATGCCCGGGTTTTCGAGCACCAGTATCACACACCGGCAAAGGAGGGACGTTAAAATGGCACGCAACAGATACGATATCGACGAAGTCATGGAAGACCATTTTGACTTAGGGCAGCTCAAAAGGCTCGGCCATTATGTCCTTCCCTTTAAAAAGGATATGGCCCTGGCGGCCTTCCTCATGCTCTCCGCAAGTGCGCTTACCATGCTCATTCCCCGTTTTTTCATGACGGTGATGAATGACATTATCCCCCAGGGGGATGTTAAGGGACTGCTGCGAATCAGTTTTTACACGCTGCTGATCATCCTGTATTCCGTGTTCTCCCTGAAGGCCAAAATAAAAATTACCAACCGGGTGGGCCAGTCTGTCATCCATCAGCTGAGAACCGATATCTTCTGCCACCTGCAGGAGCTTCCCTTCTCCTACTATGACGACAGGCCCCACGGGAAAATCCAGGTCCGGGTCGTAAACTATGTAAATAATTTAAGTGACCTTCTTTCCAACGGTCTGCTGAATACAATAACGGACCTGTGCAGCCTGATTTTCATCATCTTTTTCATGCTCTCCATCAACGTGAAGCTGACACTGATGTGTATGTGCGGCCTTCCCGTACTGGCGCTGTTTGCCAGCCTCATTAAGAAAAAGCAGCACCGCGCATGGCAGATACAGAGCAACAAGCAGTCCAACCTGAATGCTTATATTGCGGAAAGCATCAACGGCATCCGGGTGACCCAGTCCTTTGTCCGCGAAAAAGAAAACAGCGGAATTTTCAACCGCCTCAGCGACGGCTACCGCCAGTCCTGGATGCGCGCTGTCCGCTTTAACTTTATGATGGGGCCCACCGTTGACGTTATTTCCGCAGTGACCACGGCGTTTCTGTATGTGGCAATCGTGGATATGGCCATGAGCGGCGGAACGGCTTCCGTAGGTGTACTGGTTGCCTTTACCGGTTATATCAGCCGTTTCTGGTCTCCCATCACCACACTGGCAAACTTTTATAACTCCCTGTTAACGGCCATTTCCTATTTGGAACGTATTTTTGAAACCATCGACGAGCCTGTCGCTGTCAAGGACGCCCCCGGCGCAGTGGAAATGCCGCCTATCATTGGCAAAGTTACCTTTGACCATGTATCCTTCTCCTACGAGGAGGGCATAAAAACACTGGATGATGTGAGCTTCACGGCCATGCCCGGCGAATCCTTCGCTATCGTAGGGCCTACGGGCGCGGGAAAAACCACCATTGTCAACCTGCTGAGCCGCTTCTACAATATCGGCAGCGGAACGGTTTATATTGATGATACGGATATCTCCAAGGTGACGCTGCATTCCCTGCGCACGCAGATGGGCGTCATGATGCAGGACAGCTTCATTTTCTCCGGAACGATTATGGATAACATCCGCTACGGCAACCGGACGGCTACGGACGATGAAGTAATCCTGGCTGCGAAAACCGTATGCGCCCATGACTTCATCATGCAGATGGAGGACGGCTATTATACCCAGGTAAATGAACGCGGAAGCCGGCTTTCCGCAGGACAGCGCCAGCTGATTTCCTTTGCCCGCGCACTGCTGGCCGACCCGAAAATACTGATTCTGGATGAGGCGACCTCCAGCATCGATACCGAAACGGAAATCATCCTGCAGAAAGGCCTGAACGAGCTGCTGAAAGGACGTACCTCCTTCATCATCGCCCACCGTCTTTCCACCATCCAGAACTGTACGCGCATCCTGTATGTGGATAAAGGCAAGATTCAGGAAAGCGGAAGCCATGAAGAATTGCTGCTGAACAAAGGACCTTACTATAACCTGTTTATGTCCCAGTACAGCTTTATGAAGGATAAGGCCGTGCAGTAAAATCAGAGCGCTCTTGAAGCACTTTCTTATGGACGGCGCAGTAAATGCACCGGCCTGCGGAACAGTTACCATCAAAGTTCATTACCTGAGGGCGGATCGCTTCGCTTTCGGTCATGAAAACGGCCTGGCCAAAAGTCCCCTTTACTTTTGGTCAGGCCGTTTCTTTTATGTTGCTTTCGTTTGTCCAAGCTGTTTTCGTTTGTCTTAGTTGTTTAATGTAGCAAAATGCCCCGCAATAATTTTTCATTCAGCTCATATAAGGCTATCTTCTGGTCCATAAAATAGACCAGTTCATAAGCTTCTTCATAAGGAAGCCATTTTATATCCGTATGTTCTTCCGACAGCTTTACTGTCCCGTCAAATGGCATGGCGAAAAAAATCATTGGAACTACCACAACATTCTTTCCCCACAGTTCCTGTGTTTCTTTATCAAAAATATTAGCCGGAAGGCTGCTTGCGCTTTCCAGAGGATAAAGAGGCAGATTCTCCATAACGCCAGCCTCTTCCATAATCTCTCGCCGGGCGCCTTCAGCTTCTGTTTCATTATCCTCCAGTCCGCCGCATATTCCCTGCCAGCAAAAGGGCATATCTTCTCTTTGAAGTATTGCATATTCATAATGATTCTCTTTTTTACGATATAAATAGATATGAACCTGCTTAGGCTGTCTTGCCATGTGGATTCCCTCCCTGAAATTTTTGCTGTAACTTATACCCAATCTGTTGTGCTTCCTACTTCGAAGAAGGCAAGTAACGCAGCAGGTCTATCTCCGTATCCTGTCCGTCAATGGAAAGAAACATGGTCAGCTCGCTGTATCCGTCCTGTACCTCAAAGGAATAGGTCCTGTTTTTCTCCCAGCTCTTCCCTGTGCTGTTTTCTTCCAGATAATGCACGCTCACGCCGCCCTCTTCCATCTGCGTACGGCCGCTGATTTGGATGTACCAGGAATCATTATACGTTTCAGGTATGGTAAACTGTAATTTTCCATCCGCATATCCAATGCTTTTTTGCAGGCTCTCTACCGGATCCTGTTTTTTGGACATTATCAGAAAAAGATCCACAGCGATGATGAAAAGCAGGACGGCGCCTGCGATCACTATCGCTGTTATTTTCTTTTTATCCATATGTTCATCCTCTCTGCCTTCTGCTTATTCCTGTTATTAAGTTACCTTTCCTCTTTTGCAATGAGCCGGTCTATTTTCTGAATCAGTTCCTTCCAGTCCATAACCGTCAAATAAGGAATATCTTCAGCAAGCGTCTGGTTTGCCTTTGCGCAGGCGCCATACCACACAGGACTCATGCCGGCCTGGTAAGAGCCCTTCACATCACAAATCAGATTATCTCCGCAGTACCAGATTTTTTCTGCAGAAAGCTTTGCTTTCGCACAGGCCATCTTAAAAATCCTGGGATGGGGCTTTTTAAACAGATAATCGCAGGAAGTCATAATAAACTCGAAATGGTTCTCCGGAAAGAATCTGTTAATCCGAAGTGTCAACGTTTCCGAATTCTTCATCATATTGCTGACCACCGCGGTCCGGATTCCCTTTTCATGAAGAAAACCGAGAAGCTGCTTCATACCGGCTGTCGGATATCCCGGCGCTGCATGATCCCAGAAAATACGCTCCACTTCATTCCAGGGAATGTCCAGCTTGATATCCAGATACTCATACAGATACCTGTTAAAGGAAGCACAGGAAAACTCCCCTCCGGGGAAGGCTCTTTTTTCCGGCCCGAAAAGCTCTGTCATATCCTCTGACAGCTCATCTGCCAGCTTCTGGAGCTGTAAAGCGTTAATCTGCCGCGGATTGCTTACCGCCCTTTGCAGCACAGCATGATTCCCCCTGATGGTATCATAATCTGTCTCATCGATAAGTGTCTGACCGTAGTCGAACAATATCATTTCCGGTAACTGAAACATAACAGCTCCCCTTTCCCTGTTCCCGTCTTTTATGCTTTTCCCCTTCCGGCATATCCCATTTCCATATGCCGCACTGCCTCCCACTGCCGTTTGGTGCTATGCCGCAAAACGGCTCAGGTCCTTCAGGTCTTCCATGCTACCTTCATTATACAGCCTTCTCTTTTGCATGCAAACCTTTTATAAAACAGTTGTTTCAAAAAGCGTAACATTACAGATGGCGCTGAACCGTTACCGAAAAGCGGCAATCTTTCTAAAAAAAGCGGCCCCGCCTATTTTCTTTTTTCCGTAATCTATCTATAATAAATAGGGATCAGAAGCTTTTCACATCCTTACAGGTATATGAAGCTTAACACTCCCTATCCTCAAAGTCTTATGCGGTTAAGCCGCATGCCGTCTCCCCGGGCTATCGGGAAGGCCGGGAAAAGCTCTCCCGGACGTTTTTTCAGCATGAATAAAATTACAAAACATAAGCGCCGAAACGCGCAGACAGGAGCAAAAATGAATCAACTTTATTTGGATCGCCTTGGCCGGGTATGCGCCGAAATTGAAAAGAAAGGGCTGGCACAGATGATCGTAAGTGATCCTTTAAGTATCTGGTATCTTACCGGTGTCTGGATTGAACCTTACGAAAGACTCTATGCGCTGTATCTCAGAACAGATGGGAAGCATAAATTCTTCCTGAACAAGCTTTTCGTCATCCCTGAAATTGATGTGGAGAAAATATGGATGACAGATACGGACGACTGTATCGGAACCGTAGCGGCTGCAGTGGACGCAAAAGCTGATATGGGCATAGACAAAAGCTGGCCTGCACGCTTCCTTCTTGATCTGATGGAACGCAATCCCGGAGTACGTTATGTCAATGCCTCCTCCTGTGTGGACAACGTCCGTTCCATCAAGGATGAATATGAAAAAGAAAAAATGCGGGAATCCTCCCGGCTCAATGACGCCTGTATGGAAAAAGCCGCCGCTTTCGTAAAAGCGGGCATGACGGAAAAAGAATGCGCTGATTACGTCCGTTCTCTTTATCAGGCGGAAGGCGTCGAAGAAGGCTTCAATACCATTCTTTCTTTCGGGGCCAACGCCGCGGATCCCCACCATGAGCCTGATGATACTGTTTTAAAACCGGGTGATTGCATCGTAATCGATATGGGCTGCCGCAAGGACAGCTACTGTTCCGATATGACACGGACCTTTTTCTGTCAGGAAGCAGATCCCGATTATGCGAAAATCCACGACCTTGTCAGAAAGGCCAATGAAAAAGCCGAAAGCCTTATCCGTCCCGGCGTCCGTTTCTGCGACCTGGATAAAGCTGCAAGGGATTACATTACACAGGCGGGCTACGGCGAATATTTTAACCACCGTCTGGGACACTCCATCGGCCTGCAGGATCATGAGCCAGGCGATGTAAGCCTTTCCAATACCGCAGTTGTGCAGGAAGGAATGACCTTCTCCATCGAACCGGGCGTCTATCTTCCCGGCAAATTCGGCGTCAGGGTTGAAGATCTGGTTCTTGTTACCGCAGAAGGCTGTGAAGTCCTGAACAAAGTCGATAAGCATTGGAAAACCATCGGTTAAGGCGGACACGAACACTCGTCCGCAGCACCTTTGCCCATTGAAAAAAACACCGTCCGATTCCGGAGCTCTCCGAAATCGGACGGTGTTTTCAGTGAATCTGTTTTTTACAGCGCTGTTTCCTCCCGGCTCATCCACATGCCGTTTGTAAAGTCGGGAATTGCCACCGGCTGCCCGCCGAGGGCAATAGATTCCTCAGTTAATGCGGAAATACTCATCCAGGCCGCCGCATCATAAACATCTATCGGACAGGGCCTTTTTTCCAGAACACTTTCAAAGAAAGCTTTGAATACCAGCCAGTCCATACCGCCGTGCCCTCCGGTCACGCCGTCATTAAGGAAGCTCTTCCAAATCGGATGATCATACTCCTTTTCATATTCCTTCGCATTCCCCCAGTATTTACTAAAGGCAAATTCATCTTCCTCGGAATACTTCTGATCCAGAAATACGGTGTCATTTTCCTCTTCATACATCCCCTTCGTACCGCATACCGTAAAATCCCTGCTGTAAAACCGGGGCAATGTTGTATTCAGCGTCAGCAGAATGGTTTCCCCTCCCGCACATTTGATAATAGTATTCACCACATCTCCCTGGGCAAAACGCGTATTCACCAACGACTTGTTTTCCGGATTCCTCTCCGCGGCATAAGCATGCATCCCCACCGCCTTGGAAGCCATGGAGGTCAATGTCAGCATACGGTTTCCGCTGTTGATGCCAAGAATTTTTGCAATCGGCCCCAGCTCATGCGTAGGATAATTCTCCGCATTGCGGTGTATGTAATTACGCAGACGGTAATGACGCATCTCACAGCCTGTCCCCACCTCCGTGCGCAGATCATGCATATAACCGCCCCGGCAGTGCACCACTTCCCCGAACAGCCCCTGCTTCACCATATTTAACGCCATCAGCTCCCGCCTTCCGTAGCAGCAGTTTTCCAGGAACATAAACGGCGTCCCTGTCTGTTCGTAAGCATCCACCAGATCCCAGCACTGCTTCACGCTATAAGCGCCGCCAACCTCCATTCCCACTGCTTTTCCGGCCCTCAGGGCTTCCACCGCCACCGGGATATGGCTTTCCCATGCACAGGAAATGACAACAGCATCCACATCCTCCCTGCGCAGGACCTCACGGTAATCCGTCGTTACCGCCGGCAGCCTTCCGCACATTTCCCGCGTCAGCCTCCCCCCTTCCTCCGCACGGTCTGCGTAAGCATCGCATACTGCCGTTACCTCCACCATCGGCATCTGAAGAATAACCTCCTTCATCAGCCCATGTCCTCTGCTTCCCAGTCCAATAACTCCTACCCTTAATTTTTCCATTTGGTTTATCCCCCATTTATTATTTTATGTAACTGTTCAGTACCCCTCACAGTCACTATTTTATTTCCTTTTATTCTACTTTTACCATATCCAAAATTATATTTCTATAGGAATTGGGGGATAAAATCTTTGAATTCAGACATATATTTTTTCTGTTGCCCAAGCCTCCCGGCTTATCCTCACACAACAGACGGAACAGGCCAAAGCCATCCTTTCCTACCTCCGCAGCGCCAGGTAGGCTCTGGGAGACATCCCCACGATTCGTTTGAAAACGGTGCTGAAATAATTCTGATCATGGAATCCCACCGCTTCCGCAGCCTGGCCCACACTTTTCCCCTCCTCTAAAAGCCTTGCCGCCTGCCGCATCTTCATCTGGTTAAAATACTCCACCATCCCAATTCCCGCATAGCGTGAAAAGGTTTTCTTAATGGTGGATTCACTCATACTGCACAGTTGGGACACCTCCTGAAGAGACAGCCGCTCCGTCATATGCTCCTCCAGTACCCGGACAATGGCGCGGTAATTTCCGGCGCCGGCGGATTCAATCACCGTAAAGCCCTCTCCCCGCCTGGAACAGGCTGACAGGATAATATTTTCAATCCCGCTGACGAACAGATGGGCATCCGCTTCCCTGCCGGCATTGATCTGATGCACAAGTATCTCCTGTTCAAACCGGAAAATCCGCTCCGACTTTGAAAGAAGTCCGCAAAGCATTTCTATCTCCCCCTCCAGCAGCCGGAATCTCCGCTCCTTCAGCGCAGGCATGACATCCGCGGCAAAGGTCACCACAATGATGTGCGGCATAGTCCCCTTTTCCGACCAGAAGCTGTGAAATTCCATAGGACTGTGGAGAACCGCCTGTCCTTCCTCCAGCATAAAAATATCTTCGCCCGCCGTCACCCGGATAGCTCCTTCCACCACGCAGACCAGCTCCCAGAAATCATGGGTCTCCCCGCCAAAATAATAATCTTTATCAAAAATACGCTCAAAAGCGCTGAACAGGGCGGAAATGCGGATACATTTTTCCACCACGCAGCCCTTCAGTGTTGTTTTCATCCCCTCTGCCTCTTTTCCAATCACAGTTCAGATCAGGCTGAACCAATGCCTTTTCCATTCAAACTGTTCTTTATATCCCCTATATCCCCGGCAAATGCGACCTCCGGCAGCCTTGGAAACCTGCTTTTTTTCTCAGCTGTTTATTTATTCTATCATGATTTACACCAAATAAACATTCCCAATTCCGTGTCTTTTTGTCCTTGACATACGTGCTCTATCATGATAGAGTGAACACATACTCTATAACAATAGAGTTAAATAAGAAAAAGGTGATATACAATGAAAAAAAACAATAAAATAAGTGAAGCCGAACTGGAAATCATGAAGGTGATCTGGGAAGCCGGGGAACCGGTGCCCAGCACGGATATTGTCCGCCGGCTTAAGGACAAATGCGGCTGGGAAGACACCACCATTTATACCATGCTGAGCAAGCTCGTGAAAAAGGGCGTCCTCATACGGGATAAAAAGGTGGTTTCCTACTACTCGGCCTCTCTCACGGAACAGGATTACATGCTGGAACAGACGGAATCCCTGGTAGACCGCCTGTTTGCAGGCGATTCCAGACAGCTTGTTTCCATGCTTGTGGAAAACAGGAAAATCAGCCGGGAGGATATCAGGGAACTGCGGCAGCTCTGGGAGGCGGATGATGAATGAATTCCTTCTCCTCCTGCTTTCCATGTCCCTGTCAGGTACTCTGCTGGCGCTGCTTTTATTCCTTCTGCGCCCTCTGTTGAAAAGGAACCTGAGCCGGGCCTGGATGTACTACATCTGGTGCATCGTAGCCCTCCGGATGCTGCTGCCCTTTGCCCCACGGCAGAACCTGGTGGGCAGTCTGCTTGCGGATCCGTCAGCCGCCATGCGAGAAGGAATTATTTATCCGCATTTAGGGAGAACACAGCCCCTGCCGCTCTGCCCTCAGACCAGGTGCTTAACAATGCGGTTTCCAAAGCCTTCCCTGAGAAAGCTTCCGGATCCGTAAAGGATGCGGCTCAAAAGCCGGACACACTGTCCGCCGCCGTTCCTGCCGCATTGGTTTCCGCCCCGCCCGCCCTGGCGGCGGAACCTGTATCCGCTGTTCTTTTCACCCTTTGGCTTGCCACGGCAGTTTTCCTGTTTCTGCATAAAGCTGCTGCCTCCCGCGCTTTTCTCAGAAAGCTGTATGCAGCTTCCCATGCCGTCACCGCACAGGAAATCACCGCCTGTTATGCTTCGGTCTGCAGGGAACTGTCCGTGCGCAGACCTCCCCGGCTGCTGGCCAGTCCCGAAACGGATACCGCCATGCTGGCAGGTATGCTTCGCCCCGCTGTTATTCTGCCTGCCGCAAAAGAACCGGATATGCGCTCCCTGGCCTGCATACTCCGCCACGAGCTGATCCATTACAAAAGAAAGGATGTCTGGTTTAAATGGATTTTCCAGCTGACAGCCTGCATCCACTTTTTCAATCCGGTTTCCCATGCGGTCTGCCGTGAAGTCAGCCGCTGCTGCGAACTTGCCTGTGATGAAACCGTGGTAAAAAATATGACCCCCGGGGAACGGAAAGCCTATGGCTCAACGCTTCTGAACGCCCTGGAAGCCAGGGGACCGGCACACATCAATCCTGTTTCCGCATCGCTGTGCGGCAACGCAAAATTCATCAAAGAAAGGCTGGATACCATTAAAATGTCAAAGAAAAAAACAACCCTGATCAAGGTACTTACCCCTGCCCTGACTGCCGGCCTGTGTTTCGGCGCTTTCTATCTGGGCGCATGGGCCGCTCCCGCCGATCCTCTGCAGGAAGAAAGCTTCCTATCCGGGAAAAATGCGGTTTCACCGGTATCACTCACCGCCGCTTCCTCCCTGATGCCCGTTTCCTCACAGGCTCCAACAGCAACACAACAGGCTCAGATTCCGGCAGGCTATACGGCCCTTCGGACCGAATCGGTCTCCCTGGAGGCCGTAAAGGAGCTGCAGCTGTCACTTTCCTATGAGGATGTAACAATTTACCCTTCCGCCGACAATACGCTGACCTACATATTCTGCGGAAACAATTCCTGGAATTATGCAGAAAATGAAATTGCAGCGCTCAGCCTAAAAGACGGCACGCTGGTCCTGGAATCCGGTGTGTGGAATAAGGCATGGTCCCGCCTGTCTTACCGGAAATGGCAACCGAAGATCTTCCTTTATCTGCCCGCCGACCTCAGCGCAGACCTGTCCGCCTCCATCGGAAGCGGCAGCATGAAAAGCACGATGGCGGTAACGGCTGATACCGTAGCCCTGGATACCGCTTCCGGAAGCATGACCTTTTCCGATGTAAACAGCCGCAGCGGACTTGTTGTTTCCAACGGCTCCGGTTCCACAAAAACAGGCTCTCTTACCTGCACGAAGGCGGAGCTGGACAATTCCAGCGGCAGCCTTCGCATGAATGCCGTAAACGCCTCCATGAACGGTATTATTTCCAACGGCTCCGGCTCCCTCACAGCGGGCAATATCACCGTTGGCACAACTGCGGCGGCGGCCTCGGATTACCAGTGTATCATCAGCAATGCCAGCGGCCATATGGAAACGGGCGATGTAACGGTCTCCGGCAGTTTGAATCTGTCCACTGCCTCCGGACCCGCAGCTCTGGGCCAGGTATCCGCAGCCGCCTACACCGTCTCCACCGCAAGCGGCAGCCTGAAGCTGACGGGCCTGAACGGAAACGGCAGGCCCTGCCCGGCAACCGGGAAGACACCTTAGAAAATA
>OBYP01000872.1_pt1 | contig 20448 bp, 21 predicted proteins | sample 1501461 | NCBI WGS metagenome assembly OBYP01 (sample SAMEA2580201, study PRJEB22360) | human gut metagenome | biome: human gut; feature: human-associated habitat; material: faeces | place: Denmark | collected 2008/2010 | reverse complement strand
TGCTGCGGAGTTTTCGACTGCTTCCTTATCATATGCAGCCGCCTCTCGCTCCACAAAAGAAATTGCACCGGTCGGACAGGTTGGGAGACAATCCCCAAGTCCATCACAATAGTCATCTCGCAGAAGTTTTGCTTTACCACCTGCCATTCCAATGGCACCTTCATGACATGCCGCGGCACAAAGACCGCATCCATTACACTTTTCCTCATCAATATGAATAATCTTACGAATCATTTTCTTATTCTCCTTTTTTCTTTATGATGCCATTATAATCGATATTTCTACAGTAATCCGTTGTTAAAGCAACAAAACAGTCAATAATCCTGCCATTGCAATACTTGCGGCTGCGGCACATACAAGAATTACTTTCTGAGTCCTGTCTTCTTTTCGACACAATCTTGCAATTCCCCAATAGACTATCAATCCGAGAATTCCGCCCAGAGTGTTTTCCATCAGATCTGTAATATCCGCTCTGCCAAGCGCAAACGTATATTGTATGATCTCGTAAATAAGGCTCACTGAAAAAAATGCCAATATTTTTTCACTGACTTTCCAGTTTTTCCACAACACCCCTGCATAAATTCCAAAAGGACAAAAAACCAACACATTTTGAATCATTTCTGTGGTATCGACTCTTCCATTCACAATCCTCGCCCCTCTGAAAGGAATCAGATTAAGACTCCTTGTATCCATCATTAGATTCTGAAAGGAAAACTCCATCTTAAATACAATAATCCAAGTCATTGCCGCCAGATAAAACAAAAACAATCCCGTTAAAACCTTCTCTCTCCTATTTTTCTTTTCCATCATTCATCACCTTCCATTTTTTCCTCTTTATTGTCTTGCTTTCATCATAACAGGGAAAAATGGCATTTCCAGAATCTTTCTCTTACATTTTTCTTACGATTGCAATCATCAGAAATGTCAAAAGCCGCTGCTTCACAGATGATTCTACATCTATTTTGCAGCGGCTTCTTAGTTTAAGCTCTTAATCTATCTTTTTTTACACTTTGATCACAGTACTTCTCATACATTTCCTTCATCAAGACGATGATTTCATGGAGCGGTTCTGATTTTCTGTGGTTCACTTCATCTCTTATCATTTCTTTAACAACCGCTTCTCTGGCTGCTCTCATAGAATCATATCCTCCAATCTCTCTCAGAACCTCTTTCTGCTCTGCCTGATCAAACGTCCTTTTCTTCAAGATGTACATTCCTCTGAATTTTTCGATATAATAATTATGTTTGATTCTTACCATACTGCATTCTCCTTTCTTTCTGTGCTGATTCGATTGGATTACTGGCATTATATACCATTCTTCGCCATAATTTGTTGCAAAATAATTACCTTTTCCTAAAATATCCCTTAATTTTTTACTAATTAAAAGATAATAAATATTCAAAAGTTTATTATTAAGTATTCTGTATACATTATTACAAGCAATATTCTCAAAATCCAACCTGCGAGTCTGTGTGCAGAATTCATCTCACATCTGATATAGTATTCCCAAAGAGGTGTTTTTGATACAACCAGCGGACAGAAAATTTCTCACAGAAGGCAGTTCTCTATAAAATGAAACAAGCTGAGGCAGTATTCCTTATCAGAATACTGCCTCGGCGACTCGTTTATTTATTTTTTTCTTTTTCCAAAGAAACCTTTATGTTCATGCTCCTCTTTCTTCGGAACCTCTCCCATAGCTTCCTGGAATCTCTGAAGTGCAGCTCTCTGCTCTCCACTTAAATGATCCGGTACCTGTATCACGAGAGTTACAAAGTGATCTCCACGAACATTTTTATTACGTACAAGCGGCACACCTTTTCCTTTTAACCGGACTCTTGTATCTGTCTGTGTTCCCGGTTTTATCGTATATTCATATGGGCCGTCTACTGTAGGAATCTGAATCTTTGCTCCAAGCGCTGCCTGTGTAAAGGAAATAGGCTCTGTAGAATAAATATTCGTATCCTGACGCTGGAACTTCGGATGCCGTTCAACCAAAACTTCAACCAACAGGTCTCCTCTTGGGCCTCCGTTAACTCCCGGCTCTCCTTTTCCACGAATTCTGATACTCTGCCCGTTGTCAATTCCGGCAGGTACCGTAACTTCGATCGTCTTTCGGTTACTTACATATCCGGTTCCGTGACAGCTGGTACATTTGTCGCGAATTACTTTTCCGCTTCCATGACACTCCGGACAAGTCTGAACATTCTGAACAGTTCCAAACATAGACTGCTGTGTATAAACAACCTGTCCTCTTCCCCCACATTTTGGACATGTCTCCGGACTCGTACCAGGTTTTGCACCGGTTCCGTGACAGGTCGTACACTCGTCTTTCAAGGTAATTTCTATTTTCTTCGATGTACCAAATACAGCTTCTTCAAAAGTAACATGAATTCTGGCACGCACATGCGCTCCCTGTGCCGGACGGTTCGCCTGACTCCGACTGCCGCCCCGGCCTCCGCCAAACATGCCGCCGAAGATATCACCAAAGATATCGCCCATATCACCACCGAAATCAAAACCACCAAATCCGCCGCCCTGGAAGCCGCCACCCTGCTCAAAGGCAGCATGACCAAACTGGTCATACTGCGCTTTTTTCTCAGAATCACTTAATACTTCGTAAGCTTCTGAAGCTTCTTTAAATTTTGCTTCTGCTACTTTATCTCCGGGATTGGTATCCGGATGATATTTTTTGGCAAGCTTTCGGTAGGCTTTTTTGATTTCTGCATCTGAGGCACTGCGATCAACACCTAATACCTCATAATAATCTCTTTTCTCTGCCATTTTAGTCTACCTTTTCTCAAAATTAAACTTCTTTGTAATCTCCGTCTACAACATTATCATCTGCTCCGCCCGCACTCTGTCCGGCACCTGCTGCTCCGCCTTCCGGTGCTGCCTGACCAGCCGCAGCTTCATACATCTTCGCAAACAGATTCTGTGCACTTGTCATCAGTTTCTCTTTCTTTGCTTTCATGTCTTCTACCTGAGCATCTGTCATTTCCTGATCTTTTGTCTGCTCTACAAGGTCTTTCAGATCTTTTAAGTCAGCTTCAACTGCCGCTTTTTCAGAAGCATCTACTTTATCTCCGGCTTCTTCCAGAGCTTTTTCTGTCTGGAATACCATGGAATCAGCTTCATTTCTTGCGTCAATCGCTTCTTTACGTTTCTTATCCTGTGCTTCGAATTCTGCAGCTTCTTTTACAGCCTTATCGATATCTTCATCAGACATGTTAGATCCTGCTGTAATTGTAATATGCTGTTCTTTTCCTGTTCCAAGGTCTTTTGCAGATACATTTACAATACCGTTGGCATCAATATCGAATGTAACTTCAATCTGAGGTACTCCACGTCTTGCAGGAGCGATACCATCCAGTCTGAATCTTCCAAGAGACTTATTATCTCTTGCGAACTGTCTCTCACCCTGTACAACGTTGATATCTACTGCGCTCTGGTTATCTTCTGCTGTTGAGAAAATCTGGCTCTTCTTTGTAGGAATGGTTGTGTTTCTTTCAATTAATCTTGTTGCAACTCCACCCATTGTCTCGATAGACAGTGATAATGGAGTAACATCCAGAAGAAGGATATCGCCTGCTCCTGCATCACCTGCTAACTTACCACCCTGAACAGATGCACCGATTGCTACACATTCGTCCGGATTGATTCCCTTGAATGGCTCTTTTCCTGTCATCTGCTGTACTTTATCCTGTACTGCCGGAATACGTGTAGAACCACCAACCAATAATACTTTGCTTAATTCAGACGCTGTCATTCCGGCATCATTTAATGCTGTAGTTACAGGTCCTGCTGTTCTTTCTACAAGGCTTAATGTCAATTCATCGAATTTTGCTCTTGTCAGGTTCATGTCGAAGTGTTTTGGTCCTTCTGCTGTTGCTGTGATAAATGGAAGGTTGATGTTTGTAGTTGTTGCAGAAGATAACTCTTTCTTCGCTTTTTCAGCTGCTTCTTTTAATCTCTGCATTGCCATCTTATCTGCAGATAAGTCTACACCTTCCTGTTTTTTGAATTCATCTAACATATACTGTGTAATTACGTTATCAAAATCATCTCCACCTAACTTGTTGTCTCCGGCTGTAGATAATACTTCGATAACTCCGTCACCGATTTCAATGATAGATACGTCAAATGTACCACCACCTAAATCGTATACCATAATCTTCTGCTCTTCTTCGTTGTCAAGTCCATAAGATAAAGCGGCTGCTGTAGGCTCGTTGATGATACGTTTTACATCAAGTCCCGCAATTTTACCTGCATCTTTGGTTGCCTGACGCTGAGCATCATTAAAGTAAGCCGGAACAGTAATAACTGCCTCTGTTACTTTTTCTCCAAGATAGTTTTCTGCATCTGATTTTAATTTCTGAAGAACCATTGCAGAAATCTCCTGTGGAGAATATGCTTTGTCGTCGATGGTTACTTTATAATCTGTTCCCATATGTCTCTTAATAGAAGAGATTGTCTTGTCTGCATTGGTAACTGCCTGACGTTTTGCAGGTTCTCCGATAGCACGCTCTCCTGTTTTTGTAAATGCTACTACAGATGGTGTTGTTCTCATTCCCTCTGCATTTGTAATAACGGTAGGTTTTCCACCTTCCATAACGGCTACACAGCTGTTTGTTGTTCCCAAGTCAATACCAATAATTTTACCCATGATCTATTTCCTCCTAAGATATATTCTTTGTTAGTTTGCTACTTTTACCATGCTATGGCGCAGTACATTTTCTTTGTACATATAGCCTTTCTGCATTTCTTCTACGACAATATTATCTCCATATTGTTCATCTTCTACATGCAGAACTGCGTTATGAAGATTGGCATCAAATTCTTTGCCTTCTGCTTCCATTGCAGATACTCCCAGATCTTCAAATACAGACATCAGCTGTTTATAGATCTGCTGAATTCCCTGTACAAAAGCAGAGTCTTTATCTTCTTCTGCTACTGCATCCAGTCCCCGCTCAAAATTGTCAATTACCGGAAGTAATTTTTCCAAAACGCCCATGGCACCCAAATCATAACGCTGTACAGCTTCTTTTGCGGTACGTTTTCTTGCATTCTCAAATTCTGCCATAAGTCTTTGATATTTATCCTTCCAATCAGCAATCTGAGCTTCCAGCTCTGCTGTCTTATCTGCCTCTTTGGTCTCCTCCTTGGATTCCTCTTTTGAAGTATCGTCTCTGGTTTCCTGTTCTTCTATATTTTCAGCAGTTTCTTCTGCATTCTTTGCCTCTTCTTTGATATTCTCTTCTTTTCTCATCCCTTCACTTCCTTTCTTAAGTGCTTTCCCTAAAGATATCATCCAGTTCTTCTGTGAGGTTCTTTAAAGTTTTTACAACTTTTTTATAGTCCATTCTCTTAGGGCCGATAATTCCCACGGTCCCTGTTCCTCCTTCTGCCAGCTCATACGTTGCTGTAACAATACTGCAGTCTTTCATGTTCTGTACCGGAGATTCTTCTCCGATATAAACCTGAATCCCATGATGTCCGCTGTCCTGATCTAATGTTGAGTCTACCAGCTTTGCAAGAGACTTTTTCTCCACCAGAGTGTTTAATAACTCTGTGGCACGATCCGGATTCCCAAGTTCCGGATAGCGCAAAATATTTGCCGCTCCTCCGGTATAAATCTCCATCTGGTCTGCCTCGTGGATCGTCTTTGCAATTTCTTCAAGAATCAGTTCTAATACATCCTGACGTATTCCTGCCTGCTCCCGCATCGTCTGAATCAGTTCCAGATTAATTTCCCTTAAGGATAACCCCTGTAAAAATGTATTCAGCAAAACATTAAGCTTTAATACATCCTCATTTGACAATGGTTCGTCAACAGATATCATCTTGTTCTTCACAATATTTCCCTGCGTCACAATTACCGCGAGCAGATGCTCAGAATCAATCTGAGAAAGCTGGACAAACTTCAAAGTCACATTCTGATAGTGAGGTGCTGATACCATCGTGGCATAATTCGTACTGTTTGCCAGTACCATCGCCACCTGTTTCAAAAGCCCCTCCATCTTATCCACCTTGTGGATCAATGCCTTCTTCTCTTCATCTTCGCTTTCCCTCTCCATCATCAGCTGATCAACATAAAAACGATAGCCTGCATCGGAAGGAATCCTTCCTGCTGATGTATGAGGCTGTAAGATAAATCCCATATCTTCCAGATCTGCCATCTCATTTCGAATCGTAGCCGAACTCAACCTCAGATCCGGATGCTTGGAAATAGTTCTTGATCCTACCGGCTCACCGGTCTCAAGATAATTCGCAATAATCGCTTTCAATATTAACTTTTTACGATCATTCAATTCCATATCTTCGCCTCCCGTTATTAGCACTCAGCTCTATCGAGTGCTAACATCTATGATTAAAGTATCACTTTTATTTTTTATTGTCAACCTTTTCGGGAAATATTTTTGAAATTTTGTTCAATTTCCGTCCCATTCTTCATAAACTCAAAGAAAGGAGGAAAAATCATGCACCAAAATACAAATCTCGAACTGGAACGAATGAAATTGAAAAGCAAATACCAGCAGATGAATTACGGAAATTCCTGCTCCCGGGAGGAAGACCACACTCCAACCTACTGGTCCTATTTAAAACTCCGTATTGGCTTCTCTGTCCTTCTTCTTTTCTTTATTGTGGCATCTGTCAAAGCTTTTGATTCTTCTGAAACTCAAAAAGTACAAAGTGTCATTCAGCAAATGGACCAGCAAGATCCTTACACGCAGAAAATCCTACAGCGGATTCAAACTTCTTTCTAAAATTTTTTACAAAGGATAGCTTTTCTTACTTTATAAAATGAAAAGAATCCGGTACACCGATGTTTCTTCCAACATCTATGTACCGGACAATCTTCTTATTTTTCTACTCTTTCTATGAGTATTCCTTTATTTTCTATGGATGCCTTTGTTTCCTCCGGCATATCCTGATCTGTGAAAATCATATGAATCTCTCTCAATCGCGACTGCAAAACGACTCCATGTTCTCTGAATTTACTGGAATCTGTTAAAATAATCGCTTTCTTCGCAGATGCCATCATACTTTTCATCGCTTCTGCCCTCAGCATATCACCGCAGGTAAATCCGACTTCCGGTATATATCCATCTGTTCCCATAAACAGTTTATCTACGTAAAACGCCTCTGCGCAGGTCTTTACCATAGGCCCGACCATCACTTCCGCTTCTTTCTGATATTCTCCGCCAAGAAGAATCACTTTGGAAACCCCGCCTTCTGAATTCCGAATAAATCTGGCAATAAATGCTGAGTTCGTAATCACTGTGATATCTTTCTTTGTTTCCGCCAGATACTTTACCAGAAGCGCACAGCTTGATCCTGACTCTACCATAATAGTCTCGCCATCCTGAACAATTCGCGCCGCTGCCTGAGCAATTCTCTGTTTCACATCGTAACGCACTGCCAGACGATTTCCGATATCCGACATATTCTTAATAGACGCATATCCGTGTTCTCTTACAAGCAGCTCCATATCATCCAGAGCATCCAGATCCTTCCGAATGGTTACCTGCGACACTCCCAGCATCTCTGACAAAGCTGCCACTTCAACCTTTTTCTTTTTCGCTACAATCTCAAGAATCTTCGTTTGTCTGTCTGTCATGTGCCCTACTCCTCTCAAATCCTACAGATCGCAGATACCTTTTCCTTCTCCGTAAACACTATACCAATCCTGATTAAAGTCTGTGACTGCTTTCTCAATGTTTGGATTTGCAAATACCTGTTTTAAAATCGCATATGGCGCTGTAATTGCTTCTGCTCCATACGTAAATGCATTTTTCACCTGCTCAACACCCTTGAAAGATGCCGCAACAATCTTGCAGTCATATCCGTCATTTTCAATGCGATCCTGAAGATCACTGATTAATTCCATTGGATTACTTCCAAGATTTCCAATACGGTTTACGTATGGCGCAATATAATCTGCTCCTGCTGCCAGTGCAAAATATGCCTGCATTAAATCATAAACTGCTGTAGCTGTAACATTCACACCTTCTGCCTTCAAAATTTTAATTGCTTTTAACCCTTCGTAAGATGCCGGAACTTTAATATATACCTGATCATCAATCTCTTTTAAAATTCTGTGAGATTCTTCCACGATTGCCTCTGCATCCAGAGAAATAACCTGAACATGAAGACTTCTCTCTTCTCCGATAATTTCACGAACCTTACGCATATGTCCGAAAAAATCCTGCGGCGCTGTTTTCTTTACGATGGACGGATTACTTGTAACTCCTGCAATCGGCATATGGTCTACACCATCTTTGATTTCTTCAAGATCTACTGTGTCTAAAATAAACTCCATTTTCAAATTCCTCCTAAATGCTTTTTATAATGTTTGTTCTGTCCTACCAATAATATCATCCTGTGTTGCTTTTGACAATACGTTAAAGAATGCGGAATATCCTGCCACACGCACAATCAGATCTTTATGTTTTTCCGGATATTTCTGCGCATCAATCAGAGTATCTCTGGATACTACATTATACTGTACATGATATCCATCCAGACGGTTAAAGAATGTACGAATGATCATCTGTAATTTCTGTTTATTCTCTTCCGTAGAAAGCATCTGCGGCGTTACTTTCTGATTTAACAGAACTCCTCCTGTAATCTCGTGAGTCGGCAGCTTTGATACTGATTTAAATACTGCTGTCGGCCCGTTTTTATCCATGGAATGTACCGGGGAACATCCTTCTGCTAAAGGCTCATGTGCCTTTCTTCCATCCGGTGTTGCCATCGTACTCATTCCCTGTCCCACGTTAGCAGAAATACTTGAAGTTCCTGCATAACGAATTCCGCCGATTGGTCCTCGTCCGTATCTTGTATTCGGATATTTTTTCATTTCATCAATGTACTGATCATACACATCTACCACCAACTGATCTACATAATCAATATCATTTCCGTATTTCGGTGCATCATCAATTAACATCTGCTGAATCTTCTGGTTCTCAGGACTTGTAAAATCATCTTGCAGCGCATCCCAAAGCTGTGCTGGTGTAATCTTTTCTTCTTCGAATACCAGCTTTTTAATCGCAGCAAGACTGTCTGCCATATTGGCAATTCCTACCTGAAGTCCGGAAATAAAGTCATAGACTGCTCCTCCCTCTTTCAGTGTCTTTCCGCGTCCGATACAATCCTGAGTCAATGCAGAACATAAAATATCCGGGCATTCCCGCTCAATGGCAAGATCAATGGCATTTTCTACGATTACGCTCATTCTTGTCAATTCTCTTGTCACATATTCTACAGCCTTAGAAAGATCTTCATAGGATTTCATATCCTTAAAATATCCGCAGCTCTCTACAAAACGTTTTCCTGAAGTCGGATCAATTCCATCATTCATGGCAATCAAAAGAATTCTAGGGAAATTCAGATAACTCATGCCGGTACAGCGATATCCCCATTTTCCCGGCACCGCTGTTTCCACACACCCAATGGCAGAATAATTGTATGCATCTTCTTCGGAAACCCCTTTTTCGATAAACGATGGAATAATCACTTCATCTGAATTAAAGGCAGGCATTCCGGTCCCCAGCTTCATAACCTCAATGGCTTCATCCATAAATTCTTTTGACAATCCTTTGTGATAGCGAACCGTCAAATTCGGCTGCGGCAGTCTTGTCTGTGCAACGGATTTCAAAACTAAGAAAGACAGCTTATTGACCGCATCTTTTTTATCTGAGGTTTGTCCTCCAATGGTAACATTTTGATACAGTGGACTTCCGGCGCTGCTTAAGGTATGCGCCTGACTGCGGACTTTGTTAATGGTCAGCGTCTTAATCCAAAGATTGGTCAGTAATTCTACCGCCCGGTCATCCGTCAGGGTTCCCTGCTGCACATCATGTTGATAATATGGATAAATGTACTGATCAAACCTTCCATAGGAAAGGGAATGTCCGTTGGACTCAATCTGTAAAATCAATTGAATAAACCATGTGGACTGCAGCGCTTCCTGAAATGTTTCTGCCGGTTCATACGGCACCTTATCACAGATTCTGGCAATCTCCAGTAATTCTTCTTTTCTTTGTGGATCAGCTTCCTGCGCCATGGTTCGGGCAAGTTCCGCATATCGATGCGCAAAATTTTTCACTGCGTCAATGACAATTAATACAGCCTGATAGAAGCAATTCTTATCAATGTTTTCCGGAACACACAAATCCAATTCGCTCTTTAATTTACGAGTTCTTTCTTCATATCCTTTCAATCCGGTTTTTAACATGGTCGGATAATCCACTGCAAGATGAGCATCTCCGGAATTTAATTTTCCTTCCATTCCAAAGAATCCGGTTTCCATAAAAACGTCCACCTCTTCAGGAAGCAGGGCTCCTCCCTTTGCTCTTAGATTATTATTCTCCCAAAACGGAGCAATGGAGCGAATCGCTTCCTTGGTTTCCTCTGTAATGTAGAATACATCCCCATCACGTTTTTCGAACAAATCCAGCTCTTCTAACACAAATTTTAAAGTATATTCCGGAAAAATCGGAGCATCTTTATTGGAAGCCGCCTGATTTCCTACAATGAAAGTTTCATCTTCAATGTAAATTGACATATGCTCCAATATATTTTGCAGCATCAGGGCACGCTTCATAACTGACGGCTGATTTTGATGCTTTTTATAGCTTTCTGTAGCGAGAAGTGCTCTCTCAGCACAGATATAAGGCTTTTTATCTAAAACTGCTTCCCGAAACTTATCCATTCTTGATGTTAAATCACCAAAATGTTCTACATTTTTCATCTCATATACCTCCTTAAGGGGTTAAGCTTTCATTCAAAACAATTTTTACTTTTGTTTATATCTATATCTTATCACATTCCAAACTTTTGTCAATATTGATTTCATTTAAAAGTTTTTTATTTACAATTCGAAACTTGTATGATACTATAAAGAAAGAATTGAAAGGAGCATCGTGTCATGTCAGAAAAAGGAATTGTTTTTAATATACAGAAATTCAGCATCCATGATGGGCCCGGTATTCGAACCACCGTTTTTTTTAAAGGATGTCCACTCCGGTGTAAATGGTGCGCCAACCCGGAATCACAGGCAAACGAAATCCAAATCTTATACGATCAGAAAAAATGTGTCCATTGTGAAACCTGTATCCACACTTGTCCTCAACAGGCAATTTCTATGGAAGAAACTCATATTTTCATTGATCCAAACAACTGTGTGGGATGCCTTCAATGCGTCCGCCAGTGCCCGGCAAAAGCTTTAAGTTTCGAGGGAGAATCAAAAACTGTCGATGAAGTCACCAGAATCTGCTTGCAGGATCTGGATTTTTATAAAGAATCCAGCGGAGGAGTCACCATCTCCGGAGGAGAAGGTATGGTACAGCCGAAATTTGTGAAAGAACTTCTTCTGCGTTTACAAGAGCATGGTATTCACACCGCCATAGAAACTACCGGTTATGTATCAGAAGAAATTTTTGAAGAATTAGCTCCGATGTTTGATTTGCTTTTATTTGATGTAAAACAAAGCGATCGACAAAAACACTACGATGGCACCGGTGTGTACAATGATCAGATTATCAAAAATCTAACCTGGGCTATTTCACAGGGAATTGAAGTTCTGCCCAGAGTTCCTGTAATTCCGGATTTTAACAGCACTCTGGATGACGCAAAAGGCATCGCTGCACTACTGAAAAAAGTAGGAGCAAAACAGGTACAGCTCCTCCCTTTCCACCAGTTTGGAGAAAATAAATATCACCTTCTCGGAAAAGAATATGCCTATGAGCATGTGGAAGCACTTCATCCGGAAGATCTGTCCGATTACCAAAAGGTATTTCAGGATGCCGGATTAGACTGTTTCTTTTAAATTTCCGGCAGAACTGCAAAAAAACGGCATAGCCTTTCGACTATGCCGCCTTGCGGTGTTACTTATATTGAATGGAATAATGTCCGTTCATCTTAGAACCTGATTTGCTTACTTTTACATAATAAGTTCCTTTTCCGTTTTTCAAACGATACATCTTAGATGTGTTTCCTGACAACGTATATGTCTTAACTGCCTTTGTTCTTCCCTTTTTGTAGATGGAAAATTTCATTTTTCCGGAATTATTTTTCACTGACATTTTCACATATCTCTTATAATTCGCTGTTTTCCGGTAAACTCTGTACCACCGGGAAGCTTTTTCTGTTGGTGTATAAATATTTGTCTTTGTAGTCTTGAGTTTTACTTTCTGAGCTTTGGATTTCTTAGTTTTGTAGTTTGCAGATATTGATTTCCCCTGGCGATCCATCTGATACACTTGTTCTTTTGAAGCCTTTGATACCAGACGATACTCTCCCGCTTTCAGCCCATAATAAAATGTTGTTTTTTCATGATCATTTGCCACCGCTCTTAAAGTTTTTGAAATCGTTTTCCATTTTCCCTTTTCTTTCCGCTGTATATAAAAGGCAACATCTTTTTTATTGTAGCATACCGGAGCAATATAAAAACTCTGAAGTCCTCTTTTCTTTACTTTAAAAGTCTGATAAACATTTCGATCCTGTCCTGACTGAGTATAAAGAATCTTCGTTTCCAATGGTGTTACATTATCTTTTTTTATCACCGCATTTACTGTCATGTTTTGAGTCATCTTATCCGGAAGCTTAAGATAAAAAGTATCTGTTCTTTTTACATTTGGAATAAACGCAATCTTATCTTCTGTTCCCCAGATAACTTTTGCCGGTTTTTTATCCTTATCGTAAACTGATATTCCATTTCCCACCTTCAAGATTCCTTCTGTCTGTGGTTTAATCGGAATCCATTTCCCCTGAGATTTTTGCGAAAAGATATAAGTATCGCTTAATTGAGCATCCTCTGTCAAAAACGTGATCCATTCTTTTGCCAAAACAGTTTCTGCATCCACATAGTCTTTTGCATTTACACTACTTGGTGAAATCATTACTCCTGTCGTCAATACAAGCATCAACAAAATTATTATTAGCCTTCTACATTTCATACCTTCCACACCTCCATATTTTAGTTAATAATTAATTGTAGCAAAATGTGCAATTACATTTTTATCAGATATATTCACCTCCGCTCCATACTGAGATAGTCTTTTTACTTTAAATGTTGGATTTGATGGATAATATTCTTCCGGATCATGTGCAGCATGAAAATCGTGACACACAGCAACCTCTGAACGTTTTCCTTGATAACGATATAAAGTATTTCTCTCTGCACGATATGCCATTTTAAATCTAGCCGGTATAACTTGGATTATCTGCTTCATTTTCTTTCATCTGACCTTTTTCTGGATTCTTTGCATGTGTAATACTGTACCACTGTCCATTATATTTTCTAAATGTAGAATGAGCAAATGTATCTGTAGATGTATGCATTGCCATACCAAAAATAAATGCCTTTTTATTAGCATTACTATAATTCTTAAAAAAGCTTTTTTTCTGGATTTTACTCATTGCCGATCTAATTCTGCTGTAACTAGTAGCAGTCAATCCAGGAATCTTATCTTTTGTTACTTCTGTATAAGTCTTACCTTTTCCATATTCATTACCAATTTTAATCATAAATCGATAACTTGCAAGATAATTTACAGCTTCATTATTGGAATGTCTTCTTTCGTATAAGCCATGAAAATCTGGATTCTCTGTCATTCCATAAATCTCCACTCCATCAGATGCCTTCGTATCCGGATAAGCAGCTCCCTTTTTCATTGCTGGTAAATTCACACCTTTATCTGTTAAATACTTTTGATGATTGGCACTAGACCAAGTTCCCTCTACCTTCGCTTCATCCGCAGTGTTATCATATTTCTTAACACTCTTGGTATTTTCTTTTACCTGAATATCATCTCCTTTCTGATATTGCTCTTCCGCTGTAGGATATACTTTTTCGGCATATTCATAATCAATGATTCCCTTGCCATAAGTTTCTTTATCACCTAGCGGTCTTGCACTTTCTTCTAAAAGATCCTTGATAAATTCTTTTGATTTTGAGGTATCTTTTTGCCATAAAAGACTCGCTGTACCTACCACATGAGGAACAGCCATACTAGTTCCGGAAGTTACCATTGTCTCTCCAAATGCCCCCGTAGCACGAACCGCTTCTCCCGGTGCCACCACATCTACTTCTTTTCCTGTAGAACTAAAATCGCTAATTTCTGCCTTTGAATTTACAGAGCCAACAGCAATAACATTATCAAAAGCTGCTGGATATTCTACATTATCAGTTCCATCTTCTCCTTGGTTTCCTGCTGCTGCAATTACTAAAATCCCCTTTTTATTTGCATCATCAACTGCCTGCTGCAGAGCCTGTGAATATTGATTTGTACCAAAACTGATGCTGATAATGTTTACATCTTTTTCAATTGCCCAATAAATTCCTTCTACAACACGGCTAATTGGTGCCTGCTTCTTTTCATCTAGAATTCTTGCAGAATACAACTCAATATTTTGATTAATGCCATCCACTTTATTATTCTGGCTAACTAGCAAACTTGCAATGGAAGTACCATGATTGGAAGCATCTTCAAACATTGGTGAAATTTCCTCATCTTCTGCTATCAGATTTACTCTCTCTTTAACCTCAAGACCTTCCTGATAATCAATTCCAGAATCTAAAAGTGCAACTTTTACTTTTTCCGTTGGGTTTACTTCTTGTTTCTCGTCAACATGAATACTTTTCAAATTCCAAGAAGTACCTTCATCTGTATTTTGTAAGGAACCATCATCCAAATCTGATGCAGATACATTTATATCTTCCTCTACTGCTAATACCTGCTGATCTTTTTCAATAATCTCAGCCTCTGTTTCTGTCAATTTCGATACCAAAATATGCTCTTCTTCTAACAAATCTGTTTTCTGCACCTGATCTTGAATCAAATTTTCATACTTTGATTCAAGATTCTTTGCTGCCTTTTGGCTTTTTGTTACAATCACATAGTCTTTTTCCTTCTCTTTCGCCAAAACTTTTGACGGAACGTATTCTGACATCAAACTAACTGCCATAGACATTACTAACACTACTGTCATTATTTTATTCAATATTTTCATCTGCAATTCCTCCTATATTTCACAGAATTTTCATTTTTTGTTTCTTGAATTTTATTATGATTCTGATAAAATATAAGTATCCATGTGATACACTATCTGTACAACAATGTACAGATACAGGTTGGCGCCTTAGTATTACATGGATTTTTTTCAATCATAAGCATCCCTCTCCTCTCTGTTCCTGAAAACTTTTATCCTTTAATGCTTTTATTACATACCCCAACCAAAAAGCAGATTCAGATATTGTTTTTATACTCCCCTCTTCATTCGTCAATTTTCCTAAAAATTTTCTGTCTTGTTTAATATTTTCATACAATTAGTATACCATTGTTCTCGCAAAAATACAATTACTATTTTAAACTAATCAAATACTATAGGAACTATTTCCCATATCCGCACTCTAATATGCGAATATAATGATTGGCTTCTCTTAACACATGATCTGCCAAAAGTGGAAGTATTATCGATTCAATTTTACATTCCAGAATTCCCTTTGTTCCCGCTGTCTTAAATTCTTTCAATTCCCGTGTCTCTTTCAATGATTTTTCAGTAATTCCACCTGTTGCACGGCAATCCTGTTTCCTTGCCCGTTCCAGAAGATTTTCAAAATCTATTGCAAATTTGTCTGCCGTACAAATTAATTCTTCTTCCGATGGATCCAAAAGTCCTCTGATAAACATAGCATGTTCCATCATAATCTGATTCCAGAAATTTTCTGTATTTTGAAGATTTTTAAAACATTCTTCTTTCCCCTGCCGGATTTCTTCCAGTGTTGCACGATACAGCTTTGCCTCCCGCAAAATATGTTCAACCAGCAGTGGGTAGTTTGCTGTAAACATCCTGCACTCTCTGACTTCTTGCAGAAGGTTTTCCTTAAATTTAATCAGTCCGTCTAATAGTCTTATCGCTCGTTCATTGATCTGATGAACCTGTCGTGTTACGTCTATGCGATTGCATTTACTGCATTCGCCCTGCATCCTTCTTTCCATCTCAGTAATGTTGCTGTCAATGGGAATACCGCTCAAACGACTGGTTCCTTGCTCTGCCGGAATCGTAAACGGTGTGAACAACTCCTCGGAACACCACACACAGCGGCTGATCATCCCATCGCTAATCCAAACCGTCTGCCGCAACAGATTCTCAAATTCATGTCTGAAAAAATCTGCTCTACGAATCCATCCCCTATCTTTTCCTACAAATCCTGCTTGCAGAAAAAGCGAATGCTCTTTCATAATCCTTGCAAAAAACAAATGCGTTTCCAATGATATTCTTACATAATCTTGCATTTCTGCACACCTCTATAATTTACTGTTTCTTTTACTATATGCAGAAATAGAAAAAGAGGGTGTCGTAAAATCACAAAAACTAGTGTGATTTAAAATCAAGCACAACCCCTCACTTCATATAATATCCAGTAGCTGTAATTGTACTGGATGATTGATTTTGGACAAATACCTGATAAGTTCCTGTTGTTTTTACATCGTATACAATCGAAGCCTGAGTTGTTGTCTTTTTAAAAACTTTGGTTCCGTTATGTATAATTCCTACTAAGACTTGCTTTTTAGGGCTAACATTTACATGAAATCTAATAACACTTCCTGCTTTCTTCTTAAATCCAGAACTTGCTTTTATTTTTTTAGGCTTTACCGTCCAGTTAAAAGAAGTGTTGGCAGAAAGCCGCATAATCTTCTGCTCTTCTGCAATCTCCATAGTATATCCCTCTTCTAATATTGTGGAGGAATATTCCATCTTAGAATCCCCTTCTTCTGCGGCAGAAACAATACCTTGTAATGCCAGTATGCAAGTCACAGCTAATATTGTACATACTCTTACTTTGAATTTCATTTGCTTTCCTCCTCCAACTCTACGCTGTAATATCCCCAAAATCCACCTTGCTTTTCTCCCCAGTTTTCCATAAAAATACGATAATATCCATCATCTTTAATAGAAAAGGTTTGCAAAAAATCAATGCCCTTTTCCACATAAGTCTCCCTCCCTCTCTCGTCAATAATTCCTATTGTCATCCTTGTTTCCGGATCATCTTCTTCAAGACCAGTAGACACTCCTATTACAATTTTTGTACCCTTCTTTAAAAACCCTGGTTTGGACTGTACCCTTTCTTTTGGCGCTGCCTCCCATCCCACCGATCTTGGCTTGTTTAGTCTTGGAACTTCATTTCTCACTGTTACTTTTTTTATTTTTCTGTTTTTATGATTTCTTACCTTTATTTTTCTAGCGTTCATGGGAACCTCATAAACTTCCACGTCTCCTGTCTCTTCTAAGGTTTCCTCCGTATGATCTACAACCCAGTTATAACCTCTTATAAATCCAAACCCTGACGCAGACACCGTAACTCCGCTGATCAACACTACGCCTGCCAGCAACAAAACACTGACCCATTTTTTATAGATCTTCTTTTTACGATAGGATTGTACACGTTTCATTCTAAGTTTGAGAGATTTTACATCTTCATACAGGCCGGAAGTTGTGTATTTTCCATAGATCGGCATATCCGTAGAAATATCAATAATTACAGAAAAATAGTATTTTACATCATTCAAGCTTTTACTGACTGCGATATCACAAAACACCTCACTCCATTGATCCATCTGTACAAACAAATCTTTCATTACAGGGTGGAACCAATGAATACACCGTACTATATTTGTCATATGTTTCCATACTAAGTCGTGATGCTGATAATGCATAAACTCATGTCGAAAGATAATTTCCAACTCTTCCATCTCGTACTCACGCGGCAGAATCACCATAGGTTTGCAGATTCCGTATAGCATAGGACATCCCGTTTTCTTTTGTATCACTACCGGAATTTGCTTTCTGATTCCCAACATGTTCCTTATTTGATCCGCTTTTTCCTGTACTCTTAAGCTACATTTCAGACTCTTTTTCACATCTCGACTAATTATTCGATATTGACGCATTAATTTCCAAAATGTGATTAAAAAGCCAATACTCCATATTACCGCAACCGCTGTCACTACTCCTTCAATCACCTTTGTATGCCAAAACAGCCATGCCTTCGTTCCTTCGTCGATATTTATTACATAAACAAAAGTGATCGGAACACAAAAGGATAACAGAACTATTTTCCATATCCAATAACTTACCTCAACACAATCCTTCTTCTCAACAAATTGGCTGCTTCCTTTCCAGATCAGGTATAGAATTGTTCCTAACACCGAACATAGCAAAATACTGCTGTAAATCTTTATCAAAACATCAATCAAAGTCCATATCATTTAAAATCCCCTTTAATTCCCTGCCTTCTTCTTCTGATAATCTTCCTCCCAGTGCACTGAGAAACTCTTTTGCCGAACCAGAAAACCACACATCCAACAACTCTCCTGCCTGTTCTCTTTTATAATCGTCCACAGCTATCAATGTGCGAATATACGATTGCCTTCCTCGTTTTTCAACGGTTAAATACCCTTTTTCCTCCAATCGGAAAAGATATGTCCGAATACTCGTTCGTTTATAATCCCTTTGATATTTTTCTTTTAATTCCTTTCCTAACTGTAGAAACGGCATTTCTTCTCCGTATTCCCATATGCATCTCATTATAATTTCTTCTACATCTGTCAATTTTTCCAATTTTTTCCACTCCTTCTATCATTTTCATAATGAATACCAAACCATAAACTAATTATAAAAAAATAACCAGATGACAAAATCAATTACATTCGGTCAACTGGCTATTTTCTCTAGGAAGCCTTCTTGGACAGCCTATATCACAAGAAGAAATCGAATCCGGTCTATTACCATCATTCTCATCCTCCCCCTGACAAATCACTCTCGCAAAGTGTTTTGTTATCCCTTTCTTTATTATAACACTACTTCTCTTACAAAACAACTATTTTTTTAGTCGCTTTATAAGAATATCAATTCCTCCTGTTTATTGATTTTTCCTCACAATCTGATAAATATATACCCCTAAAATCAAAAAGTACATCACCATATAGTATACATCTTCTATCATGATATCATTCTTTAACAACAATACCCAGATTATAATTGGTGCTATAATATCCACAGCACAGAAAATTTTAGCTTCTTTAGATTTTCTGTTCTTGTAAAAAGTATCAGATAAGATCATCAAAGCAATTCCTGTAATAACAAAAAACAACGCTAACATAAAATTCATTTGCAAAATTGAATCACCATAAAGTACATGACTTCTCAGCTGCATTTTTCCTAATACAAAGCCAAAAGCATACAATATAGCCGGAATAATTAACAGCAATACTTTTACTTTTTTCATAACCACAATACCTCATTTCCATTTATAAATTAGCAATCACTTCTAATTGCCATTTTTTCCCTGTTCCTCTTTTTAAATAGCATGAAGAGTTAGAGCCTGCTGGATTTTTACTAGTAGGACTAATATATTTTGTGAATCCTGTGGAATATGAAAAAGTATTACCTGACGGCTTCTTAGTACCAACTTGACCTTGACCACATCCATATGTTACTCGTCTATCTGAAATTTTTACAGAGGCATCAGAACACTTCCAATTACCATTTGTTTTAGTTACTAAATATTTGTTACCATTTTTTTTATAAGTCGTCTTTATATAAGCTTTCCAACTCAATGACCCATCGAATTCTTCCTGAGTTATAGAATTTGATAATAGGGCGATTCCTCCACTTTCTTCCTTTGGAACTGCAATTTGAACTTCTGACTCAACCACATAGGTATCATCACTTTTATCACTTATACTTTTTGTTTTATTTGTAATATTACATAAATATTTTTCTCCATTTTGACAATCAGTCAATATCGCAAACTCACGTTTACCCTCGCTAATATTACCTTTTAGAATATTTTCACTTGCTTCAACCTTTATACTTCCCAAAATACTAAAGGCAAAAATCATTATACTTATCAATGTGCAATTTACTATTTTTTTCATATTTATACCCTTTTATACCTTTCCAAAATAAACAGACTCTAAAAAACTTTCTCCGTAATATCTATTTATATTCTTCATCAATCATAAGCATCACTTTCCTTTCATTATTTGTACATTCTACATGACTCTTTCCAAAACTTCCGCCGGGATGCTATCCATGGCAGTCTCATCCGCATAAATATAGTAATGTTTCAGTTCTTCTCCTGCTACTCCGGCACTTCCAGTATATGCTCGCGAAGCCATCGTCTGCTGACGTCCCAAAAACGAAATCAGATGATCTTCTGCTATATCATTTACCGAATCACGTATCTCATAAGAATATTTGATATGATAAATATCAAATAAATCTCGAATCTCGTTAAATTTCTTTACAGAGGTTCCTTTGTAAATCAATGCTTTCTGTTTTCTTTTTATCATCTGTCCCCCTCCCATTTACTCTATCTTTTTGCATATTTTAATGTAATCATAACCACTTCCGGCCGATTAAAAATCCTCTGC
>OBYP01000867.1_pt1 | contig 20707 bp, 19 predicted proteins | sample 1501461 | NCBI WGS metagenome assembly OBYP01 (sample SAMEA2580201, study PRJEB22360) | human gut metagenome | biome: human gut; feature: human-associated habitat; material: faeces | place: Denmark | collected 2008/2010 | reverse complement strand
AAAGAACATATCCGGCAGCCAGTGCGACAATAGCGATAGCTACGATTGTTAAACTGTTCATTTTTGATCACTCCTTGATAATTTTGAATATGTAAAAACACAGTATACAATAAAATAATAATTTTTAAAGGAGATTACATTGTAAATTCAGGTACGACTCAGCGTACGTGATAAAGAAATAAAAAAACGCCTCCTAAAGATGCTTCTGCATCTTAGAAGGCGAAAATGATTCCGCGGTACCACTTCTTTTTATTACAAAATATATGTAATCTCTCTGTCACATCATAAAATAAAATGTGTTCCCGGATAACGGTGGGATTCCGGTCAGACCTACAAATGATTGCTCATGTTCAGCAGACTGCTCACAAGGGATGCGGGTATCAAGTCTTTTCTGTCTTGCACCAACCGACAGTTCTCTGAAAAAGAACATTCATACCAGTGTGTCTTGCTCATTGCATTCTGTATTTCGTTGGCACTTATTTTAGTCCTGTAAGATTTCAATGTCAATAGAAAAGAGTGTATATTTTTTTATACATATTCCATACGCCCTAGTCTTGAGAGCGGATCAGTACGGAAGAGACTTCCTTGAGATTCATGCCGTTGGAGCCTTTAATGAGTACGACATCATTCTTTTTCAGATAGGTTTCCAAAAAGTCAATTAACTCCCCGTTAGTAGAAAAATAGCGGGTGTGCAAGGCAGGATTTTCTTTCCATGCCTCTTCGATATAATATTTGGAAAGATTTCCTGTGACGAACAGATCTGTCACTTTTTTTGATGCAATAAAATGTCCGACTTCCTGATGATACTTTGGAGAATCAGGGCCAAGTTCTAACATATCGGATAAAACAGCAATTTTTCTTCCTCTGGTTTTGTAGTCAGACAGAATATTCAGGCTTGCTTTCATAGAATCAGGGCTTGCGTTGTAAGCGTCATCAATCAGAACATATCCGTTAATGTGGACAATATTCTGACGCTGCCCGGAAAATGTGGATAATTGCTGTTTGATAATATCCATTGGCGTATCGTATCGCAGTCCGATGGCAATGGCAGCCAGGGCATTTGAAACATTATGCTTTCCGAGCACATTTAAGAGAATCTCTTCTTTCGTATCCTGATAACAGAACTCAAAGAGTGTCTGTCCGCCTTTTTCTCTGATGTTCTGAGCCCGATATGTGCAGTCATCGGCAAAACCAAAAAACTCATAAGGTTTTTTTACATAGTCCAGATGTTTGCGAATCATATCATTATCGCCGTTTAAGAATAAAATCCCATCTTCAGGCAGTCCGTTTTGGATATCAAGCTTCTCCCGGCAGATATTGTCTCTGGAACCCATCATTTCAATATGGGATACACCGACATTGGTAACAACACCAACATTTGGGTGTATAATTTCTCCCAGCGTGGTGATTTGTCCGGGTTCACTCATCCCCATTTCAAGCACGCCGATCTCATCTTTTGCAGAGAGATGATCCAGGGTTAGAGGAACACCAACCTGACTGTTTTGGTTGCCGATGGTTTCAAAAACGCGGAATTTGCCTTTTAACACATGGGCAATCATCTCGCGGGTTGTGGTTTTTCCAACGCTTCCTGTGACACCGATGATCGGAAGAGACATTTGACTGCGGTAATAAGATGCGATCTGCTGCATGGCTTTTAAAGTATCCGGCACTTTGATGTAAGGAGCGTCTCCCTCCGCTTCTTCGTGTTCTTGTGTGAGACAGGCACCGCCGTTTTTTAATGCGCTGGAAATAAACACGTGGGCATCGACCCGTTCTCCAATAATCGGGACAAACAGGGTATGTTCATCCATTTCCATTGAGTTGGTACTGATATGTTTGATGACCATAGAAGGGTCACCGCACAGCAGAGTACCTCCGGTTGCATCTAAAATCTCTTTGATTGTCATATTTTCCATGAGAAAACCTCTATCTTTCTATCTGAATTTTTGCAGGATCGCAAAATCCGCATAACGGCGCAGCGATCCGTGGGTATCCGTTGGGCATACTGTCATTTGATCCCAACATATTTGTTTTATTATAGCATAAAAAAGAGCGATATGATAAAATTGTAAAGAGAATAGGAGATATAGAAATTTATGAGTTTTACACATTTACATGTTCATACAGAATACAGTCTTTTGGATGGATCCAGTAAAATTAAAGAATTGGTGCGTCAGGTCAAAGAATTAGGAATGGACAGCATTGCGATTACAGATCATGGTGCCATGTATGGAATCATTGATTTTTATAAGGCGGCAAAGGCGGAAGGCATCCGGCCGATTATCGGCTGTGAAGTTTATGTGACAACCGGATCACGGTTTGACAAGGACAGCCGTCAGGGGAATCACCGATATTATCATCTGGTGCTGCTGGCGGAAAATGATCAGGGATATCATAATCTGATGAAGATTGTATCCAGAGGATTTACCGAAGGGTTTTATTATAAACCGCGAGTAGATTATGAGGTATTGGAGCAGTATAAGGAGGGGCTCATTGCCCTCAGTGCGTGTCTGGCAGGAGAAGTTGCCTCCTATATTCGGGAAGATAACTACGAGAAGGCAAAGGATGCGGCTCTTGGACTGGAGAATCTGTTTGGAAAGGGAAATTTCTTTCTGGAATTACAGGATCATGGAATCAGCGATCAGACAAAAGTAAATACAGCACTTTTAAAAATGTCAAAAGAGACGGGAATCGGTCTGGTTGCAACCAATGATATTCATTATACATTTAAGGAAGACGTGGAGGCACATGATATTCTTCTCTGTATTCAGACCGGAAAAAAGGTGCAGGATGAAGACCGGATGCGGTATGAGGGAGGACAATATTACTTAAAATCGCCTGAGGAGATGGAGAAATTGTTTCCTTATGCGAAAGAGGCTCTGAAGAATACGGAAAAGATTGCCGAGCGGTGTAATGTTGAGATCGTATTCGGAGAGCAGAAAGTACCAAAATATGAAGTGCCTGAAGGTTATACGGCAGTCAGCTATCTTACTCATTTGTGCGAAGAAGGGATTTGCCGCAGATATGAGACTGTAACGCAGGAATTAAGAGAGCGTCTGGAATATGAGTTAAAAACCATAGAAAACATGGGATATGTAGATTATTTTCTGATTGTATGGGATTTTATTCATTATGCAAAACAGCATGGAATTGCAGTCGGACCGGGAAGAGGATCTGCCGCCGGAAGTATTGTTTCTTATTGTCTGGAGATCACGGATATAGATCCGATCCGTTACCAGCTGCTGTTTGAGCGGTTTCTGAATCCGGAACGTGTGTCTATGCCCGATATTGACGTGGATTTCTGCTATGAAAGACGACAGGAAGTGATTGACTATGTAGTAGAAAAATACGGAAAAGACCAGGTTGTCCAGATTATTACCTTTGGAACCATGGCAGCCCGGGCGGTAATTCGGGATGTAGGGAGAGTTCTGGATATTCCATATGCCAAAGTAGACAGCATCGCTAAGACGATTCCAAATGAACTCAATATTACCATTGATAAAGCACTGAAAACCAGTCCGGATTTTAAAAAAATCTATGCAGAGGATGAGGAAGCAAAATATCTGATTGACATGTCCAGACGTTTAGAGGGGCTACCAAGGCACGCATCAATGCATGCGGCGGGAGTGGTAATCGGCAAAACTGCCATTGACGAATACGTTCCGCTGGCTCTTGGTGCGGATAATGCTGTGACAACTCAGTTTACGATGACAACCATCGAGGAATTGGGCTTGTTAAAGATGGATTTCCTGGGACTGCGAACACTTACTGTGATTCAGGATGCGCAGCAGATGATTCGCAGAAGAATTCCGGATTTTGATATCCGCAATGCAGATCCGAGGGATTCCAAGGTCTATGAGATGATCGGGAATGGACATACGGAAGGTGTGTTTCAGCTGGAAAGTTCCGGAATGAAGAGCTTTATGAAGGAGCTAAAGCCGGAGAATATGGAAGATATCATTGCCGGAATTTCTTTGTATCGTCCGGGGCCAATGGATTTTATTCCAAGGTATATAGAAGGGAAGAATAAGACAGAGAGTATTCATTACGAATGTCAGGAGATGGAAGAGATTCTGGAACCTACGTACGGCTGTATTGTTTACCAGGAGCAGGTTATGCAGATCGTTATGAAGCTTGCCGGATACACGCTGGGGCGCAGTGATCTGGTGCGCCGTGCCATGTCTAAGAAAAAAGGCGATGTTATGGCAAGGGAGCGTCAGAACTTTGTATATGGAAATGAAGAGGAGAAGATTCCGGGCTGCATTAAAAATGGCATTGATGAAAAGACGGCAAATCAGATCTGGGATGAGATGCTTGATTTTGCGAAATATGCGTTTAACAAATCTCATGCGGCAGCCTATGCGGTAGTTGCTTACCAGACCGCTTATCTGCGGTGTCATTATCCGGTAGAATTTATGGCGGCATTGCTTACTTCTGTTTTGGGCAATACGGCAAAAATTGCGGAGTACAGTTATGCCTGCAAGAAGCTGGGAATTAAAATTCTGCCGCCGGATATTAACCGGGGAGAGGGCGTTTTCTCCGTAGATCACGGGAATATTCGATATGGACTTACGGCGATTAAGAGTCTTGGGAAACCGGTGATTGAGGCAATTATAAAAGAGCGGACGGAACATGGAAGTTATCGGGATTTTAAGGATCTGGTGGAACGGCTTTCCAGTAAGGAAGTGAATAAACGTACCGTAGAGAATCTGATTAAAGCAGGCGCCATGGATTGCTTCGGGGTAACAAGGAAACAGCAGATGTTTGTCTATGCCAGTGTCATTGACAGTATTCAAAGAGAGCGGAAACATGAGATTGCCGGGCAGATGAGCTTGATGGATCTTCTGGGAGAGGAAGAAAAAGCAGATTTTCAGATTTCCTATCCGGATGTCGGGGAATATGAAAAAGAGCAGATTCTTGCGATGGAGAAGGAAGTTCTGGGGATTTATGTCAGCGGACACCCGCTGGATGACGACATGCAGATGCTGGAAAGAAATGTAACAGCGCATACTTCCGATTTTCTGTTGGATGAGGAGACCGGGAAAACGGTGATCAGAGATCAGCAAAATTGTATTGTAGGCGGAATTATCAGTGAGATGAATGTAAAACTTACAAGAAAAAATCAGAATATGGCATTTTTAACGCTGGAGGACTTGAGAGGAACTGTGGAGGTTGTCATCTTTCCGAGACAGTATGCCACATATCAGTCGCTTCTCAGAGAAGATGCCAAGATTTTTGTAAAAGGTACATCACAGGTTTCAGAAGAGGAAAGTAAGTTGATCTGCAACCAGATTCTTGCTTTTGGAGAGTTAAAAAAAGAGCTGTGGATTCAGTTTGCAGTGAAAGAGGACTTCTTCAGGGAGGAAGAGCAGTTAAAAAATTTGCTTAGAGAATATCCGGGAAATCATCCGATGGTCATCTATTGCAGAAAAGAGCGCGCGGTCAACCGACTGGGCAGAGAATTTATGATTTCAGCGGATCAGGACCTGATTTATGAGCTGGAAAAGCGGTATGGAAAAGAAAATATCCGCATAAGATCGTTAGGATTATAACAAAGACTATTGAAAAAATTCAACAAATGGATTAGAATAAAGCCAAGTCAAGAATTGTATGGATTAATAATTGGAGGACATATCAAATGGGAAAACCAAAAATTAAAACAATTGGAGTATTAACAAGCGGTGGTGATGCACCTGCAATGAATGCAGCAGTGCGTGCCGTGACAAGAATGGGAATTGAAAGAGGACTCAAGGTTAAAGGAATCAGAAAAGGTTACAACGGTCTTCTGAATGAGGACATCGTGGATTTGACACCAACGGATACTGCAGATAGTATTTTCCGTGGAGGTACAATTCTTTTTACTGCCCGCTGTGATGAGTTTAAGACAGCAGAAGGACAGAAGCGTGGAGCTGAGATCTGTAAAGCATATGGAATTGAAGGTCTGGTTGTTATCGGTGGAGATGGTTCCTTCCAGGGAGCAAAGAAACTTGCAGAACTGGGTATTAACACTATCGGCGTTCCTGGAACGATCGACCTTGATATCGGATGTACAGAGTATACAATTGGATTTGATACCGCAGTAAATACAGCGATGGATGCGATTGATAAAATTCGTGATACATCAACATCTCATGAACGATGCAGTATTGTAGAGGTTATGGGTCGTGGTGCAGGATACATTGCTTTATGGTGTGGAATTGCAACCGGAGCAGAAGATATTTTGATTCCGGAGACTTTTGACGGAAATCTTCCGAAAGTTGAACAGCAGATTATTGAGCATCTGCTTCGTAACAGAGCAAAAGGAAAGACACATCACATGGTTGTCAATGCAGAAGGTGTAGGACATTCTTACAGCATGGCGAAGAGAATCGAATCTGCAACAGGAATTGAGACAAGAGCAACAATTCTTGGACATATGCAGCGTGGTGGAAGCCCGACAGCAAAAGACCGTGTGTATGCATCTATGATGGGAGCTTATGCAGTTGATTTATTATGTGCAGGAAAGAGCAATCGTGTCGTAGGATATCAGAACGGTAAGTTCATGGATATGGACATTGATGAAGGTCTTGCAATGGAGAAACATATTGAAGAATATCAGCTTCAGGTTGCACATCTGTTAGGAAAATAAATAAAAGAAATTTTAGGGCAATCCTGCTTTCGTCCGGGGTTGCTCTTATGTTTGGGAGAATTACAGTCATGAAAGAGTTAAGACCGGTTCAGATTATTCTTCTTGGTTTTTTGTTTACGATTTTGGCGGGGTCTGTATTGCTGACACTGCCTGTCGCGTCAAAAAGCGGGCAGGCAACCCATTATATTGATGCATTGTTTACAGCAACCACTTCTGTTTGCGTGACAGGGCTTGTGGTAGAGGTGACAATGTCTTACTGGAGTACATTCGGTCAGGCAGTGATCCTGCTGTTGGTACAGATTGGCGGACTTGGAGTAATTACCATCACAACAGGGATGCTGTTTTTGATTGGGAAAAAGATTTCTCTGGGCAATCGTATACTGATTCAGGAATCCCTTGGACTTAATAAGATGTCCGGGCTGATTGGACTTGTGAAGAAGATTCTGATTGGTACGCTGATTGTGGAAGGCATCGGAGTTGTTCTTTTTGCAACACAATTTGTCCCGGAATTTGGATGGGGATATGGAATCTGGGCATCTGTTTTTAATTCAGTGTCTGCTTTTTGCAATGCCGGAATGGATATTGTAAGAGAAGATAGTCTGAGAAGTTATGTAATGAATCCGGTAATAAATTTTACAACCATGTTTTTGATTATTATGGGAGGACTCGGATTTATTGTCTGGAAGGATATGTGGGCAGCCTTTAAAAAGATTGTTTTCGAAAGGGTGTCTGTAAAAAGGACCATTGAACAACTTCGTTTTCATACAAAAGTTGTATTAACGGTAACCGGATTTTTGATTTTTGCAGGGACTTTCCTGATCTTTTTATTTGAATATAATAATCCGGATACCATTAAGAATTTTCCTTTGCACGGAAAGTTTATGGCAGCCATGTTTCAGTCGGTTACAACTCGTACTGCCGGATTTGAGACACTGGCACAAAATCAATTAACAGACAGTTCATCTTTGATTTCTATGATTCTGATGTTTATCGGAGGATCACCGGCAGGTACGGCGGGAGGAGTTAAAACAATTACATTTACAATCCTTGTATTTTGTGTGGCATCTGTAGCGAAACAGGAAGACAGCATCAGCCTGTTTCGGAGAAGAGTTCCGCAGGCGCTTGTGCCAAAAGCACTGGCGATCGTTGTAATAAACCTGATGGTATTATTGTTTTCAGTTTTGATGCTGTTAATTTTTGATCACGGAAGTTTCATGGATACCTGTTATGAGTGTGCTTCGGCGCTTGGCACCGTGGGGTTAACCCGGGGAATGACACCTGATTTGACGGTGGCAGGGAAAATTATTATTATCATTACAATGTATCTGGGAAGGGTAGGCCCGATATCTATGGCATTTGGATTTTCGCAGAAACGCAAAAAGTCGAGGATGTATCCGGAACAGGAACTAATTTTGTAAATTATGGAGGGAAATAACAATGAAGAGATCAGTTGCAGTGCTGGGACTTGGAAAGTTTGGAAGCAGTGTTGCACGAGGACTGATGCGAGGCGGGGCAGAGGTTCTTGCAGTAGACAAAAATGAAGAGCATATAAGAGAAATTGCGGAAGAAGTTACCTGCGCCGTCTGTGCAGATATCTCTGATAAAGAAGCTATGTACAGCATCGGACTGGAAGAGATGGATGCTGTAGTAATCAGTACAGCCGAGCATCTGGATGCCAGTGTTATGGCACTGATGCTGGTAAAAGAAATAGGAGTTCCTTATATTCTTGCCAAGGCAGACGGAAGTTTAAAAGGAGAAATTTTAAAGAAAGTCGGAGCTGATGAGATTGTTTATCCGGAGGAAGAGATGGGCATACGGATCGCAAATAATCTTCTTGGAGGAAGCATGACAGATCTGTTTGATTTGTCGGCGGACACAAGTATTGTCAAGATTCCGGTTCGTAAAGAGTGGAACGGCAAATCTCTGGCGGAAATTAATTTTCGTGAGAAATACAGACTGAATGTAATTGCAGTAGAAGGAGACGGAGGTGTGGACGGAGCGCCGAATCCTATGACTCCGTTAAAATCCGGGGATAGCCTGGTGCTCATTGGCAGGAAAAAATATTTAGAAAAACTGCGTTAGGGGAATTATGATTACAACAAATCAGAATAAACAGATCAAACAGATTGTAAAATTAAAAAAGAGCGCAAAGGAACGTAAGAAACAGGGACTCTTTCTCGTAGAAGGGATTCGCATGTTTGAAGAGATTCCAAAAGAACGGCTTTTCAAAGCCTATGCTTCGGAAGATTTTTACCGGGAGCACAGGGGGATTTTCTCAGATATAGAATGTGAACTGGTATCAGAATCTGTTATGAAAGAGATTTCGGATACTATGACACCTCAGGGAGTGTTGGCACTGGTTCGAATGGAGGAACGTTCGATTGATGAATTCATGGAAAAGGAACATCCGTTGATTCTGGTACTTGAGAATATTCAGGATCCGGGAAATCTTGGGACGATTCTTCGTACCGCAGAAGGTGCGGGAGTTGACGGAGTCATTATGAGCAGAGATACTGTGGATATCTATAATCCAAAAGTTATCCGCTCTACGATGGGATCTGTTTTTCGAGTTCCTTTTGTTTATACAGATCATCTGCAGGAAGTCCTTCATAGGATGGAAAAAAATCAGATTATCACGTATGCCGCGCATCTGGACGGAACAAACTATACAAGAGAGTCTTACTGTGCAGGAACCGCATTTCTTATTGGAAATGAGGGAAATGGATTAAGCAGGGAACTGGCAGAGGCAGCCTGCAAAAAGATTCGGATTCCGATGTGCGGAAAAGTAGAGTCATTAAATGCAGCAATGGCATCCGGACTTTTGATCTATGAAGTCCGGCGCCAGAGGCAGGAAGGAGGAGAGTGATATGTATGCAGTGTATTGGCTGATCGCATCGGCAGTTTTTCTGCTGATTGAGATTCTGACCCTTGGGCTGACCAGTATCTGGTTTGCAGGAGGAGCAGTTATTGCAGCAATCGCAGCTTTTATTGGAGGTCCGCTGTGGCTTCAGGTGATTATTTTTATTGCTGTCAGCTGTCTGTTGTTTGTATTGACAAGACCTATTGCGAAGCGATATTTAAATGGGCGGGTGCACAAAACAAATGTAGAGGCACTCATTGGCAAAAAAGGACTGGTAAAAGAAACCATCCATAACGTGGAAGCAAAAGGTGTGGTTCGAATTAATGGACTGGACTGGAGTGCAAGATCCGTGGATGGAGATGAGATTTTGGAGGGGGCAGAAGTAGTCATCCGGGAAATCCAGGGAGTCAAGTTAATTGTAGAACATGAAAGAGAGGTGTAGATAAGATGAAATTCATTATTTTTGCAGTTTTAATTATTATTGTGATCCTTGTAATTTTATCAATTGTACGTATTGTACCCCAGGCGCATGCCTATGTAGTGGAACGTTTAGGGGCATATCAGGACACATGGTCTGTGGGCATGCATTTTAAGGTGCCGTTTATTGACCGGGTGGCAAGAAAAGTAAATCTAAAAGAGCAGGTCGTAGATTTTCCGCCGCAGCCGGTAATTACAAAAGATAACGTTACAATGCAGATTGATACGGTGGTATATTTTCAGATTACTGATCCGAAGTTATACAGCTATGGTGTAGAGAATCCGATTATGGCGATTGAGAATCTGACAGCTACAACCCTTCGAAATATTATCGGTGATCTGGAACTGGATGAGACACTGACTTCCAGAGAAACGATCAATGTTCAGATGAGAGCAACCTTAGATGTTGCCACAGATCCGTGGGGAATCAAAGTAAACCGCGTGGAACTTAAGAATATTATTCCTCCGGCAGCGATTCAGGATGCCATGGAGAAGCAGATGAAAGCAGAGCGTGAACGAAGAGAAGCCATTCTGATTGCGGAAGGAGAAAAGAAATCCGCGGTACTTCGCGCAGAAGGACAGAAAGAATCTATGGTGCTTCAGGCACAGGGTGATAAAGAGGCTGCAATCCTGCGGGCAGAAGCAAAGAAAGAGGCAACAATCCGCGAGGCAGAAGGTCAGGCAGAAGCAATTCGGTCGATCCAGCAGGCGAATGCACAGGGTATCGAATTTATTAAGGCAGCAGGAGCTGATGACGCAGTAATTCAGATTAAGAGTCTGGAGGCATTTGGCAAAGCTGCAGATGGGAAAGCTACGAAGATTATTATTCCGTCCGAAATTCAAAGTTTAGCAGGAATGGTAAAATCTGTGACAGAAATTGGACAAAATGATGAAAATCATGTATAATACATTACAGTGCGTTAACCATGCGTTTACGCAAAGTTAAAAAAATAGGAGGAACACAACATGAGATTGAAAAAAGTATTAGCATTATCTCTGGCAGTAATTATGGGGCTTGGTCTTGTTGCCTGTGGAAGTAAGAAAGATGACGATGGAGAAAAGACATATAAGATCGCTTCTGATACAACTTTCGCACCATTTGAGTTTGAAAATGAAGATGGTGACCGCGTAGGTATTGATATGGAACTGCTTGAGGCCATTGCGAAAGAAGAAGGATTCAAATACGAAGTAGACGCTGTAGGATTTGAAGCAGCGATGACATCTGTAGAGAGCGGACAGAGCGATGGAATGATCGCAGGTATGTCTGTAAATGAAGAAAGAAAGAAAAAATATGACTTCTCTGATTCATACTATACATCTAAAGTATGTTTCGCAGTAGAAAAAGGATCTAAGATTAAAACTCTGAAAGATCTTAAGGGAGAACATGTCATTGCAAAAGTTGGTACTGTCGGAGCAACTTATGCAGAGAAAATGGCAAAGAAATATGATTTTGAAGTAAAACAGGTAAAGAGTTCTGCAATGATGTACCAGGAAGTTACTTCCGGAAATGCAGTTGCCTGCTTTGAAGATTATCCGGTTATGAATTACGAAATTACACAAAAAGGTCAGAAATTACAGGTACCATTCATTTCAGATGCAGGAAGCGAATATGCATTTGCAGTGAAAAAAGGTGAAAACAGCGAATTATTAAAGATGTTTAACAGTGGCTTAAAGAAGATCAAAGAAAATGGTGAATACCAGAAGATCGTCGACAAGTATGCAAAAGAGAAATAGAACTGAGGTTAGGACATGAGTTTTTTCGATCTATTTGTAAGATATGCACCGACCTTTAATGAAGCTTTAGTTCTTACGTTACAGTTAACTGTAGTTTCACTGATTTGTGCCAGCGTTCTGGGAGTTATTTTCGGAATGTTCAGTATTGCGCACAATAAGATTTTAAATGTAATTTCGACAATTTATATTGATATTATCCGAGGAACACCGCTGATTGTACAGGTATTCATTGTTTATTATGGATTTGGAGCCAGTGTATTAAGGCCGGTCTTCGATATCAGCTGGAATGAGCTCGGAGGAGTTTTTACTGCCGGAGCGATTGCACTTAGTTTAAATGCAGGAGCTTATATGGCAGAGATTGTCCGCGGTGGTATTGAATCCGTGGATAAAGGGCAGATGGAAGCAGCAAGAAGTCTGGGACTTCCATATGGCAAGGCAATGAGCAAGGTAATTCTTCCTCAGGCAATCCGTACAATGCTGCCATCCATTATCAATCAGTTTATTATTTCATTGAAAGATACTTCTTTGATTTCCGTAATTGGTATCCGGGAACTGACAATGAATGCAAACATGATTTCTGCCAACGAGTCCACAGAAGTATTGACGGTTTATGTGATTGCTGCAATTTATTATCTGATCATCTGTACACTTCTTTCTAAGGTGGCAAAAGTTTTAGAAAGGAGAATGTCTTATGGAAAATAAAGTAGAAGTCAAGGGGCTTGTCAAAAGCTTTGGCAGCCTGGAAGTACTTAAGGGAATGGATGTAAACGTTAAAGACGGAGAAGTCGTATGTCTGATTGGACCATCCGGTTCCGGAAAGAGTACATTTCTTCGATGTCTGAACCGGTTGGAATCTATCACCGGTGGACAGGTAATCGTTGACGGATATGATATCACCGATAAGAGCACGGATATTAATAAAGTTCGTGAGAATATTGGTATGGTATTCCAGCACTTTAATTTATTTCCGCACAAAACTGTTATGGAGAATATTACCATGGCACCGGTGGAATTAAAGAAAATGAGCAAGGAGCAGGCAGAAGGCGTAGGAATGGGGCTGTTAAAGGAAGTCGGACTGTCTGAGAAGGCAGATGCTTATCCTGCGCAGTTATCCGGAGGACAGAAACAGCGTGTTGCCATTGCGAGAGCATTAGCGATGCATCCGGATATTATGTTGTTCGATGAACCAACCTCTGCTCTGGATCCGGAGATGGTTGGTGAAGTATTAAACGTAATGAAAGCCCTGGCAAAACAGGGTATGACAATGGTGGTAGTAACTCACGAGATGGGATTCGCAAGAGAAGTGGCAGATCGTATTATCTTCATGGACGGCGGGTACATTGTTGAAGAGGGAACTCCACAGGAAGTTCTTGGCAATCCAAAAGAAGAGAGAACCATCAACTTCTTAAATCAGGTATTATAAAAGAAATAAAAGTATCCTCCGGCAGCAGGTTGCTGCCGAGAGGATATTTTTGATTGGTCTTAGGAGAAAATTTATGAAAACAATTTTATGTTATGGGGATTCAAATACTTATGGATACAATCCCGAGACAGGATTCCGATATCCATATGAGCAGAGATGGACCAGTATTCTGCAAAAGAATCTGGGAGACAGTGCCATCGTAATTCCGGAAGGACTCAATGGGAGAACGACATGTTTTGAGGATCAGATTCGGCCGGGACGAAACGGAGCCGTTTATCTGGATCCCTGCCTTCATACTCACGGCCCAATTGATCTTGTTGTTTTAATGCTTGGAACCAATGATATGAAAATACGATTTCAGGCAACTCCGACAGACATTGGAAAAGGGATTGATCGTCTGATTAAAATGATTCTTTCTATTACGCCGCAAAAGAGAGAGGACGGAACCCCGTCAAAGATTCTGCTCATGTCACCTCCATATTTGGGGGAAAATCTTTGTGACATTCCAAGTGGGGAGGAAATGGGATACCAGAGAGGGATTGAATATTCCCGAAGACTTGCACCGATTTACGAAGAGTGGGCAAGATTCCATCAGATCGATTTCCTGGATGCGGCAAAATATACAAAAGCGTCTGAGTTGGATGCCTGTCATTTGACGGTACAGAGTCATAAAACCTTAGGGAAAATGGTTACAAAAAAGTGCAGAGAAATACTGGATATATAGCAGTTTCAGGGTTGTGTTCAAAGATACATTTCGATATAATAACAACATATGAAGAAAGCGGAGGAAGAACATATGGATTTAAAGGGAAGAAATTTTCTGACATTAAAAGACTTTACACCGGATGAGATCGGTTATTTCTTAGATTTAGCAGCAAAGTTAAAAGCAGACAAGAAAAAAGGAATTACCGGAAATAGTTTAAAAGGAAAAAATATTGCGCTGATTTTTGAAAAACCGAGTACAAGAACAAGATGTTCTTTTACCATTGGATGTATTGATGAAGGCGGACATCCGGAATATCTTGGAAAAGATGATATTCAGTTAGGATATAAAGAATCTGTGGAAGACACAGCGAGAGTTCTGGGACGAATGTTTGACGGAATTGAGTTTCGTGGATTTTTGCATGAAAATGTAGAAAAACTGGCAAAATACAGTGGTGTGCCGGTTTGGAACGGACTGACAGATGATTATCATCCAACACAAATCCTGGCAGACTTCTTAACACTAAGAGAACAGTTTGGAGAACTGAAAGGACTTCGTTTTGTGTTTGCGGGAGATGGCAGAAACAATATGGGGAATTCTCTGATGATTGGATGTGCTAAAATGGGAGTTCATTTTACCTGTTTCGCACCAAAGAGTCTGTGGCCAAAAGAAGAATTGATCGAACAATGCAAAGAGTATGCAAAGGAATCCGGAGCAGAACTTAATTTCACAGAAGACGTGAAAGAAGCAGCAGCCGGAGCGGATTGTATTTATACAGATGTATGGGTATCTATGGGAGAAGAAGAAAAATCAGCAGAGCGTATGGATCTGTTAAGACCATATCAGGTAAATCAGGAGATGCTTGATATGACCGGAAAAGATCAGACCGTTGTAATGCATTGTCTTCCGGCAGTGAAGGGAAATGAAATTACAGAAGATGTTTTTGAAAAATATGCAGAAGTCATTTTTGATGAGGCAGAGAACCGCATGCATACGATCAAAGCGGTTATGGTAGCAACCTTAGGAGAATAAGACAAAGCAATGAAAGCCAAAATTCTGAAAGAATTGAAGATGTCAGAGGAATATGTTTCCGGTCAGCGCCTGTGTGAGAAACTTGGGGTTTCAAGGACTGCTGTCTGGAAGCATATCAAGGCACTGAAAGAAGAAGGATATCAGATTGATTCCGTAACGAATAAAGGGTACAAGCTGGTGGCAGAGCCGGACCTGCTAAAAGAAGAGGAGGTCTTTTTTAACCTGCACACAAAATGGCTGGGAAAGAATTTGTACTGTCATGATTCTCTGGATTCTACGAATTTAGAGATTCGAAGACTCGGAGAAGCAGGAGCCTGTCACGGGACTACTGTGATTGCGGAAGAGCAGACGATGGGCAGAGGAAGAAGAGGCAGAGGATGGCTTGGAGAAGCAGGATGCGGAATCTGGATGAGTTTTCTGCTAAAACCTGAAATTAAGGCAGAGCATAGTTCTATGCTTACTCTTGTAGCGGCATTGGCAGTGGAAGAAGCAATTCGGGAGACAACAGGAATTAAGTCTCAGATAAAATGGCCAAATGACATAATTATCAACGGAAAGAAAGTCTGCGGAATTCTCACGGAGATGAGTCTTCAGATGGATGAGATCAATTATATTGTTGTAGGAATTGGAATTAATGTAAATATTGCCAAATTCCCGGAAGACTTGAAGAAGAAAGCGACCTCTTTGCAGATTGAGGGAAAAACCAGAATCAAAAGAGCACCTCTTGCTGCAAAAGTACTGGAATGCTTTGAGAAATATTATGATATTTTCCTGAAAACAGAAGATCTATCGGAACTTATGGGATTATATAATAATCTTTTGGTACACCAGAATCAGGAGATTCGCGTGATTCGCGGTCAGTCTGAAGAGATTTATCGATCCAGAGGAATTAATGCTGCAGGAGAACTCATTGTTGAGGACTTGCAGGGGAACATTTCGGAGATTGTTTCAGGAGAAGTTTCTGTGAGAGGAATTTTAGGTTACATATAGAAAATGAGGAAAATACAATGTATCAGGATAGAATTACCCTGTGCGGCTCCAATGCGTATGAAAAAAAGTATTATCTGAATCAGGATTTTGTGGGGCTGCCGGAGCAGATTAAAAAAGAACTGCAGATTGCATGCGTATTATTTACAGAAGAAGTCGGAGGAATTTTAACTTTAGAATTTGATGAAGAAGGAAAGCTTTCTTTTGTCACTCGCGCAGAAGAGAACGATTTCTTTTATGATGAGATCGGAAGTGAATTGCTTATAAGGAAACTTCGACAGGAAAAACAAGATTTCTGGGAGTCTCTGGAAATGTATTATAAAATATTCTTTTTAGGGGAAGAAGAGGTATAAGAACATGTTATTAGCACTGGATGTTGGAAATACAAACGTTACCATCGGTGTTTTCAAAAGAAAAGAAATTATTGAAGTATTTAGAATTACAACAAAATTACCAAGGACATCGGACGAATTTGGAATTTTAATATCGAGTCTTCTCCATGAAAAGGGTTTAGATGCAAATGAGGTAAAGGCTGCTATTATCGGTTCCGTTGTACCGAATATTATGCATTCCCTGACAAGTGGTTTGATTAAATATTTTGATGTCAAACCGATTATTGTAGGACCAGGAATTAAGACAGGCATCAATCTTGGAAGACTGAATCCAAGAGAAGTCGGAGCAGACAGAATTGTGGATCTTGTAGCTGGATATGAGATTTACGGAGGGCCGGCGCTGGTGATTGATTACGGAACAGCAACTACCTACGATCTTGTCTCAGAAAACGGAGTTTTTCTGGCAGGAGCCATCGCACCGGGAATCAGGACATCAGCAAATGTATTGTATCAGGGGGCTGCAAGGCTTCCGGAGATTGAGATTGTTACACCAAAGACGATTCTTGCCAACAATACGATTAACAGCATGCAGGCAGGGTTGTTTTATGGAGTTGTCGGAGAGACAAAACATATTGTTCAGACAATGAAAGAAGAATCTGGGTACGATGATCTGACCGTAATCGCTACCGGAGGACTTGGCAAGATGGTAGCAGAGGCTGTGGAAGAGATTGATTATTATGATGCTACATTAACATTGAAGGGATTACAGATTATTTATGAAAAACAGTAAATTACCGCCGTTAATCATCGGAAATGTCAGAATTGAACATCCCTTTGCCCTGGCGCCGATGGCCGGAGTTACAGATCTTCCATATCGAATTCTTTGCAAAGAACAGGGAGCAGGTCTGATGTGTACGGAAATGGTCAGTGCCAAGGGCTTGTATTACGGAAATCGAAAGTCAGCGCCTTTAATGGCGACAGATCCCAAGGAGGCGCCTGCTGCAATTCAGATTTTTGGTTCTGATCCGGAGATTATGGGACAGATGGCTGCAAAAGTTGACGATGGACAGTTTCAGCTTATCGACATTAATATGGGATGTCCGGTTCCTAAAATTGTTAACAATGGAGACGGTTCTGCGCTGATGAAGAATCCCAAACTGGCGGGGCAGATTATAAAAGCAGTCTCAGATGCGGTGAGTGTTCCCGTTACTGTAAAAATCCGAAAAGGTTTTGATGATGATCATGTAAATGCACCGGAACTGGCTAAGATTGCAGAGGAAAACGGTGCGGCGGCAGTTGCAGTTCACGGAAGGACAAGAGAGCAGTATTATTCCGGAAAAGCAGACTGGGAAATTATCAGAAAAGTCAAAGAAGCTGTAAAAATTCCGGTAATTGGAAATGGCGATATCGCCTGTCCGGAAGATGTAGTTCGTATGAGGAAAGAAACCGGATGTGATGGATTTATGATTGGCCGGCGTGCCAAAGGGAATCCATGGATTTTTAAAGAAATGGTGCATTATTTTGAAACAGGAGAGGTGCTGGAAAGACCGTCTCTTAAGGAAGTTGTAGATATGATGCTGCGCCACGGACAGATGATGATTGAGTTTAAAGGAGAATATATTGGTGTTCGGGAAATGCGAAAACATGTAGCATGGTATACTTTTGGATTTCCGGGAGCAGCAAAGTTAAGAGAGAAAGTCAATCATACAAAAACGTATCAAGAACTGGAAGAACTATTAGACTGTTATTTAAAAGGAAATAAAGGGATATAACTGTGGTCGCGAAGCCATAGTTGACAAAGGAAACTTATGTAAGCTATAATTAATCAGTTAACATTTAGAACGAAAGGAATAGTGTTATGGCAGAGGCAAAGAAGAATATTTTAACACCGGATGGTTTAAAGGCATTAGAAGATGAGTTACAGGAATTAAAGGTCGTAGGACGTAAAGAAATTGCGCAGAAGATTAAGGAAGCAAGAGAGCAGGGAGACTTATCAGAGAACGCAGAATATGATGCAGCAAAAGACGAGCAGCGTGACATGGAAGCCCGAATTGAAGAGATTGAAAAAATCTTAAAAAATGCGGTTGTCATTGATGAGAAATTCAAAAAGGGTGTCATAAGTCTTGGATGTCATGTACTGTTAGAAGATATTTCTCTTGGAAAAGAAGTTGAATATCATATTGTAGGTTCTACAGAAGCAGACATTTTACAGAATAAGATTTCCAATGAGGCACCAATCGGAAGAGCATTGCTTGGAAAGAAGATTGGTGACGTTGTTGAGGTTGAAGGAATTAACCAGGTAAATGAATTCAGAGTGATTGATGTACAAAGAAAGTAAGAGGAAACAGGAAAAGTGGCAGAGCAGAAAAAAGATACCAACGAACTGATCAAAGTAAGAAGACAAAAACTCGCTGATTTGCAGGAAGCGGGAAAGAATCCTTTTGAGGTTATGAAGTATGATGTAACACATCATTCTATGGAGATTAAGGAAAATTTTGAAGAACTGGAAGGACAGGAAGTGGCAGTTGCAGGACGTTTGATGTTCAAACGTGTCATGGGAAAAGCATCTTTTTGTAATGTTCAGGATCTTCAGGGTGGTATTCAGGCATATGTAGCAAGAGATGAGATCGGTGTAGACGACTATAAAGACTTCAAGAAGATGGATATTGGAGATATTGTCGGAATCAAAGGAAAAGTATTTGCAACAAAGACCGGAGAGAAATCTATCCACGCAGAGGAAGTGATGTTATTATCTAAGAGTCTTCGTCCGCTTCCGGAAAAATTCCACGGCCTGACAGATACTGATACAAGATATCGCCAGCGTTATGTAGACCTGATCATGAATGCTGAATCTAAAGAAGTCTTTATCAAACGTTCAAAAATTATCAGCAAGATCCGTTCTTATTTAGATGGACAGGGATTTATGGAAGTAGAGACTCCGATGTTGGTATCTAATGCCGGAGGAGCTGCGGCAAGACCGTTTGAGACCCATTACAATGCATTAAATGAAGATGTAAAGCTTCGCATTTCTCTGGAATTATACTTAAAGAGATTAATTGTGGGAGGCCTGGAAAAGGTCTATGAGATTGGAAGAGTTTTCCGAAATGAAGGTGTGGATACCCGTCACAATCCGGAGTTCACTCTTATGGAATTATATCAGGCATATACAGACTACAACGGAATGATGGATCTTACAGAGAATCTTTACCGTCATCTGGCACAGGAAGTTGTAGGAAGTACAAAAATTGTGTATAACGGTATCGAAATGGATCTTGGAAAACCATTTGAGAGAATTACTATGGTGGATGCTGTGAAGAAATATGCAAATGTTGATTTCAATCAGATTCAGACGCTGGAAGAAGCACGAGCTGCGGCAGATGAGCATCATGTAGAATATGAAGAACGCCATAAGAAGGGTGATATTTTGAATCTGTTCTTCGAAGAATTTGTAGAAGACAAACTGGTTCAGCCAACTTTCGTTATGGATCACCCGGTAGATATCTCTCCTCTGACAAAGAGAAAACCGGAAAATCCGGATTATGTAGAACGTTTTGAGTTCTTCATGAACGGATGGGAACTGGCAAATGCTTACTCCGAGTTAAATGACCCGATTGACCAGAGAGAACGTTTTAAAGCACAGGAAGAATTACTGGCACAGGGTGATGAAGAAGCCAACACAACCGATGAAGATTTCCTGAATGCACTGGAAATCGGTATGCCGCCGACAGGTGGAATCGGATTCGGAATCGACCGAATGGTAATGCTTCTGACAGATTCATCAGCGATCAGAGATGTATTATTGTTCCCAACAATGAAGAGCATGGGAGCTGCTAAGAATGAAGCAAACAACGCTGCACAGTCCGCTCCGGCTGAAAAAACAGTGGAAAAAGCGATTGCTGAAGTGAAAGAAACATACGATTTCTCCAACGTAGAAGTGGAACCATTATTCAAAGACATGGTTGATTTCGAGACATTCAGCAAGTCAGATTTCCGAGCTGTGAAGGTAAAAGAATGTGAGGCAGTTCCGAAATCTAAGAAGCTTCTGAAGTTCATATTAGACGACGGAAGTGGCGAAGATCGCGTGATTTTAAGCGGTATTCACGATTATTACGAGCCGGAAGAACTGGTTGGCAAGACATTACTTGCAATCACAAATCTTCCTCCACGTAAGATGATGGGAATTGATTCATGTGGTATGATTATCTCTGCTACACATCTTGTAGAGGGAAGAGAAGGACTCAATGTTCTGATTCTGGATGATAAGATTCCGGCAGGAGCGAAGTTGTACTAAGAAAGTAAGAAATCTTCACAATTTGACAACAAAAATTCTTTTTGACAACAATTTGACAACAAATTTGTATTCAAACATGAATCATCATGAAGAATGGTGATTAGTTGTCAGTAATACTACTCCAACAATATGAATTGTTGAGGGCACTTTTTGAAAGAAAAATCTTTCAGAGAGTGCTTTTTTTATTTATTAGGAAAGTTCGACTTTCGTCGAACGCTTGAATGAAAATGGCCCGCACAA